>Ga0157370_10001678_pt1 | contig 27275 bp, 24 predicted proteins | sample C35metaG_FD_113463 | JGI IMG/M metagenome (GOLD analysis project Ga0157370, IMG submission 113463) | Corn rhizosphere microbial communities from Kellogg Biological Station, Michigan, USA - C3-5 metaG | ecosystem: Host-associated > Plants > Roots > Rhizosphere > Soil | place: USA: Michigan...
GAATACTTACGCAGATCTTACATCAGCCACAAAACCAAGAATTTCATTACAGCCATTTACTCGCTAATGAAACTCCGGTAATTAAGGGTGTAATTACTGAACGGCTCAAGCCCAATGACTATAACGAAAAATATTATTTTGAAGTAATTGCTGTTAATCAAAAGCCTGCTACAGGCAGACTTCTAGTCATCTGCCCTAAAGCAAACAACCCTAAACTATTACATGCAGGTGAGTCATACATTATAGTAGACACTCCCCTACCGATCGCAAAACCACTCAATCCAAATCAGTTTGATTATTCCGCTTATATGCAAAAACAAGGCATTTTGCATCAGGTAAAACTCAAAGACAACTACATACAAACAGGAACGGTTTATACTTTTGATTATTACATAGGCCGTTTACGTGAAAGACTTATTAATAGCTTTTCAATACATCACTACAGCCCTCAAATACAGAACACAATAAATGCGCTGTTGTTAGGTCAAAGGCAGGATATGGATTTAGAAACAAATACTGCCTATCGTGATGCAGGAGTACTGCATATACTTGCCATTTCAGGATTGCATTTTGCTGTACTGTTTTATGTTTTAATGTATTTGCTAAAACCCTTAAACAGGCTAAAGCAAAAAGGACAGTTTGTAAGATTGGTTGCTATATTATCTTTCCTTTGGGGATTTGCTTTTATAACGGGTCTATCAGCATCGGTAGTGCGCTCTGTAGTTATGTTTAGCTTTATAAGTGTTGGCCAATATCTAAATCGTGACACTAACATTTACAATTCACTATTTGTGTCAATGCTCATATTACTTATTGCTGACCCTGATTTTCTGTTTGATGCCGGATTCCAGTTAAGCTACCTCGCTGTGTTTGCAATTGTATGGTTTCAGCCCTTATATAATAAACTTAAAGTATCTAAGTACCGTGCTGTGAATTATTTTAGTGACACTGTACTTGTCTCACTCGCTGCACAGATTGGTGTATTGCCGCTCAGTCTTTATTACTTCAATAGGTTTCCACTACTTTTCCTAATTGCAAATATTATTGTAATTCCTCTATCAAGTATTGTGTTACTATCGGGACTACTTGTACTGGCACTAAATTTTATCTGGACAGATGCTGCATTGCTTTTCGGAAAAGCTCTGGGCTTATTAGTACAAATAATGAATAGCTATATTTCATGGGTCGCCTCCTTTGAAAGTTTCGTCATAAAAGATATCCCCTTTACATTATTACTTACTATCTCATTATATATTGTAATCATTTTATCTGCCCATTGGCTGTATAAAAAGAGTTACACCATAACAATGTCTGTTTTGGTATCTGTCGTTCTATTTCAATGTATTTATACGTTTACCTCCCGGCAGGCAAAAAGCCGTGAGGAACTTGTTGTTTTCAACAATTACAAAAGCAGTATTATAACCATTAAAGATCATAAAACAATGACTATTATGAGTACTGATAGTTTAGCAGCACAAAACTACATTAGGTCATCGTACTCAAAAGCTAATTTCAATCCGCAGGTAAAATCAGTTCCGTTACAAAATGTAATTTAGTATAAAAATAATAAGATATTGATCGTAGATGAAAATATAGCTTTTAAAGACCTAATTAAACCTGACATACTATTACTTACTAATTCGCCAAAAGTGAATCTGGAAAGATTAATTGACCAACTACATCCATCACAAATAATTGCCGACGGAACAAATTATAAAAGCAATATCAAAAAATGGAAAACAACCTGCCTTAAAACAAAAATCCCTTTTCATGCCACAGCCGAAAAAGGATTCTATAATATTCGATAACTATTCTGTTAGGTTTTATTAACCATGATCTTATTGGCACCTTCAAGCCATGCAGATGGCCCTCCTGCAACATAACCGCTACTTCCTCTCGGAGCAAACTGTATTTTACCATCATCGGCCTTTACAACATCGGTAATCCAAACTGTAGGATAACCTCTTACTTTAAAGAAATTATTCAGTTGTCCATTTTGTTGTTTTATTTCTTCAGGTTGTGGTGTTCTCTTTGGAAAATCAAGCTCAACTAAAATTACATTATCGTTGGCCCATTTTGTAAATTCAGGTGTTTTGAAAACCTCTTTCTGAAGTTTCATACACCATCCGCACCAGTCACTACCTGTAAAGAACAGAAACAACGGCTTATGGGTTTTATTAGACAGCTCAATAGCATTTGTCAGATTGGTTTCCCATTTGGCTGTATCCTGTGCCTGTGCACTAATACTACTTAAAGCAAGTAATAGTATTAAAAATATCTTTCTCATCTTTCAAAATTTATAACGCAACTAATTTAGTAAAAGAATCAATATCCAAACAGCAAAAAAAATCCCTTTTCGGCAAATTGCCGAAAAGGGACTATATATTACAATTGTTTACTATTATTTAGCTTTAAGAGCTTCCAGTAATTGATCCGGCTGATAATAGCCAACAATAGGAGCTTTAACCTCGCCTTTAGTATCAAAAACCATCATAGACGGGTAAGCACGTATATTTAATAGCGTTGCAAATTCATGAACAGAATTTCTGCCTTTGCGGTTTGCATCATATTGCGGATTCGTGTATTTTTTCCCTTTGTAGGTTATGTCAGAACTGCCTTCGGCATTAAACTTAACAGCATAATAATTATCGCTAATGTATTTTACAACTGCCGGATCATGAAAGGTATTTTTATCCAGCATTTTACATGGTCCGCACCAGTCTGTATATACATCCATAAAGATAGGCTTAGCTTTTTTCTTTTGAGCCACAAGAGCTTCATCCATTGTCATCCATTTAATTTCCTGTGCCTGAGTTGTAATTGCACCAAGTGTTAGGAAAAGTGCGAAAAGTATTTTTTTCATGATTATATTAAAATTTAAAATTAATACCCAAAAACAGTGCCAGTTCTATCGTACACCGTGCATTAGTTTTTTTATGAACCTGTCAGAAAAAATTGCTATGATGCCCACGGCAATTGCTACAATAGTGATTATAAAAAAGAAAACACCTATGCCTTGCTTTTCAGCTACAGAGGCAGAATTTTCACCTATTATACCCGCCACTTTATTGCCAATAGCAATAGCAAGGTACCAAACCCCAAACATAAAAGCAATCATTCTTCCCGGAACCAACTTACTCACATAAGATAGCCCTACCGGAGAGATACATAATTCTCCCATAGTATGGAACAAATATACAAATACAAGCCAGAACATACTTACTGATGCTGTTTTAGCACCCGGAGCGATATCCATACCTCCATAAGCCAAAAAGCCCATACCAAGTCCTAGCAATATTAGTCCTATACCAAATTTTGCTGTGGCCGGTGGATTATATTTACTCTCCCACCATTTAGAAAACAAAGGTGCAAGGGTAATAATGAATAATGAATTTAATACATTAAACCACGACGCCGGTATTTCAGTTAGCGGAGTTGTAACTTCATCTATCATCAGAGATGTTCTAAAACCATCAGATAATTCAAGATATCCCGCCGAATAAAAGTCTTTAATCAACATCCATATTGTAATAGCCCATATAATTACAAAGCTTACACTCAACAATATATTTGCAAGAGCATATTTTTTAAAAGTTTGTTTAAACAACAAATAAAGTACCCATGTAATGATAGCTAACGGCCCTACAGATATAAGTGTATTTATTACTAAAAAAGTAAGGCTTGCACCACCCGTCAAAACGCGATTTGTATAATCGCGTGCAAAGATCGTAAGCGACCCCGGTGCCTGTTCAAAGATTGCGAAGAAGCAAAAAGTACAGCTTGCAAAAAAAGTTACAGCAATAAGCTTTTGGCGTGTTACTGTAGAATATTGTGTAAGCCTGTAAATCAAAAGAAAAAAGAAAAGGACTAATGCAGTAATAATAGCTACATTAGAAAAATCAAATCCTCCAAACTGAAAAAAGTTTACAACTCCTCCTGATATTTTAGATACCGGATCATTTATTACCCATACCAACCCCAGCAATATACTAACAGCTATAATACCTAACTGCCAAGATGTAAAAGGAACCCTTTTGTCATTATCAACTGTATCCTGAAGTTCGCTTTGTGCAGCGATGTTTGTACTTATTTCCATAGCATCAGAATTTGCTAAAGCAAGATTCTCTGCCATTTTTGGTTTCAAGCCTATACTGCCAAAAATACTTTGCGAGAAATAAAACTGAAGTAAACCAAAAAGCATAAAGATTCCGGCAAGGCCAAAACCTATACTCCATCCTACTTTTTCACCAAGGTAACCACAAAGTAAAATACCAAAGAATGCACCCGCGTTTACACCCATATAGAAGATAGTATATGCACCATCTTTCTTTTCAGGAGTGTCTTTATACATTTCAGATATAATTGATGTCATGTTAGGTTTAAAGAAACCTGTGCCAAAAATCAACAATCCAAGTCCCAGATATATAAAAAACGGTGTTTCTACAGCCATACTTGCATGACCAAGTGTCATTAAAAATGCGCCTACAATTACTGCCCAACGGTAGCCTATAAGTTTATCTGCAAAGTAGCCGCCCAGCATTGTAGACAGGTATACTAAAGCTGTATATGACCCAAAAAGCGCCATTGCATTTTCTCTTGACCAGCCCCATCCCGGATGGTCGCCTATCATAGCGGCAGTTAAAAACATTACTAAGAGCGATCTCATACCATAGTATGAAAAGCGCTCCCACATTTCGGTAAAGAATAAAACGAACAACCCTGCCGGGTGCCCTAAAACATTAGATTTAAAAAAATCCTGGTTCGCGGTTTGTGTAGCCATTTATTATATTTTAAACGCGGGCAATATACTACTAAAACAGCAGAAAGCCATTAACAAATGGCTTTCTGCAAAATTATTATAATCTAAAAAGGATAAAGACAAGTACTATCGCACACCGTGCATCATGCTCATTAGTTTTTTACTAAGTATAAATAGTATTACAGACGCTACACCCGCCATAACTACAAACAACATAAAAAAGTCGTAAAGATTAGCAATCGAGAACCCCATAAATTTCTTAACGTTCTCAACTTGTTTATGCGTAAGCTCAGTGATTATACCTGCTTTTACTGTTTCGTCAGTTACCGAAGCAAAATTGATCCTTTCAAAAGGAATTACTTTTTGACCATTAATTTCCTGTGCATTTGCTTTTTCAAAACCTTCAGGGAATAAATGAAGTGTTTTAGTCGATTCAACAGTTTCAACATCTGCAACAGTCACAACTGCTTCAGGATAAAGCTGGCTTAATGTACCTGCAAATTTATTAGCAGCTGCAGTACTAAGGAACCATACACCCATAAGAAGTGATGCAAATTTAACCGGCGCAAGTTTGTTAACCATTGAAAGTCCAATTGGAGATAAACAAAGCTCTCCAAGTGTATGAATTGTATATAAGCTTAATAGCCACATCATACTTACTTTTACACCCGGCTCAAGACCTTTTACACCAAATGCAATTACAAGATATCCTACTGCAAGAAGGAATAGACCGATAGCCTGTTTGTAAGGCGATGCCGGTTCCATGTTTCTTTTACCAAGTACACCCCATAACCAAACGAAAATTGGAGCAAAAACAACAATAGCAATAGCATTTACAGACTGGAAGAATGAAGCAGGAATTGTTTTACCCATTACATTTCTGTTTGTCTGCTCTTCTGCAAAATACGTAAGCGACGCACCTGCCTGCTCAAATGCAGACCAGAAGAAAATCACAAAGAATGCTACTATATAAATAACCCAGATTCTTTGTTTCTCAATTTTTGTAAGTCCCGGATCTGAAATAATATAACCTGGGGCAGCAATAGTAAGTGAAAATATAAATGCACCGATAACATCTTTTTCAAGTGCAAAATAAAGGCTTACTAAAAGCACTAACCATATACCTAACCATATACCAAGAGTTTTCATAGAAACAGGAGCAGAAGCTTCTTCTTTTTTCTCTTCTCTTGAACTGTTAGGCGCTGTACCTATCGCTTCACCTTCCGGTGTAACAATATATTTATCTTTAAGCAAGACAAAAAGAATAACACTTAATATCATTCCCATACATGCTAAAAGGAAACCCCATTTAAAATCTGCAGGATTACCTGTATCTCCAAAGAAACCACATAGAAGCGGCGCTATAAATGCACCCAGATTAATACCCATATAGAAAATAGTAAATGCAGAGTCTACTCTTTTATCTCCCAAAGGATATAACTGCCCCACCATTGTAGAAATATTCGGCTTAAAGAAACCATTACCAAAAATAAGGAAACCAAGACCTGTAAACATTAAGATGCTTGCCAGTTCAGGCTCCTGGAAAAAACTTCCTGAAAGGAACATGAAAAGCTGGCCAAAAGCCATGATTATACCACCTATAATAATAGACTTCCTGTTACCCCAATACCTGTCAGCAACATAACCCCCTATAAGCGGAGTAAGATAAACTAATCCTGTATAGCTTCCATAAATTTGAGATCCTAATGCTTTATCAAACAATAGCGCTTTTGTCATGAAAAGGATGAAAAGCGCGCGCATACCATAGTAGCTAAAACGCTCCCACATCTCTGTGACAAACAAAACATAGAGTCCCTTTGGATGTCCTGATTTAACCTGATTTTCTGTCATCGTGTAATATTAATTGTTATAATTATATAAAGTTATTATAGTTTCTCCTTAATAAAGTTAGTCATTTTAGTATACAGCTGTAATCTTGTCTTACCACCATAAATTCCGTGGTTTTTGTCAGGGTATATGGCCCAGTCGAATTGCTTATTAGCCTGAACCAGCGCTTCCACCATTCTCATGGTATTTTGCACGTGAACATTATCATCAGCTGAACCATGTATTAATAAGTAAGATCCTTTCAGTTTACTTACATGGTTTATAGGCGAATTATCATCATAACCTGACGCATTTTCCTGTGGTGTCTGCATATATCTTTCAGTATATACAGAATCATAAAAACGCCAGTTGGTAACCGGTGCAACGGCAATAGCCATCTTAAATACGTCATTCCCTTTAAGAATACAGTTAGAAGACATAAAACCTCCAAAACTCCAACCAAAGATACCTATCCTCGATGCATCTACATAACTGTATTTACCTATAGTTTTTGCAGCATCAATCTGGTCTTCTACTTCATATTTCCCAAGCTCTTTATAGGTTACCTTTTTGAATTCAGCACCTTTAAAACCTGTTCCACGACCATCAACACATGCTACGATATACCCTTGTTGCGTAAGCATCATAAACCAGTAGTCATCATAACCATTCCAGTCGTTGTTTACCTGCTGAGATCCCGGCCCGCTGTACTGATACATAAATACCGGATATTTTTTATTTGGATCAAAATCCTTTGGTTTGATCATCCATGCATTTAGCTTCTGTCCTTTTTCAGTAGAAAGCACCATGAACTCCTTAACAGGAAGATCATATCCTGCAAGTTTAGTTTTTAAGGCATCGTTGTTAAGTATGTCTTTAACTTTCTTGCCGTCTTTTGCGCTTTGTAATGTATAAGTTGTTGGATTAACAGAACTTGAATATGTATTAATGAAATATTCAAAATTCGGACTGAAAGTAGCGGCGTTTGTACCCGCATTAGGCGTAAGTCTTACTTTATTCTTTCCGTTAAGACTAATTTTGTAAACATCACGGTTAATAGAATTAATCTCAGTAGACTGATAGAAAATATTGCCTGTCTTACTGTCAAAACCGTAGTAAGCTGTCATTTCCCAAGGACCTTTGGTTACCTGGTTAATCAGTTTACCTGTTTTAGCGTAGTGGTATATATGGTTATACCCATCTTTCTCGCTTGTCCAGATAAAACTGTTGTCATTCAGAAAGGTAAGGTTATCGGTAATATCTATATACGCTTTATCTTTTTCGTTAAGCACTACTTTAGCGGTACCACTGGTAGCATCAACAAAAACGAGATCAAGATCATTTTGATGCCTGTTTATAACCTGAGCACTTAAAGTTTGTGCCTCATTGGTCCATTTAATACGCGGAATATAAAAATCGGTATAATTACCAAGGTTTATATTTTTTGTGCTCCCTGCTTTTACATCATATATATGTAATGATACAATTGCATTTTTTTCTCCGGCTTTAGGATATTTAAACTCATACTGGGTAGGGTACAATCCTTCATTATACAAGTCCATAGAAAACTCAGGAACATCAGTTTCATCAAAACGGATAAAAGCGATTTTATCTCCTGTATTGTTCCATTCATAGGCTTTTACAAATGCGAATTCTTCTTCATACACCCAGTCTGTAATACCATTTATAATAGAATTCTTTTTGCCATCTTTAGTTATCTGAGTTACTTTTTTAGAAGCTACCTCAAACACATACAGGTTATTTTGAAAAGAATAAGCAATTTTAGAGTTATCACCGGAAAAGGAAGGCTCTTGTACTTTGCCTTCAGCCAGTTTGGTTAAAGACTTTGTAGTTATATCATATATATAATAATCGGCTGTAAAAGAATGCCTGAATATTTGCTCAGAATTCGTAGCTACTAATATTTTCTTCTCATCGGCGCTAAAAATGTAACTATCAATACCATTTTCCAGTTCGCGAAAATTTTGAGAATCAATAAGTGTACTTACTTTGCTTAAAGTCGCAAAGTCATAAAGATCTAAAGTCACAGCTCCAACAGTACGATTCACATTAAGCACCGTGTACTGATTGCTGTTCTTCATAGCCTGAAGATCGTCCATCACCTGTGTTCTAAAGGCACCGCCCCATATCTGTTCAAGTGTAATTTTTTGCTGTGCAGCTACTGGCATTACTGCCAGTATAAATAAGAAAAGTGACCTTTTAATGTATTTCATTTTGCAGATGGTAAAAAACTTCCAATTTTAGTAAATTTTTATGAATAATGAGTCCTTTTTTTTGTTAAATGCAATTTTACGAAATTTTACCCAAATATAAATTTTAGCAAATACATTAGCTAAAGCTTATCTTTGCGGCATATTATTATTTTAAGCAATTGAAAATGAGTAAAGCAGTAGCAGGTTTCTCTAAATTAACTAAGGAACAAAAGATAGAATGGATTGCGAACGAATACTTTTCGGCACCGCAAGAAGCTATTAAACTGCTAAAAAACTATTGGAATACTAATGAAAGTGTGCAAAAGCTGCATGACGAATTCATTGAAAATACCATTACCAATTTTTACCTGCCATTAGGTATAGCGCCAAATTTTGTTATTAATGACAAAAAATACACTATCCCTATGGCTGTTGAAGAAAGTTCTGTTGTTGCCGCAGCGGCAAAAGCGGCAAAATTCTGGGCAAAACGCGGAGGCTTTAAAGCTACTGTTATCGACACAGAAAAAATCGGACAGGTACATTTTCTTTTCAACGGAAGTTTCGAAAAGCTTACTGATTTTTTTTATGCTACAAAATCAAAATTCTTTGAAGGCTCACAGGATCTCACAAAGAACATGCAGGCTCGCGGAGGTGGCATCCTAAACATTGAACTTAGGAACAAAACTGCCAATCTTGCTAATTACTATCAGCTTCATGCCACTTTTGAAACAAAAGACAGCATGGGAGCTAACTTTATTAACTCCTGCCTGGAGCGTTTTACTAAGACATTAAAAGAAGAAGCTTCTCAACATGAAGCATTCACCGAAGAAGAAAAACAGATTCAGGTAATAATGAGTATTCTTTCTAATTATGTTCCTAACTGTATTGTAAGAGCAGAAGTTTCCTGTCCTGTAGAAGACCTTCAGGAAGATGCCAGCGTAAGCCCTAAAGAGTTCGCCGATAAATTTATTACAGCTGTTAAAATAGCCGAAATTGAGCCTTTCAGAGCAGTAACCCATAACAAGGGTATCATGAATGGCGTAGATGCTGTAGTTGTTGCCACAGGTAATGATTTCAGGGCCGTTGAAGCCGGAGTACACGCCTACGCTTCAAAGAACGGACAATATAGCAGCTTGTCACATGCTAAAGTAGAGAATGGTATATTCAGCTTTTGGGTAGAGTTACCTTTAGCATTGGGAACTGTTGGAGGCTTAACAACACTTCATCCATTGGTTAAATTTTGCCTTGAAATGCTTGGAAAGCCATCTGCAAAGGAACTTATGCAAATTGTTGCTGTTGCAGGACTGGCGCAAAACTTTGCGGCACTTCGTTCGTTAACAACTACAGGTATTCAGCAGGGACACATGAAAATGCACCTTATGAATATCCTGAACCAACTTGGTGCTACCGATACCGAAAAGAAGCAGGCTGTAAAACACTTTGAAAAAAATCCGGTGAGCCATTCCGCCGCTGCCGATTATATAACTGAGTTACGTACTAATGACCCAAGCAAAATTGAAGAAGACTTTTTACAGTAACGGAAAATTACTTATTACAGGTGAATATACTGTGCTAGACGGCGCCGTAGCATTAGCATTGCCTACTATCGGAGGTCAGTATCTTGAAGTTACTCCAATTGAAGGACACAATATAAATTGGACAAGTTTAGATGCAGACGGGTCTGTATGGTATGAATCTAATTTTACGATTGAATCTGTCATTGAAAACATCCAACAACAGGATGAAATAACCAATAAGCTTATTGAGATATTACATGAGGCATCGCTTACAAATCAGGATATTTTTGCGAGTAACACAGGATTTGAGATTAGGACAAAGCTTACATTTCCAAAACACTGGGGTTTAGGAACATCTTCTACCCTAATAAATAATATTGCACAATGGTTTAGTATAGATGCGTTTGTATTACAGGCAAAAACATTTGGCAGTAGTGGTTACGATATAGCCTGCGCACAATATAACACACCTATACTTTACATTTTAGATGAAGGGCACCCAACTACCCAACCCGTAAGTTTTAACCCCGTATTTGCAGACAATCTATATTTTGTATACCTGAACCGTAAGCAGAACAGCAGGCAGGCGATAGCAGCCTATCGGGAACGAAGGAATAGTATCGCGCCAATAATAACAAAGATCAACAGCCTTACTGACAAAGCAATCAATGCAAATTCATTGTTAGATTTTTGTACTATCCTAAAAGAGCACGAAACTATTATGAGTGAAGTCTTAGGATTACCCACCGTTCAAAATCTAATATTTCCAGATTTTAATGGTGTAATAAAAAGCCTTGGTGCATGGGGAGGAGATTTTATACTTGCAGCCTCAAATGAAGACCCACATAACTATTTCAGGTCAAAAGGATTTAAAACGATTGTAAAATATAAGGATATGATCTTAGGATAATAAAAGCTAAGCATATTTTAATCTTCCTGTCTTTCCTGATTTTAAAATACTTTTAAGTGCTGCAATACTTTCATCATAAGTACTCTTATCAGTATTTACAGCTATACTTCCATATCCATATGGCTCGTATTTTACAGGGTCTGTAACCGAAAACAACCCTATAGTTGGCGTATGCGTAGAAGCAGCCAAATGCATTATCCCACTGTCAGCTCCTATAAAAACAGCTGTGTTTGCAATTACAGCACCTATCTCCCTAACATCCTTGCTATAAAACGACGGAGCTTTAAAATTTATCTTTGAAATATTTTCTACAGGAAGTATTTCAACAAAATTATAATCCGGAAACGCTTTCTTTAGTTTTTTATAATACTTGCCCCACCAGATTTCACAATAGCATTTACTACCTGTAGCATATGTAAACAGGGCAATTGTTTTTTTATCAGTTGGTACAAGTTCGTTTAGTAATTCCTGTCCTAATTTTAATTCAGCATCAGTCAGTTTAAGATCTAAAGGCGGTACAGATGTTTCATTTAATTTACGACCCATAAGCGATAAAAAATACCTGAAATTATAAACAGGGTTCTTTGCCATATGTTTATAATCATTGTATTTATCAGCAAGCTCTTCTATGTATTCGCCAAAAAATTTATTGTCAGCGGTTACATAACTTGTAGACAACCTTCCCGATGAAGAAGCCCTGTCAAGATTAATAACCATATCATATTTATATTTTTTTAGCGTAACCCAAACCTTGATATACTTCAATAATTCTTTAAATGGCTTTTTAGGAAGGGTAATTATAGTATCGACATTTTTATAATTCTTAAAAAGAATAGGTGCCAATCCTCCTTTTACAAAAAGATCAACCTTGCAATCAGGAAAGGTTATTTCAATTTCCTGCAATAAAGGTGTAATAAGAAGTAAATTACCCAGTCTGTGATTAGGTCTCGAAATAAGTATTCTTTTTATAGGTCCGGAATTGCCTTTTACATCTATAGAAGATGCGCCAACATTCCTGGTTAGACCTATCATGATTTTTTTCCTTATTTTATTGACCTTTTTAAGCATAACGAAGTTTTTAAAATAATCGGGGGCTTGCCCAATTTTTCAAAAATACCATTACGACATAAAAAAACATGCTATAAAAAACATAAATAACAAAACATTAACCCTGAGTTTCCAATACAGTTGTATTAAAGAAAAATGCACTACAATTAATTAACAAACAAATCATTACAAAATAAAAAGCCGGCTGTGAGCCGGCTTTTTATTATTCTTAAGAATTAATCTTTAGTTAAATTCTGATCTGTCATCTTCAATATCAGCAGCATCTTTAAGTGCCAGTGATAGTCTACCCTGAACTTGTTGTCTTCCTTCACCTTTTATTCTTGCAGTATATGCAGTATAGTTAGGAAGAGCCGGTGCTTTAGCAATAGTTTTAGTTCTTACCATAAAAACACCTGAAAGACCATCAACAAGACCTGAAGTTTTACCTGCAGCAAGACCAAATGCCTTACCTACAACTTTAGGCTCAGGACCTACATTGGCAATGGTTGGGTTAGCTATAGTTACATCAGCAGCAGTTGCAACTGAAGAACCACTTTTTTGAGCTACAGCTTCTAATGTAGTGCCTTCCATTTTCTTTCTTACAAGCTCCGCTTTTTTCTCGTTACGCACAAGTGGTAAAACAGAGATCTTCGCTTCTTCTATAGGTAATAAACCTTTTTCATTGATGTTTTTAAGTCTCACGATAACATGTCCCTGAGGAATATCGAATTTCTTAACGTCACCTACTTTTGTATCTTTAGCATAAGCCCATTTAACGATTGCTCTTTGCGGACCAACACCAGGAATGTTTTCGTCGTTAGCTAAAAGTTTGTTAGCCGGAGAAACAGTAAGACCTAAACCTTTAGCAAGATCTGCAAATGGTTTCTCTTCAGCATCCATTTCCATTTTCGTTGCTTTAGTAAATATAGCATCGTCAGTAGCTTCAGATGGCTCAATTTTCTGAGCAATCGTAGCAAGCTGTACTGCTTCATTCTTACCTGTAACTTTAATAACGTGGTAACCAAATTCTGTTTCAACCACACCTGTAGTACCTACCGGGTTGTTAAATACAAAGTCATTAAAAGGCTTCACCATTTGGTTAGGAGCAATATTATCATACTCACCGCCTGTTTGTTTAGATCCCGGGTCATCTGTATTTGTCATGGCAAGCATAGCAAAATTACCTGGGTTAGCGTTAACCTGTTTTAAAAGGTCATCTGCTTTAGCTTTAGCTTCTTCTTTAGTTCTTGTTATAGAAGGATCCGGAGCTTTACCACCTTTATAAGCGATAAGTATATGGCTTGCTTTTGCAGAAGCGTTACCTTTTTTGTCCATCATTTTTGTAAGCTTATAGTAACCATTGTCAATATAAGGACCAAAAACCTGACCTTTGTTAAGGTTATAAATCTGCTGAGAAAATTCTACAGGAAGTTGTTGTTTCGTTACATATGTAGTATCATACTTAATGTCTGAGTTTTTGTTTACAAATTCAGCAACATTAGTTACGTTAGCAAATCCAGGAATAGTATCGTTAGTTTTAGTAACGTCATTAAACTGAACACTTGGAACAAGTAGAGCATTGATGTTTTTCTTCATCTCAGCCTCATCTTCTTTTGATGGTTTATTTTCAATCAATACAAACTCTAAATCGCGGGAAGCTTCAGATTTATATTTCTTTTCATTTTTCTTCATGAAAGCAATAAGTTCCTCATCAGAAACTTTTACCTGATCATCGTTGATTGTGCTGTAAGGCACAAACACATAATCAAACGATGCTTTGCTTGCTTCAGCTTCGTATTTAGCTTTACCATCTATATCTGTTGCAAAGAAAGCAGCTTTTACCAAAGTAAGGTAAAGTTGTTTCTTAGCCGCACTTTCTACAAGCCCTTTGTTTTTCTCAATCATTTGCCATTGAGCCTGGTTTGTAGTTTTAAGGTTTACTAAAAACTCATTAAATTTAGCTTTATCAAATTTACCTAAGGCATTTTGAAATTGCGGATTTTGAGCAACCTGAGGATCCTGGGCATATACATTGAATATATGATCTTTACCTACCCTTAGGCCAGCTTTTTCATATCTTTCTTCAAAAAGAATGTTGTCAACTTCCTGGTTCCACACTGCATTTGCAGCCTGAGAAGGGCTTATACCCTGCTGTCTCGTCTGAATGTCATTTACTTTTTGTAAAAAATCCTGTACAGGAATATCTTTACCATTTACGCTACCTACGTTTCGGGAAACCCCAAAACCGCCGCTATGTATAATATCACCTATTATAAAAGCCAGTAAGCAAAAGCCTATAACTAGTATCAGAATCAGTGAACGCTGCCTAATTTTTGATAAAACCGCCATGTTTAATGTTTGTTAAAATTTTATATCAGTGGGCGAAAATACAATTATCTGTTTAATAATAAAAGTAGTGGAGATATATTTTCACCGGAAGATGCATTTTTTTTTATTTATCCCCGAAAGGCTCAATTTTTACGAGCTCAATCTTTTTGTTAGAAGCCTGCTCAATAAAAATTTCGAAGTTTTCAAAAGCCAGTTTATCTCCTGATCGGGGTATTTCTTTAACATTATGAACAATAAAACCTCCAAGTGTAACATACGAATCACTTTCAGGTATGTTTAACCCATATTCTTCATTAATATATTCAACATCAAGCCGCGCAGAAAACAGATATGCACCATCAGAAAGCTTTTCCTCTGTAAGGACTTCCTCATCATCATGCTCATCCTCTATTTCCCCAAAAAGCTCTTCTATAATATCTTCTACTGTAACTATACCGGCAGTACCGCCATATTCGTCAAGTATAACAGCCATGCTCTTGCGCTTACGCGTAAGTATGTTTAATAGTTCTTTTATATAAATCGTACCCGGTGCATATTCTATACTTATCATTATCGAACGCACAGAATCCGGCTTTTTGAATAATTCAAACGAATGTATATAACCTATAACATTATCAACATTATCCTGATAGACAATCATTTTAGAATAACCGGTTTCAATAAAAATCTGTCGTAATTCCTCAATAGACTCATTTACTTCTACAGCTGAAATCTCCGTACGCGGTGTCATTATATCTCTTGCCTTTACATCTGAAAACTCAAGTGCATTTTGAAATATTTGTATTTCAGAATCTACTTCTTCCTGAATATCTGCGCCATTAAGCTGTTCGGTTATGTAATTACCCAGTTCTCCCCTGCTAAAAAAAGCTTTTTGTCGATCGCCTTCAGTCCTGAATATTTTTACAAGTATAAAATCAGATATTGTAATTACAAACCTGGATATCCAGTAGAAAAGGTAATAAAAACCATAGGCAGGCAATGCAAAAACCTTAATTAGTGTATTTGCATATACCTGAAAAAATATTTTAGGAATAAATTCTGCCGTAATAAGCAGTACAAAAGCAGATATCGCTATTTGAAGAACAAGGCGATATAGAAAATGTAATTCGTACGAAGAAAAGAAAAGCCAGCCCATCACCACATTCCCCATAAAATAGGAATATACAACCATCACAATCGTATTACCCACAAGCATTGAGGTAATAAACTGTACAGGCTTCTCTGTTAAGCGCGTAAGAATTTTAGAAATAAGGGTAGATTGCTTTTTTTCTACCTCAAGGTATACTTTGTTAGACGAGATATACGCGATCTCCATTCCTGAAAAAAAGGCCGAAAGGAGTAAACATACTATTATCGTCGCCGTTTCCATAATGGTTTATGTATCTTTTCTTCTGTTGTTGGGATATTTTTTTGCAAACCTCATCCTGAAAAAGAACATAAACACTGCAAGACCTGCAAAAACAAAACTAATAACACTGTCTTCTCCTTTTTGTATCTTTAAAATACCGTCTACAATAAAAAAAGCGGCAACTGCCAGATATATATAAGATACTACTTTTAAATAATTCATTTTGTTTTATTTGTCTTCTACATTGTTAATAAGGCCGGTATTGCCCTGAGCATTAAAAACCTTAAAATCTTTACTGAAATCAACTCCTGGACCTTCAAAGAAGCTCCCGTTCTCATCTGTAAATTTAAACCTTTTTTCAGTATAAAACCATTCGTTTTTCTGATCATAGAACAACTGCTGGGTTTCAAGCTTTTTACCATCATCGCTGGTTATCTTTACATTGCCCTGCAAGTCTATGATATCTGTTTTAGCATATGTTATAGCGTAATCAGACACCACATAACTTTTTTTATCATTCTGATCAAAAAGGGTAACGTGAACTCCTTTAGGAAATTCATTAAATCCGTACTGCAGGTTAGAGTAATCCAACATTAAAGGGCTTAATAATATTGCCTTTACTCGACCTGAATCGGTATACTTAAGGTTAATATTTTCTGTCTCGCCCGAAGGGCTGAAAGCAACTGTATTTATACGCTGAACGTCTTTAAAATTACTTTCGCAAGAGCATAACAGCACTATTATAAAAGATATTATCCCTATACTTTTATACAACTTCATGAATTAAAGGTTTGGTAGCGTAACTGTTTCATTTATCCAGCAGCCAAAAGTTATCTTATCACCTTTTTTCTTCCCTAAAGCTTTTGCCTCTTCTTTTGTAGGCTTATTTTTTTCATACCTTGCTATAACTGCCGATACAGCGCCATTATATTTTGGCTCTGCAACTCCTGCTTTCCGGGCAGTCTCTATTGCAAGATAGTTAAGTACCTTTTTATCGAAATTAGTAAGCTTACACTCATCGTTAGACTGAACACTCGCATACATCTGGGCAAGTTGCAAATATGCATCACCTGCTTTAGGGTTAAGCTCTATAGCCTTTAAAAGGTATTTTTTAGATTCACTTTTGTCTGTGTGTTCAGCTGCTGTTGCCATCTGAATATACAAATCTGACTTTCTCGACTGGCTCGTTTCTAGTGAAATTGCCTGGTCAAAATATTTGAAAGCTTCTTTATTGTCTGTTTTTTTTAAGTTAAGAACGGCAAGACGATATGATGTTTCTTTAGTTGGCTTTATACCATGTAGTGTCAGTTCACCTTTTAAAAGCACCGCAGATCTGTAGCATTTTTTACTGTACATAGCATTTGTCATCCCTTCAAGCCAGCTTATATCTTTTTTATGGGTTTCGTAGTTTTTCTCGTAATACTCTTCCATTTTTTCGCATGAGATATAATCCCTGCTTTGTTTTTGTATTACATCTGCTACATTTTCCAAAGCATTAACAGCAGAAGGTGCATCTGCAACAAACTGTCTTTCGGCATCGGTAAGTGAACTAGTTTCTTTCTTTTTTAAAAGCCCATTTTTACGATCCAATATCTCATTTTTAGCATAAGCTATCTGAGTGGTTATATCTCCGTATTTTTGAAAATACTGTTCATCGGTAATACCTTTTCCGCTTTTAAAATCTTCCAATACCATTTCAAAATAGTTATGAAGAGCATTATAATCGGTAAAGTTTTGTTTGTTATTCTCAAAAGAAGAGCTAAAAGCCTTATAGGCCTGCTCTTTTGTAATTAGTTTATTTTCAAACTGAAGCTGTGTTTTCTTTACATTGGCAGCACCAGTGTTAGGAAAATTTGAGTTTTGCTCTGTGTAAACAGCAACCAGTTCTTCCACAGCTGCTTTTTTCTCTTCCGGGGTCTGGGCTATTTCAATCCTGTAAACAAGTACGCCTTCAGCATACACATATAGGTTTTCATTTACTTTAGGACATTTCACCCTAAGATCTTTAAGAAGTACATAAGCAGCATTATACTCTTTTGCAAGATACCTGCCTTCAAACACCTTAAAATTGTCTTCGCATTTAGGTGCGACCTGCGCTGTTCCCGATAAGCCCAGCACGCAAAGAAATAGAACCCAAAGTGTTTTCATAACCCTTACAGTTTAAATTAATCGTATTTTCTTTTTATAAACCATCTGTCATTTAACGAAAGGCTTACCATTATATTTACATAATTTTCCCTAACAAGATTAGTTCTTGTCGGTCCTCTTTTGCCTAACTCTAAACCTACATTAAGGTTAGATCCGCCATTACCGCCGCCTAGAGGAAGCCCCATACCCAAACTAAGAGAAACATCGTCAATAGACTGATTGTTTACAATTAGCCCCATTTTCTCATATTTAAATCCTCCTCTATAGGTAACTTTACTCAGATAGCTGTTAAAAGCATAATAGTTAGGAATAAAGTAACCTCCTAACGACACTCTTTGAGCTCTTTCAAATGCAGCTCTGGTTACCGAATTAAAACGCCCTCCTAAAGAATTACTGCTCTTAGTTGAATATTCTACGCCTGCAAACCATTTTCTGGCTTGACCAAAACCTGTTCCAAGTGTAAACACAGAAGGTAACTTGACATCATCATCAAATGTCCCTGCATCTATTTCGTCTACAACTGTTTCACTATTGTTACTTGACAAAAGGATTGTGGCAAATTTTCTGCCTGTAGTACTGTTCAGAGTACTTTTTGGTGTAAATGTTGCACTTGTAACCCAATCCAGTCTATTTAGCTTTGTCTGATAAGTACCTCCAAGATTAAACGATAATCCTCCATAATGAGATTCGTTAAGTTCGCGTGTAGGATATTGGATAATATCCCCGGATGCACCGACAATAGACTTTGTTTGTATATTTCCAAAGTTATACTGTGCGTTAATTCCCAAACTGAATTTTGGCGTGATTCTGTATGCTGCACCTATATAAGCACGATTTAATCCGCCGCTTCCCTCAAAATTTCTATTATAAACAATATTATTGGTTGTAACCTGGTTTTCAATCTTATATCCCACAGAAGTATATGGCATTAAACCAAAAGAAAAACCAAGTTTATTGAATGGAAGAGCTACAGCAAGATAATCAAATGTTGTTCTGTTTGCGCTATCGTTTCCTGAGTCTGACGTGAATTTTGTATTTTTATTGCTTACCCCTACTGAATAGGTTGTAAATTTTAAAAAAGCGTATGATGCAGGATTTTGCAGATTTATGTGTACACTATCTGATAAGATACCTAAACCACCCATAGACCTGTTTTCTACAGTTCCTTTAAACTGAGTATCACCAATACCATAGTATGAATAAGGTGATGCATTATTTTGCTGTGAAAATGCAACGGTTGAGAAAATCAGGCACACGCCTGCAAGAATTTTTTTAATCATTTGTGATCGTTATATAAATATAAAAGATTCAAACCCTCTAACAGGAAATTTGAATTGGCAAATATGGTGTTTTTTAATCTTTTAGCCAAAAATTCAGCGTCTCCACCGGTTAATATTATTGTTAATCCCTGATATTGTTCACTATACTGTTCTACAAATCCCTCTATCTCGTGCAGCACTCCATTCACAACACCCGAATGCATAGCCTCTGCGGTGGTGTTTCCTATATAACTGTTAGGTATTTCCGGATATAACAACGGAAGTTTTGCCGTAAAATTATGCATTGCATTATACCTTAACTGTAATCCGGGCGATATTGCACCACCTAAATAGCTATTTTCACTATCTGTAAAATCATAAGTTATACATGTCCCTGCATCTATAACAAGGCGATTTTGAGCCGGATATTGAAGCACCGCTCCGGCAGAAAGCACCATCCGGTCTATGCCTAAAGTAGCAGGTGTAGCATATTTATTTACAAACGGAAATATTGAATCATGGCTAATTACCACCAACCCGCTTCTTTTCTCTAACGCTGATAACAGCTCCGGATTATTATTCCCAACCGAGGACAATATGCTTTTTTTGATTTTTTCGTGTTTGGAAAAAATTTTTTCGACCTCTGCCAAACTATCATTTTTATCAAACACAAAACGTTCCAGTAGTGCACCACCCTCAAATACAGCAGCTTTAATTTTTGTATTACCTATATCTACCGCTAAAAGCATTTCTCTTTTGTTCATGCCCCAAAGATAGTGATTGATTTTTTTTATCTTTTGTTTTGGATAATTTAAAAATGGTTCTATATTTGCACCCGCAAACAAGTTCACCGGATGCCTTAAAAATATAAGAAATAAGTGAACTAATAGCAATGGTACCTTAGCTCAGTTGGTAGAGCAATGGACTGAAAATCCATGTGTCCCTGGTTCGATTCCTGGAGGTACCACACAAAAAAGAGCCCTTGACATCTCAGGGGCTTTTTTATTCAAAAAGCCTTTTAGCTTTTGAATACTTCAAATAAACGTTATTGAAAAACATAACGGTACCTTAGCTCAGTTGGTAGAGCAATGGACTGAAAATCCATGTGTCCCTGGTTCGATTCCTGGAGGTACCACTTAAAAATCCCACTCATCCCCGAGTGGGATTTTTTGTTTTACGCCATATTATAATAAATCTCTACGATAATCGAATTCTATATTATAATTGAAAAATTCTATCAAACAAATTATATTTAGTTAGGAATCCTTACTAATTTTGTCTTGACAATAAAGTCAGACAACATTTAACAACAAACTTACAATGGCAAAATCAGTTTTTTATCACGCAGGATGTCCGGTATGTATTAGTGCAGAACATGACATTATTAACCTTATTGGCGAATCTAATGTAGAAATTGTACACTTAGGTAATGCTAAGAACCGCATTGCAGAAGCAGAAGCTGCAGGTATAAAGTCGGTACCTGCTTTAGTTACTCCTACCGGTAATGTTCTCCACATCAACTTTGGCGCTTCTATGGAAGATGTAAAAGCTTAATTATTTTATTCAGAATATAGCGGCTATGAAATTGTAGCCGCTATATCTTTTATCCACCTTAAAAACAACAGTATGAAAGTAGCAGTTTGGGATACTTATGTAACAAAAAAAGACGGAAGCGAAATGCATTTTGACATTCTCGCTCCAGATCATATCAATGATCTTGAAACTATATATGGCTTTGGCAGACATTATCTTGAATCAAAAAACGAAGCTGACAGTATGCTTAGCTCAAAAGAATGTAATTTTTGCCATATAGAACACGCAACACCTGAAATCGTACAGGGCATTCATATAAGAGGCTATTATATAATTGAAATGGAAGGCTGTGAATGATATTCAACACAATATTGCCGTTATAAAGCAACGCATGGCAAAAGCTGCAACGGCTTCAGGAAGAACACCGGAAGATGCTAAGCTTCTGCTTGCTGTAAAAACCATACCGCCTGAAATAATAACATCTGCCTTTAACGGAGAAAAACTGCTGATAGGTGAAAACAAGGTTCAGGAGCTGAAACAGAAATATGAGTATCTTAAGGATATTGACGCCGAATATCATTTTATAGGTCATTTGCAAACCAATAAAATTAAAGATGTTCTTAAGTTTGCAGATTGTATTGAGTCGGTAGACCGTTTAAACTTAATAGAAAAACTGGATCAGCGACTTCAGCAGGAAGGGCGTAGCATAAACGTTATGCTTCAGGTTAATACCTCCTATGAAGAGAGTAAGTTTGGAGTGAATCCTGAGAGTGCTGTTGCGCTTGCACGTGAAATGTCTAGATATGACACTTTAAAAGTTAAAGGCCTTATGACTATAGGTTTGTTTAGCGCCGAAAATGAAAAAGTACGCCAGTGTTTCAGACTGCTTAAAAATTTGCAAACGCAGATACAGGAACTCGGCCTTCCTAATTTTGATGCAACAGAATTATCGATGGGCATGAGCCATGATTTTGAAACGGCAATAGAAGAAGGCGCTACAATAGTGAGAGTAGGTACTGCAATTTTTGGCAAAAGAATATATCCTGATAGTTATTATTGGGATGAAACTAAAAACATACTATGAAAAGTTTAAGGATACACTATCTGCAACATGTTTCTTTTGAAGATCCGGGTTGCATAAAGCACTGGGCTCTTGAAAAAAAGCATCAGCTTACGGCTACTAAACTTTATAAGAATGAAACCTTTCCGGATCTTGATGCTATAGACTGGCTTATCATAATGGGTGGACCCATGAGTGTTAACGACTCTGATATCATAGATTGGATTAATGCTGAAAAAGAATTTATTGCAAAAGCTATAAATGCGGGAAAAACAATTATAGGCATTTGCCTTGGCTCACAGCTTATTGCTTCTGTATTAGGAGCAGAAATTTACAGGAACGAGCACAAAGAAATAGGATGGTTCCCAATTCATATTGCAGATAATTCATCCAACCTGCTTTTTGATAATATAGGCTCCTACCCTGTTTTTCACTGGCATGGAGAAACATTTGATTTACCGGAGAATGCTACGTTACTCGCTTCCAGTGAGGCATGTAAAAACCAGGCATTCCTGTACGGCAGGAATGTAGTCGGACTACAGTTCCATTTTGAGGTGACTGAAAATTCTTTACAACAAATGATTACTTTTGGCAAAGAAGATATAGATGGAACAGGCTATACACAAGAACCCGAATTTATATCCGGACAAAAAGAACTGATTAAAGAGAATAACAGGCGTATGTATAACATCCTGAATCATTTCGAATCTTTATAACATGTCAATATTTAACCTTAACATACAAAATGAGAATACCGGCAACAAAATAGCTGCCGGCCTGGAAAGGCTATCTCATGTATTTAAGGCATTATTATGGGAAAAAGCTAAAGAATATGGACTAAGCCCAATACAAATACAAATATTGCTATTTATCCAATATCATTCTGATGAAAAAAACACCGTAAGCTATCTCGCTAAAGAATTTAGCGTTACCAAGCCCACTATTAGTGATGCTGTAAAAGCTTTGGAGCAAAAAAAATTGGTAAACAAATTTTCTGATGCGGGCGATTCCAGAAGTTACAGCCTTCGCCCTACTGATGAAGCCAAAAAAATAATAGCCCAGGCCGAAACATTTGCCAACCCTATAACACAAATCATATCGGGAATAAGTGAAGCTGATAAAGATATTATCTGGAACAATATATCAGGGCTTATAACAAAATTAAACAGGCAGGGGATTATCACGGTACAGCGTTCATGCTACAATTGTATTCATCTCGATCAGGAGAATGATCATTATTTTTGTCAGCTCTTAAAACAGCCTTTACACACTTCAGATTTAAGGATTGACTGTCCTGAATTTACAGAAGCATCATAATTATGAATCCTGTAAAAGGCTTTGTAGCTCAACAATCTTCTGTACAGAAGAGTCGGTTGTTATTATGCCTCTCCTTGGGCGGTCAAGGTCCATTATCAAAAAAACAGTAAGCACTGTCATCAATGCAAAACCACTCACGATAACGTGGTTTATTTTTTTGTTGTTATTACTGTAGCCTACTATAAGACTTGCGGTTAAAATAAGAATAAACAACAACCAGAATATAGAATCAGGTACAGTCGCATTTCTTGCAGCCTGCCCGGTTGTTACAATATCAAACATGCTATTAAGAGCCGGTACCATTTGCTGAGAACGAAAAGTATTTGTATTGTCCTGCGACAGAGCAGTAACTTTTTTCCATAAAGCAGTTGAATACTTTTCACCTAATTGTAAAGCTTCAATATTCTTTTTAGTATTATTACCTGCATGATAATAGGCTATCCTTGCATCAAGATAAAGTTTAAAATCATTTCTAAGCTCATTTCTTATACTGTCAGGATATAAATCGCAACGTAATATTGCTGTCCCAATATCATTAGCTTCCTGTACAATTACGCTTCTGCGTTCGTCAAACCGTGATGCGGACATACTAAAAGTAAAAGATAATAGTAATGCCAATAGCCCTAAAAGAGAACCTTCAACCGGACCTAAACCATCTGTAGCACCTTCCTCCTTTTTTATTATTTGCCGCTGATGAATTTTAAAACCAACACGGTTAAATAGTAACATCAAAACAAAAAGTATAATTACAATAATATAAGAAGGCGTTTGATAAAGTAAAGATGTATTCATAAAAATAATATTGGTAACACTAATATACTTATTATCAATAATAAAATCAGTTCAGCTGATCTTAAATTTCTTATTTACACTTACACTCTGTTGAGATTACCAAACACTTTTGTTTTACAAAATACCTTTGAAGCCCCTGTATGTTTTAGTAACTTTGGCTTCCCATAAAATAAGATTATGAACGAGCTACACCTTGAAACCAGTCCTTATCTGTTGCAACATGCTAATAACCCCATTTACTGGAAAGCATGGAATGAAACTGCCCTGGCAAAAGCAAAAGAAGAAAACAAACTTATTATTATAAGCATTGGATATTCTGCATGCCACTGGTGCCATGTAATGGAACATGAAAGCTTTGAAGATGAAGAAGTAGCAGCAGTTATGAATGAAAGCTTTATCGCTATAAAAGTAGACCGTGAAGAACGCCCTGATGTAGATGCTACTTACATGAAAGCTGTACAAATAATGACCGGACAAGGAGGATGGCCCATGAATGCTGTGCTTTTGCCAGACGGAAGGCCTGTTTGGGGAGGTACATATTTCAGGAAAACCAACTGGATAGAATCGCTGCAACAATTGCAACAGCTTTATGCAACCCAACCTGAAAAAATGGAGGAGTATGCCGAAAAACTTTTAGGCGGCATTCAGTCTTTAGTATTACTTAGTGAAAACACAACAGGAGAAATAACACATCCTAAGAATATCGCTTCCATAGTTGAAAAATGGAGCAAAAGTTTTGATTGGGAGTTTGGTGGATATGCACGTGCACCAAAATTTATGATGCCAAACAATTACCTGTTCCTCCAACGCTATGGGTTTCAGGAAAAAAGAACAGACATACTGGAATTTGTAGATATCACCCTGACCAGAATGGCATGGGGTGGGCTATTTGACACTCTGGATGGAGGGTTTTCGCGTTACTCTGTAGATATGAAGTGGCATGTACCTCATTTTGAAAAAATGCTGTATGACAATGGTCAGCTTATGAGCCTTTATGCCGATGCCTACAAGCGTACTCAAGACCCATTATACAAACAGGTAATTGAAAAGACTCATTCTTTTTTACAAAAAGAGCTTTTAGATGAAAGCGGTGCTTTTTATAGTGCTCTGGATGCCGACAGCCTTAACGAGAATGACCACCTTGAAGAAGGTGCTTTTTATGTTTGGGAGAAGCAGCAACTGAAAGATCTCCTTAAAGAAGACTTTACCCTTTTTGCAACCGTTTTCAATATTAATGAGTTCGGCTTTTGGGAAGATGGCCATTTTGTATTGATACAAAACGACAGTTTAGAAAATATTGCTGCCAATGCAGGAATACCTTTAGAAACATTAAAAGATAAAAAGCAGACTTGGGAGAAGACACTTTATGAAGTACGTGAGCAGCGTGCAAAACCACGCCTTGATGACAAAATACTTACTTCCTGGAATGCACTGATGCTAAAGGGTTACACTGATGCTTACAAAGCATTAGGAAATGAAAAATATCTTAATATTGCCCTGCGTAATGCTATGTTTATATGTGATAAGCTATGGCATCCAGACGGACACCTATGGCGTACATACAAAAATGGAACGGCTAAAATAAATGCCTTTCTTGAAGATTATGCCCTTACTGCCGAGGCTTTTATTTCCCTTTATGAAGCCACGCTTGAAGAAAAATGGCTTATTTATGCTAAACAACTTACTGACTATTGCCTTGAGAATTTTTATGATGAAAAACAACAGTTCTTTACTTACACCTCAGTAAGGGAAGAGCAGCTTATTGCGAAGCATTTTGAGACCGAAGACAATGTAATACCTGCTTCAAATTCTGTAATAGCAAATGTTTTATATAAGCTAAGCCTGTTATTTGACAATGCCTATTATGAAAAAATAGCCTTACAGATGCTGTATCTTATCATTCCTAACCTTGATTATCCATCGGCATTTTCTAACTGGCTAAACCTTTGGCTGGATCTTTCTAACCAAAATAAAGAATTAGCAGTATGCGGTCCGGATGCTTCCGAATTGGTAAAAGAGATAAATAGCCATTACATGCCGCACATAATTATAGCAGGAAGCACAACTGATAGTACAATACCTTTTCTTACCAACCGTTTTGTAAAGGGTGAAAACCTGTTCTATATTTGCCAAAATAAAGCCTGCGGACTTCCAAAAAACACAATCAAAGAAATACTAAACGATTTAAAAGAACTATGATTCCCTTATTTATTGAAAACTTAGAGATTAGTAAAGTAGACATTTTGATCAACAGACTGGTAACCCGCGTTGTTGATTTCATTCCAAATCTTTTATGGGCAATAATTATTTTTATTGGTGGAATAATAGCCATTAAGATTTTAAGAAAAGCAATTACCCGTATAATGACAAGCCGGGAAATGGATCCTACATTCCTAAAGTTTGTATTAGATGTTTCCACTTGGATAATCAGGGCAACTCTATTTATAGCAATTATTGGACAACTTGGAGTAGAAACAACTTCGTTAATGGCTTTACTTGGTACAATTGGTATTGCTGTTGGGCTTTCATTACAGGGGTCGTTATCTAATTTTGCAGGTGGATTATTGATTGTATTATTTAAGCCTTTTAAAGTAGGCGACTATATTGAGGCACAAGGACAGGCAGGAACTGTAAATAGCATACAGATATTTAGCACCAAAATAATTACATCTACACATCAGGTGGTATATCTCCCTAATGGTACATTGTCAAACAATACCGTAAAAAACTTTTCTCAGGAACCACTGCGCCGTGCAGATATTACTTTAAGTGTTAGTTACAATAGTGACCTGAAAAAAGTTAAAGATGTAATTACTAAAATTATAACAAGTGATGTGAAGGCACTTACAAGCCCTGCTCCTTCTATTGAAATAAAAGATCTTGCCGATAATGCTGTAATTCTTAACGTAATGATATGGACTGAGCGTGCCAATCATGGCGGTTTGGTATCTGATTTTTATGAGAACATTAAATTAGCTTTTGAGAACGAAGGTATCCAAATACCTTTCCCGCAAAGAGACATTCATATTGTAGGCGGAGAAAAAACAAAGGCGTTTTTACAATAACATTATTTTCAGTACGTTACAAAATGTGGCACATTTTTTGGTTTATGTTAAGACTGAAAAATATTACACATATACTCTTAAAAAAAAGTATATTTGACCCCTATTTAAAAAATTGCAATAACTATTAATTC
>Ga0157370_10001681_pt1 | contig 27236 bp, 28 predicted proteins | sample C35metaG_FD_113463 | JGI IMG/M metagenome (GOLD analysis project Ga0157370, IMG submission 113463) | Corn rhizosphere microbial communities from Kellogg Biological Station, Michigan, USA - C3-5 metaG | ecosystem: Host-associated > Plants > Roots > Rhizosphere > Soil | place: USA: Michigan...
CTCTGGCGCAGCAGCAACAACTGGATACCGCCCTTGAAATCCCTTTCGATAAATATCTCAACAACTATTTCTCCCAGAATGACTACCCCACCAACATCCATGCGGAAAATCAGATTCGAGATAGGTCTGGTGGCTTCCTCAAAACGCTATAATTAGATGGCCGCTGCAGAAATATTCCATTCAAATCAAATAAAATAGCTGCAATTCTTACCAGCTATATTATTATGGCGCTGCCAGAGAACAGAACCGTAAGAACCAGTGCCCATAGGTAGCCGACAAATCATTGCCGAGCTGTTTCAGCGTTTGAATCCCGGTTTGGTTGCGATAGTAAATTCAATTCCTGCAAAATAATAAATACTCATGCTTCGTACATTCGACCCGACATGGGTGGAGATAAAATAACTATGGTATCTGCCGTTTTTGATATCTGGATACGGCACGATTGTGCCCCGCTAAATCGCTGGAAAAATGCGATTCCCCATTCCCTTTTGCGACGAAGTATAGCGCATCAGTTTTAGCAGGATGCAGGGATGCCCGAATGGAAGCTAAGCCTGGCAGGGCGATAGGCGTCGGCGGCAGGCCACGGCGCGTGTATGTATTGTATTCCTGATCAGTCAGGAGATCTTTCTTGCGCAGGTTGCCATCAAATTTTTTGCCGAGGCCATAAATTACGGTGGGATCGGTTTGCAGCAACATATCCGATCGCAACCGGTTGATGAATACGCCAGCCACCATGGTGCGGTCGCTTTCCTTGCCAGTTTCTTTTTCAACGATGGAAGCCAGGATCAATGCCTGATAGGGATCTTTCAGCGGCAGATTTACCGCGCGCTCAGCCCATGCCTCATTAAGATGAGCTTGCATCGCGTGGTAAGCGCGTCTCAGTATTGCGGTGTCGGGGCTGCCCCGTGCAAAAAAGTAGGTATCGGGGAAAAATAACCCCTCCGCTGCTATTTCGTTTGCACCAATCAATTGCAGAATTTCCTTATCGCTCAGAGTGGTCGTATCGTGACGCACAGCCGAATGCTCGTCCAGAGCCTGTCGAAGCTGCAAAAAAGTCCAGCCTTCTATGAATCTGATCTCACTTTGATTAATGTCGCCTTTGGTGATGCGTTCCAGCAACTGGAGGAGCGAAGTGTTTTCCACAATCTCATAGTCCCCGGCCTTGAGCGATGATGCGAGTCCCATTGCACGTGATAGCAGGACGAACGACCAGACGTCGGGCAAAACACCTGCATCGGCTAATTGCCTTGCAACGCTTTTCAAGCTGCTGCCAGGTTCGATGGAAAATTCGTAAGGAACAGCAGGAAGCTGGATGGGTTTATTGACCTCATAGGCAAACCATCCGGTGAAAAGGATTACTCCAGCCACTAAGAGAAGAGTAAGGCGTTTTAGCGTGCGCATGCGCTATAACGACGAGATCAAGCTTTGCGGAAAATCAGTGTACCGTTTGTGCCACCGAAGCCAAATGAATTTGACATCGCCACATCAATTTTCATTTTACGCGCGGTATTGGGAACATAGTCCAGATCGCACTCCGGATCCTGGTCGAAAATGTTGATAGTGGGGGGTGCAATCTGATGGTGCACCGCCAGGGCGGAAAATATTGCTTCCACCCCACCCGCCGCACCAAGCAAGTGTCCAGTCATGGATTTTGTGGAGTTGACTACGAGCTCTTTTGCATGCTCACCAAAGCAGCGTTTCACGGCAACCGTTTCCGCAATGTCGCCCAGCGGTGTGGACGTACCGTGAGCGTTGATATAATCCACCTCAGAGGTATTTATGCCTGCGTTCCTGAGCGCGTTTGTCATACATCGTGCAGCGCCCTCCCCATCCTCGCAGGGGGCAGTCATATGATAGGCATCGGCGCTCATGCCGAAGCCGGCCAACTCAGCATAAATTTTCGCTCCTCGGCGCTTGGCATGCTCCATTTCTTCCAGTACCAGAATCCCCGCACCCTCGCCCAGAACAAAGCCGTCGCGGCCCCTGTCCCATGGCCGGCTGGCGGTAATGGGATCATCGTTGCGCGTCGATAGCGCCCGTGCCGAGCCAAAACCACCAACAGCGAGCGGAGTAACGCAAGACTCCGCGCCACCCGCAACCATAACGTCCACATCGCCGTATTCGATTAGACGAGCGGAGTCGCCAATACAATGTGTGGCAGTGGTACAGGCAGTGACAATTGCAAGATTCGGCCCCTTGAAACCGAACATAATGGACAAATTACCCGCAATCATATTGATAATAGTACTAGGGATGAAGAATGGCGAGATTTTGCGCGGACCCCCTGCATGATAGGCGTCGTGAGTATCCTCGATCATCGACAGACCACCGATACCGGAACCGATATTGACACCGATACGCTCGGCATCAAGGTGCGTACCGGCTATATTCCCGATACCCGCATCCTGAACCGCCTGGATCGCTGCAGCCATGCCATAATGGATAAAGATATCCATGCGACGCGCGTCTTTGCCAGAAAGATAGCGTGTGACGTCGAAATCCTTGACCTCTCCGGCTACCTGTGACGCAAATGCGGACGCATCGAAACGGGTAATCCGAGTCGTACCCGATTTTCCTGCGACAATATTGGCCCACGCATCCGGAACGGTATTACCGACAGGCGAAATAATCCCCATACCGGTTATGACTACCCTACGCTTGGACAAAGTGACTCCGAGTGGGGATGTTTAAAGCAAGGAACTAGTGGGAGTGGGAATTGATATAATCAATAGCCTGTTGTACGGTATTTATTTTTTCTGCCTGTTCATCGGGGATTTCACATTTAAACTCTTCTTCCAAGGCCATGACCAACTCTACGGTATCGAGCGAATCAGCGCCCAGATCATCTACGAAAGAAGACTCGTTCTTGACATCCGCCTCGTTAACTCCCAGCTGCTCAGCCACGATTTTTTTTATACGCTGCTCTACATTTTCCATCTAGATACCTCTTCTCCGGTAAGAAAAACGCCGCCATTCTAGCAAGTTTTCGGTATTAATTAAATCAGAACACTATGAAAGATAAAATGAGCCATTGCGAGACATGCTGATACATGAACCGCCATTCATACCAATTCAGTATCTGACAGTGCAATATATTCTATGAATAATACTGCGTTAGAGGGATACCGATGGTCAATCCATATACATCCCGCCATTCACATGGAGTGTCGCGCCGGTAATATAGCCTGCGTCTGGCGAAGCGATAAACGCGGCTGCTGAGGCTATCTCCTCGGGTTGCCCTAATCTGCCCAACGGCACGTGCTGGATCAGGTCATGCTGTTGTTTATCAGAGAGTGCGCGGGTCATGTCGGTCTGTACAAAACCCGGCGCAATGCAATTTACAGTGATGTTGCGGCTGCCCACTTCACGTGCCAGGGACTTGCTGAAGCCAGATATTCCAGCTTTGGCGGCAGCATAGTTGGCCTGCCCTACATTCCCGGTAGCACCCACCACCGAGGATATATTGATGATGCGTCCATACCGGGCTTTAACCATGGTCCGCAGCACCGCGCGGCTCAAACGAAAAACAGATTTGAGATCGGTTTCCATAATTTCATCCCATTCCTCGTCTCTCATCCGAATAACCAAATTATCGCGGGTGATGCCGGCATTATTCACCAGTATTGCAATATCGCCAAATTTCTCACGTACCGTTTTAAGAATATGTTCAATCTGAGCGACATCATTTACATTCAATTTCATGCCAGCACCTTTGATGCCGGCCTCTTCCAGAGCACGGCTGATCAATTGAGCGCCATCCTCGGTCGTGGCGGTACCCACCACAGTGGCACCCTGCCTGCCGAGCTTAAGCGCAATGGCCTGTCCGATACCGCGACTGGCACCGGTTACGAGCGCTATTTGATTTTGCAGCATTATTCTCCAGTACGTTTAAAACACAAATCGACACGAATATACCCTGCACAACAGACCAGACGCCGGCAGGCTCTCCCTTACATAAGCATACTTGCAGTATGCTGAAGCGCTACACCATCCGTCAGCGCATAGCTCCGCAAATTTTCGTCTATACGTTTGTTAAGTCCCGACAGTACCTTGCCCGGCCCGCATTCCACTACATGGGCGACGCCTGCCGCAGCAAAAGAGCGAATCGTTTCTGTCCACCGCACCGGTCTGCATAATTGCTGAACCAGAATCTTTTTTATTGCAGCGGGATCATCGTGTTGTCGCACATCAGCATTATGCAGCAATGGAATTTTCGGAGATTCAAACGTCACCAGTTCCAACTGCTGCTGCATCCTGCTGGCCGCCTGATTCATCAGGGAACAATGCGAGGGCACACTCACAGGCAACATTACCGCTCGTTTTGCGCCCCTGGATCTTGCCAGCTCCATACCGCGTAACACTGCATTTTTATGCCCTGCAACAACGATCTGGCCCGGTGAGTTAAAATTTGCTGGCTCCAGTAATTCCCCCTCGAGGGAAGTTGTGACTTCATCGCACACCGCCTGCACCACCTCATCGTCAAGTCCGAGGATTGCAGCCATGCCGCCAATACCTTCCGGTATCGCCTGTTGCATCAATTCTGCCCGGAAACGTACCAGCGACAGCGCATCGGCAAACGCCAGCGCCTTCGAGGCTACCAGTGCAGTGTATTCACCCAGGCTATGTCCCGCCACGAAAACCGGTTTCACATCCCCCAAGCTTTCCCATGCGCGATATACCGCAATACCCGCCGTTAACATCAGCGGCTGAGTGTTAACCGTCAGGTTAAGCTTCTCAAGCGAACCCTCCTCGACCATGGCCCAGAAATCCTGTCCGAGAATAGTGGACGCCTCAGCAAAGGTTTCGCGCACGATGGGAAAATCAGCATACCCTTTCATCATGCCTGCTGATTGTGAACCTTGACCAGGAAATACGCATGCGAATATCAAGGGAACTTTCATCGCCGTTCCATATTTAATCAAACAGAACCAAAAATCGGTAACGACTGATAGCGGGCAGAAACAGATATCCCACCATCATTTATTGACCAGAACTGATAAAATAGATACATGATCTGTTAATTTGTAGAGGGGTCTATTTACCATCGAACCAGCGCCGCTCCCCAGGTGAAACCTCCTCCTACGCCTTCCAGCAACACTAGCTGCCCCGATTTAATGCGTCCATCGCGTACGGCAATATCAAGCGCCAGCGGAATGGAAGCAGCGGAAGTATTGCCGTGCCTGTCCACTGTGGCAACTACTTTTTCCATTGGCAACCCTAATTTGTTCGCAGTAGAAAGGATAATACGGATATTGGCTTGATGCGGAATCAACCAGTCGATATCGGATACTTCCAGGTTGTTTTCAGCCAGGGTCTCGCGCACGACGTCTTCCAGTACTTTTATCGCAAACTTGAAAACAACATTGCCTTCCATCATGACAAACGGCTTGCCTTGAACTTTCCCGCCACATATACTCCCGGGCACCGCAAGGATTTTACGATAGCTGCCGTCCGCATGCAGATGACTTGAAAGTATTCCAGGCTGGTCACCTCGGGTCAGTACCACAGCGCCGGCCCCATCGCCGAACAGCACACACGTGCTGCGGTCGGTCCAGTCGAGTATGCGAGAATAAATTTCGGTGCCAACCACAAGTGCGGTATGGCATTTGCCGGCGCGAATAAACATATCTGCAGTAGCAAGCGCGTAGATAAAACCGCTGCATACCGCCTGCACATCAAATGCCGGACAATCGGCAACACCAAGCTTATCCTGCAAAATGCAGGCGGTGCTTGGGAAAATCACGTCGGGCGTGGTCGTGGCGACAATGATCAGATCGATATCCCCGGCTGTGACGCCTGACGCTGCCATTGCCTTGCGGCTGGCGTTGAGTGCCAAATCGCTTGCCATTTCATTGTCTGCTGCGATATGTCGCTGCGTAATACCGGTACGGGTGCGTATCCACTCGTCACTGGTATCCACCATGTGTTCGAGATCCTGGTTCGTAAGAATCTTTTCTGGCAAATAGCCACCAGTTCCAATGATGCGGGAGTACATCATGCAGGACGTTCTTCCGGCAATGGCTGAGAATATGAGGATGGACTCCTGGCGTGATGCGGCAGCCCTGCCATGCTTTCACTTATGTGGCGCAACATCCCGCCTCGAACCTCATCCACCGCCCGCGCGATAGCAAAACCGAATGCATAGCTGTCCGCCGAACCGTGGCTCTTGATGACGATGCCGCGCAACCCCAGCAGACTCGCACCATTATATTGGCGATGATCCACCCGGCGCTTGAACGCATTGATGACCGGTAAGGCGACGAGTCCCGCAATCCTTGTGAGCAGATTTCGTCTGAATTCCTCACGCAGATAAGTGGAAAGCATTTGCGCCACCCCCTCCGATGTTTTCAACGCCACATTGCCGACGAAGCCGTCACATACCACCACATCAGTCGTCCCTCTATAAATATCATTACCTTCTATATTCCCATAGAAATTAAGCCCACTGTCGCGCAACAGTTCCGCCGCCTGTTTTACTATCTCGTTGCCTTTTATCTCTTCCTCTCCGATATTCAGCAGTCCAACGCTCGGTTTCTCCATGTTTTCCACGGAAGAGACCAGAGTCGCCCCCATGACGGCGAATTGAAGCAGGTGCTCCGCATTACAATCCACGTTGGCACCCAGATCAAGCACATAAGTGCGCCCTCTTATTGTAGGCAGCACTACCGCAAGAGCCGGCCGGTCAATGCCAGGAAGCGTTTTCAACACAAATCGCGAGGTTGCTATCAATGCTCCGGTATTACCCGCGCTGACGCAGGCCTGGGCTTCGCCGCTTTTGACCAGATTGAGCGCAACCCGCATCGAGGAATCTTTTTTGCCGCGTAACGCCATGGCAGGCGACTCGTCCATGCCGACAACCTCGCTTGCGGCATGAATCCTCAGTCGTGGACTGGGAGCAAACCTGATGGCCCGCAGTTCTGATTCGATAGCATCGGACAACCCCACCAGAACAATGTCCGTTCCAGGATTGCGATGAAGATAATCGACAGCTGCAGGGACGGTCACATGAGGGCCGTGATCGCCACCCATGCAGTCTATGGCTACGGCAATATCCAATTTTTTCGTCCTAAGCCTAAGACGAGGCAGGGATAGCTTGAGACTTCGATACTCCCGGAATGATGGAGCGAAATTTAGTCTCCCTTTGTCTTGACGACTTTCTTGCCACGGTAATAACCGTTGGGGCTGATGTGATGACGCAGGTGTACTTCACCGGTGCTGGAATCCACTGTCAACGGCGAAGCGGTCAAAAAATCATGCGAGCGGTGCATACCGCGCTTAGATGGAGATTTTTTGTTTTGTTGGACTGCCATAGTGCCTAGCTCCTTAAATAAATGTCAATGCAGTTTCTTCAGTTGTGCGAGTGCAGCAAAAAGCGGTTTCCCGCTTGCATCAGGCCGCCCCATTATACCGAGCGAGCACTCGCTCTCTCCGTGACGCGGCGAAATCGGCAGACTAAGAATTATTTCATCCTCAATCAGCGCCATAACGTCCATGTCAGGCATCGCCAGAATACCATCCGCTGATTCATCTTCTTCAAGACAAGAGAGCTCATGCTCATCCCTTGCCAATAATAGATCCCTCCGCAGATCCAGCACATGCGCGAGGTCGCCGAGACAACGCTGGCATCGGAGATTTATTGATCCCTGGATAACAACTCGCAAAATCGGCTTATTGTTCCTGTCCAGAACACCACAAATCGTGTACTCCAACTCGCCATGGTTGCTGGTCAGATAATCCTGCAAACGCTCAAGCTCTGACAACGCAATTTTACCATGATGTGACACCCCATTACGGGCAAAATCAAGAACGTCTATGATGAGCCGCACAGGCATAAAAAGGTCTTTATAAAAATCGAATTGAGCATCCACCTGGCAGCGCCGCTGATACCCGTGCTTGCATTATCGTTTAGCAGGGCTTGAGGAATTTATCGTTCATCTAACGTTGCGGCCTTTAATATTTCTTTCGCATTCGCGATTGATAAATGGACGCATTTAGGATTAGAATTTTAGAGCCCTCCCATACGGAGGGAGTCACTCATACGGCGCGCATAATATATTTTTTGCCACCGAGTGTCAAAAACCATCTGAAACAAACTTTGAAAATACAAAAACCTCCCCAACGACTTGTATTGGGATCCAGCTCCATTTATCGCCGCGAACTACTCCAGCGCCTGCAAATTCCGTTTGAAGTCTTTTCACCGGAAATAGATGAAACTCCCCTGGCGGATGAAATGCCTGAAGCCACTGCCCTTCGGTTGGCTGCCGCAAAGGCCCATACGGTTGCGCTAACTTATCCGGATGCTCTGACCATAGGCGCTGATCAGGTAGCAGTGCTGGAAGGCATCCAGCTTGGCAAGCCACTGAACCGTATAAACGCCACCCGGCAATTACAATTCACTCGCGGAAAAGAAGTCGTGTTTCATACAGCCCTGGGCCTTTTCAATAGCCCCAAAAACAGTATGCAGACGCGACTTATCTCTTCTCGCGTCAAATTCCGCAAATTGAGCGACCAGCAAATCGAAAACTATCTTGATAAAGAACAGCCGTACCATTGCGCGGGAAGCGCCAAGTCCGAAGGATTGGGCATTGTATTGATTGAACATATGGTAAGCGACGACCCCAGTGCACTGATCGGTTTGCCGCTGATCGCGCTGGTGGAAATGTTGACAAGGGAAGGTGTGGAGATAGTGTGAATTCCGGTACGCTCTATCTCATTCCCACTCCGCTTGGCGCGGATGATATTGCGTGGACAACCCCTGCTGCCGTCAGGCAATGCGCAGCGGGGCTTGGCCATTATATTGTCGAGCACCCAAAAACCGCCAGACAATTCCTGAAACAGATTGGCTGCATCCTGCCGTTACAGGAAATCAGAATGCAAGTGTTGAATGAACATACCCCATTCAATGAACTCGAGGGCCTGCTTGCACCATTACTTGCGGGAAATGATGTCGGATTATTATCCGAAGCCGGTTGCCCCGCTGTAGCTGATCCCGGAGCAGGATTGGTACGTCTTGCTCATCAAAGGAATCTTCGGGTGGTGCCGCTTGTGGGGCCATCTTCCATACTGTTGGCGCTCATGGCATCGGGATTGAATGGTCAGCGCTTCGTCTTTCGCGGTTATCTACCAGCAGAAAGAAGCAAACGCGTCAGTAAAATCATTGAACTAGAAAGAGACTCTATAGCCCGCGATCAAACCCAGATATTTATCGAGACGCCGTACCGCAATCAGAAACTGCTGGAGTCTCTTGTTTTTACCTGCCACGATGACACCGTTCTCTGCATCGCCTGCAATCTCACGCTGGCAAGTGAATATATCTCAACCAGAACAGTCAGGGAATGGAGGCATTCCTTACCTGAGCTCAATGATAAGCCTGCCATTTTCTTGCTGCAGGGCAACGAGGAGCATTCGAATAAGTCTTCCGTGACGCCCGCAAGTAAAATCAGGGCAAAAGAGGGCGCACGGCGAAGACCGTAGCCTGCCTGATCTGCAATGCCAACGAACGTATGCAGCGAGCCTCGATTTTATTATCTGTGTGGGACGATGCTACCGAAGACCCAAAGACTTATTCAGAATCCACAAATATAAGAAATCGATATTTTCTACTACAATCCCCAGCCATTTCCTGCACTAATCAGCGTGTCCGCCATCACCGCACCGAAGCGTCTGGCGAAGCGCTCGGCGAATCCTTCCCGGGTAGTGTAATCCACGATGCGTTCAGCCTTGATAATTTCGCGCGCCACATATTCGGCGCTACCCATGGCGTCTGCAAGTCCCAAATCTATGCTTTTCTGACCGGTCCAGACAACGCCGCTGAACATTTCCGGTGCCTCTTTCAGACGCTCCCCCCTGCCTTGCCGCACCACCTGGATAAACTGCTCATGAACGTCGCCCAACATCTCTTTGGCGTATTTCTCCTGGTCGGTATTGGGAGGGGAGAAAGGATCGAGAAAACCTTTATTCTTCCCTGCCGTAATTAGCCGCCGCTCGATACCGAGCTTTTCCATTGCGCCGGTGAAACCGAATCCATTCATCAGTACACCTATAGAACCCACCACGCTGGCCTTATCCACATAAATCTTGTCAGCGGCAACGGCAACGTAATAACCACCCGAGGCACAAATGTCCTCAACCACTGCATAAAGAGGGATCTGGGGATACTCGGCTCGCAAACGGCGGATTTCATCGTTGATATAGCCCGCCTGCACCGGACTGCCGCCGGGGCTATTAATACGCAGAATCACCCCCCGTGTTTTCTCATCCTTGAACGCGTGCTGCAACCCAGCATTAACATTGTCAGCGCTGCTAACGCTGTCGGGAGAAATTACGCCGCGTAGTTCAACTAATGCGGTATGTTTGCCCGAAATGGATATTTCGTTGCCGCCAAACCACCCTAATCCAAAGAACATAAAAACAAACAGATAGATAAAGGTCAGTAGCTTGAAAAATATGCCCCAGCGACGTGTCCGGCGTTGTTCCTGCACAGAAGAGAGCGCCAGCTTCTCAAGTACGCTCTTCTCCCATGTTTCGTTGCGATTCTCTGAATCAGCCATGATTAGTTAATCCTTCAAGTGAGATAAGCAGCTAACCGCATGGATCGCGGTGGGCGTCAAAAAATACTGCCGTCTCGTTATCAAGCGTCTTTTTCCCACAGAATTCACCGATGAAAACTCCCCGACACACAATTGCGTCAAGTAGCATCAAAATATCAAGTATAACCCCGAATCATCGAACTCGATCCTTTCGAAAAGTACTGAACGTCGCAATCGGAACAGCCTGCATCCCTCCCGCGATAGGCGATCCTGGATATTCTCGGTAAAAAATCTTGGGGCCACCAGAAACTCTTTGCATACCGCATTTCGATAATTCGATCATACCTCACAACTTGGCAAAGATTGCCTGATCGACTGGGCGCTCCAATGCTGCTAGCCGCCGCCATCGATATCCAATCCAATTAAAAATTCCTGCAAATCTTCAGTCAGTGGCGCTTCCAGGCGCAGGATCTTACCCGTTACGGGATGTGTTACCTCGGCTGCAAAAGCATGCAGAAACATGCGCGCCAACCTTGGCTTCGAGCCAGTCCTGGCCAGACTTTTGTTCAAAGCAAAATTTCCATACTTGTCATCGCCGGCTATGGGGAAGCCGAGGTGAGCGAGGTGCACGCGAATTTGATGAGTCCGCCCGGTTTTTAGTTCCGCTTCCAGCAGACTGAAACCCTGCCAGGATTTTTTCAGCGTAAATACTGTGTGCGCCGCCATTGGCACTTTGTTTCCTCCCTTATCCATGGCTACAGCAACACGCCGTTCCCCAGCGGCCGTCACGTACTTGTTAAGAGGCAGCTTAACGCTTTGTCTAGAGTTACACCACTTGCCTTTCACCAGCGTCAGATAGCGCTTTTCCATCAGGCCTGCGCGGATTTGCCGATGCAATTCAATGAGACTCGCACGGCTTTTGGCAAGAAAAAGAATTCCGGACGTCTCCCTGTCAAGGCGATGAACCAACTCCAGGAACTTCCAATTGGGATATTGGGCACGCAATTGCTCGATGACACCAAAACTCACACCGCTCCCGCCATGCACCGCAACGCCTGCAGGCTTGTTGATGACCAGAAGCGTTTCATCCTGAAATAAAATTCCAAAGGAAATTAATGGGGACGCGGCAATTTTTTTCCCGGCTTGGGCGCCGTTTTCAGCCATTCTTATTGGCGGAATACGTACCATATCACCCAACTGAAGCTTGCGGTCGGCATTGACACGCTTGCTGTTAAGCCGCACCTGTCCGCTCCGCAATAGCTGGTAGATATGGCTTTTAGGTACGCCTTTGAGGCGCTTGACCAAAAAATTATCTATACGTTGGCCATTGCTGTCCTCTCCCACGATTACCTTGACTACAGCGCTTGGAGGAAATTCTTTGCCTAAATCCTTAATTCTACTTATACTTACCAATTCGGGGTACCAGCCTATCCTTTATCCGGTGCGCAAAGTGGCGCTGTTGATGGGATTTTGTCCGATAGAGACAAGAGCCAACCCCCAAAAAACTGGTTAATCTCGCTCACCAATAAAGTAGCGATGGTAATTGATTTGCGCGCTCAAAGCACACGTAGATTTCAGTTTTCAGTTTCGTAGCGCCCGCCTGCCGGGCTCGCCATAGTCGAAAACCTGATTGAAACTTAATTTCCTGGTTCTGCTTACAAGAAAAGCAGGGCCACAGTGATCAGCTAGAGAAATAGTCATCTTTAACAAGCAGCCCGACATCATGACCAAGTTGCCTGACTAAAAAGTTCTCGTATACGTACGTCGGATATAGTCTCCCTCGTGCGTAGGCTGTCTGCCCGTGACTAGAGCGCGGGAGGCATAAAATGAAACGCATGCTATTTAATGCGACACAACCGGAAGAACTCCGTGTCGCCATTGTTGATGGCCAGAAGCTTATTGATCTCGACATTGAATCCGCCGGCAAGGAACAACGCAAGAGCAACATCTACAAAGCAGTTATTACCCGTCTCGAGCCCAGTCTCGAAGCCGCTTTTGTCGAGTATGGCGGTGAGCGGCACGGTTTTCTCCCGTTCAAGGAAATTTCACGCGCCTATTTCAAGGAAAATGCCGATCCCGCCCGGATCCGCATTCAGGACGCGCTCCATGAGGGTCAGGAACTCATTGTTCAGGTGGATAAAGATGAACGCGGAACCAAGGGAGCCGCGCTTACCACCTATATTTCATTGGCCGGCCGCCATCTGGTTCTGATGCCCAATAATCCGCGCGGGGGAGGTGTTTCCCGCCGCATCGAGGGTGAAGATCGTGCGGAACTGCGCGACGTTATGTCGCAACTGAGCGTTCCTTCGGGTATGAGCATCATTGCCCGTACCGCCGGAATCGGCCGTAGTGAAGAAGAGTTGCAGTGGGATCTCAACTATCTGCTGCAACTATGGCGTGCCATTGAAGATGCCTCCAAAAATCAAAATGGCGCTTTCCTGATCTACCAGGAAAGCAGCCTGGTAATACGCGCCATTCGCGATTACTTTCATCAGGAGATCGGTGAAATCTTGATTGATACCGAAAGCATCTACGAACAGGCATGCCAGTTCATGAGCCACGTCATGCCGGCCAATGTCGGCCGCGTCAAACTCTATCGGGATGATGTACCGTTATTTTCGCGTTTTCAGATTGAGCACCAGATTGAAACTGCTTACTCACGCCAGGTAACACTACCTTCGGGCGGCGCCATCGTTATTGATCATACCGAAGCGCTGGTATCGGTTGACGTAAACTCGGCACGCGCCACGCGGGGTTCCGATATCGAGCAGACTGCGCTCAACACCAATCTGGAAGCTGCCGACGAAATCGCACGTCAATTGCGCCTGCGTGATTTAGGCGGACTTGTGGTAATTGATTTTATCGATATGGAGATCACCCGCAATCAGCGCGAGGTTGAAAATCGTCTGCACGACTCATTGCGCTACGATCGCGCACGGGTGCAAATGGGTAAGATTTCCCGTTTTGGCTTGCTGGAATTATCACGCCAGCGCTTGCGTCCTTCCCTGGGTGAGAGCAGCTACATCTCTTGCCCGCGTTGTCACGGCACCGGCCATATCCGCGGCACTGATTCCTCTGCGTTGCACATCCTCAGGATCATCCAGGAAGAAGCCATGAAAGAGAATACTGCCGTGCTTCATGCTCAAGTACCGGTTGATGTCGCCACCTACCTGCTGAATGAGAAACGTGCGGAAATTCATGCCATCGAAGCGCGATTGAAGGTAAATGTAGTACTGATTCCGAACGTTTATCTTGAGACGCCGAACTACAACATTACGCGTTTGCGTCATGATGACGTGAAGCTTGGCGAAATCCAGACCAGCTACCAGATGGTAGAAAAACCGGCGCAGGAATCCGTCCTGCCGTCGGCTGCGCAGGAAGCCAAACCAGCACGGCAGCAAGCAGCGGTGCGTGGCATCACGCCGTCGCAGCCTGCTCCGGTACGTGAGCAAAAACTACATCATGAGCCAGAGCAGCTTTCATTTCTGGATAAAATATTTGGCTGGTTTAAGCAGATGAGTGGTGAAGAAAAGAAAGTCCAGCCGGAACAGGCCACAACCAATCCGCAACGGATAGAGCGTGGGCGGGGACGGCGCGATCGCGTCCGCGAAGGACGCGACAGCGAATACAATGAAAAAGCACCACGGAGCAGCCAGCGCGGACGCGACGAACGCGGTGCCGAAAGTAGCGATGTCCTGAGTCAGGCCCGGGACGCTACGCCTCAACGTCCCGTTCGCGGTGAACCAAAAATCCAGGGTGAACGATCCGCTCAGAAAAAACAGCCACGTCCACCGCGTGAAGAAAAAATCCGAACCGAAACCAAGGTGTCACCGGGGGAAGAACAGCCAGCGACTGAAGACGGCTTTCAGCACGCAGAAGACGGCGGGCGCCGCCGTCGTCGGGGTGGAAGGCAACGTGACCGGGGGGAGCGCGCAGACCGGACGCCCCGTGATGCTAAACAACCAACCACCGTGCAGGATCCTCATCCCGGGCAAGCGGCCGAACCACGTCCACATGAGGAAAGTACCCTCCCAGCAACCATTCTCGTTCCGATACAGGAAGCGCCAGCTCTCACTATTGCTCCTTCCTCCACGCATGCCGTAGAAATGGTCCCGGAACCGGAGATCGCATCCCAACCTGAATCGCCGCAAACAGATGAATTGACGCCGCTGCTGCCAGAGCGAGCGGTATCAGAGGAACCGGCAGAAGCTGACACTACCCCCACCTTATTGGTTGAGCCGGAGGGCTCTCCAGATAAACAGCCACCACATAGTCAAGAACCAGTTCTGGAATTTGCAACTGCAGGCGAGTCTCACCCTGTCATTGCAACCGCGAAGCCCACCCGGATTGAAAATTCGAAAACCCAGGATGGCACCACGGAAGCGACAACGCTCGAATTAATATCCGCATCAGGACACCAAGAATCTCCGGAGCATCCTTCACCGCAGATGATTGAATCAGCGAATCTGGTCGCCAGCGGATTAATCATGATCGAAACTATTCCGGAAAAAATAAAACCAAGCGACAATGAGGCATCAGGAGAATCAGCGGTGGCAGAACGGCGCCGGAAAAGACCCTCCCCGGCGCCAGTAGTGGAGCCTACCGAACCACTGGTCCAAATCGAGACGCATAAATAACAAAGCAGCCCATTGTTGCAATAAAAGGTGAGGAGACTCTTCACCTTTTATATTGGTGTTGCTGACTCTCCCGTCGCAATGAGTTTTCTGCTATTTACCATTGCGAATTCGGTCAAGCAAACCCTGCCCCGCATCCTCTACCATATTCAGTACCTGCTCGAAACCCCGGTGTCCGCCAAAATAGGGGTCCGGCACCTCTTTCACGCCTTCAGTGAACCTTTTACCGTACTGCATTAAAAGTCCGAGCTTATGGCTATATTGCGGGGGGCATTCTTTCTGGAGTATGGCGAGATTGCCTTTGTCCATCGCCAGAATATAGTGAAAATCCTCGAAATCTGTCTCACGGATCCGTCGGGCCCGTAGCTCCCTCGTATCATAGCCACGCCGCGCCGCTGCTCTCTGAGCCCTTTCATCCGGCGGCTCACCTGTGTGAAAGTCATGCGTACCTGCAGAGTCGATATAAATTTCTTTCTCAAAGCCAGCTGCTTTGACCTGATGCCTAAACACCGCCTCTGCAGTAGGTGAACGACAGATATTTCCCATACAAACAAACAGAACGCTGATTTTAATATTTCCTTGCAGTTTCATCATAATAATTCAACAGCAGCTATTTTTAATATGGCAACGTTGCATCAGGCTCGACCTGCAAAATGACTCTGCAGAAATCATTCTGTATACGTTTCAGGGCCGCCTCGTTATCTGCCTCAAAGCGTAGTACGATCACAGGCATGGTATTGGATGAGCGAGCCAGGCCGAAACCGTCCTTGTATTCCACCCGCAGCCCATCGGTAGTGATGATGCGCTCCGGGTTATCAAAGCGTGCGGTTTTCTGCAACTGGGCGATAACTGCATAATTTTCGCCTTCTTTCAATCTGATTTGCAACTCCGGCGTACTGATCGCATCAGGGATGGCATGCAGGACGGCATCGATATCCGTCTGCTGACTGAGCAATTCCAGCAGGCGGGCACCTGCATAGAGACCGTCGTCGAATCCGTACCAGCGCTCCTTGAAAAAAATATGGCCGCTCATTTCTCCTGCCAGCAACGCACCGGTTTCTTTCAATTTCCCCTTTATGAACGAATGCCCGGTTTTCCACATGATAGGCTTACCGCCATGCCGCTCGATCCATGGCGCCAAATTTCGAGTGCATTTCACATCGAAAATGATCTGGCCACCAGGGTTCCTGGACAACACATCGGCCGCAAACAGCATTAGTTGGCGATCGGGATAAATAATGCTGCCGTCCTTGGTGACCACGCCCATACGATCCCCGTCACCGTCGAATGCAAGCCCGATTTCCGCATCGGTGGTTTTGAGCGCGTGGATCAGGTCACGCAGGTTCTCGGGTACGGACGGGTCGGGATGATGGTTGGGAAATTTTCCATCCACTTCGCAAAAGAGTTCGGTTACGTCGCACCCCAATCTGCGGTATAGCGTTGGCGCATAGGCGCCGGGCACTCCGTTGCCACAATCGACCACGATCTTCATTGGGCGCGTCAGTTTCACATCGCCGGTTATGCGATGGAGATACGTTTCGGCAATGTCATGCACGTGGTAATCGCCGTTGCCATGAGCAAGATCATCGTTTTCGAGACGCAGACGCAGTGCCTGAATGGACTCGGCCGCCAGGGTCTCACCGCCCAACACCATTTTCAAGCCATTATAGTCGGGAGGATTGTGGCTGCCGGTGACCATGACACCAGAATAATTGCACAACTCATGGGCTGCGAAGTAGAGCATGGGGGTGGCGACCATCCCCACATCGACCACGTGAATACCACTTTTCTGCAGGCCTCTCGCCAATGCCTGCGCAAGTTCCGGTCCCGAAAGTCTGCCGTCGCGACCTATCGCTACCGATGTGAGATCACGAGCCCGTGCTTCAGAGCCAATGGCGTGGCCAATGGCTTCGGCGATTTCAGCAGTCAGGTTTTTGCCGACGATACCGCGAATGTCGTAGGCTTTGAAAATTTCATGGGGAAGTTTGTGCATAATCGGTTCGTGAAGTTGGATAGTCAAATTATCTCCGGCAAAGCCGGAGATTTATTTCTATTACGTCCTCTCAAAGGGGAAAGAATTGGCACCGCCCGAATCTGGCCATACCGTCAATACCAAGGTTGATCAGAGAATACCTCATGCGGGGCTTGCCAGTCCAGGCATAAGCTCTTCCAATAAGACATTGGTGTGGAGAAGCGACTGATTGACAATGCACAGAGCACTCGATATTCTCCCCTTGACAAAAAGGATATTTGTTTTCCTATGCGTACATGTCATGGTGGGTTTGAATGGCATGTTCAGAGAAATTGAGCCATGAATCGCTGATTGTCAATATCTTGCCGATTGATCGCTCCCAAAAAACCAGGCCGATTTCTCTAATTCCGACCATGAATGACCCTGAATCACAGGAAATAATTTTCCCGGGTAGGGTGGTCCGTGACAATGCAGCATGGTAAAAAGGATGGAAGGGTAAAGCAGAGAAAGTCTCAAATATGTATGAGTGCAACAGGAAAATGATTCTTCCAGCCGGCGAGATCTATATGTGGCACCTACCCTTTGGACTGGTTTGACGTGTCGCCTCACCCAGGAAAACCCGCTGCGCTTGTGCGAACACCGGCCATACAGGTTCATGATAGCGCCGGCATCCGGCTGGGTCGGCGCGCTCGTGACAAAAAGAGAAGATCTGCGGCTTGTTCCACGTCGCTGGATTCCAGAATAACCAATAGACCATGTTCGGCTTCCCCCTCTCTTACGCTCAGCAACGCCTTTGGCTTCTGGATCGCTTGACGCCCGGCTCTGCGCTGTACACGATCCCCGCCAGTCTGCGCCTCACCAGTATGCTCGACATACCGGCATTAAGGCGTAGCTTGAACGAAATCGTACGCCGCCATGAAGCGCTGCGCACCACATTCTCTATTCAGGATAATCAACCCATACAAGTAATCGCACCCCGGCTCACCGTAGATCTTCCCGTCATCGACTTGCAGCATCATTCACCGGAGGAACGTGAAGCAGCTGCATGGGAACAAGCAGCGCTTGAGGCTCGCCGTCCTTTCGATGTGGAGACAGGTCCATTATTCAGAAGTACGCTGTTGCGCCTGACGCCGGAAGATCATCTATTACTCGTCAGTTTTCATCACCTTGTTGCGGATGGCTGGTCGCTCGGCGTGTTTTTCCGTTGAATTGGCTGCCATCTATCCAGCGTTCGTGAAGGGCTTGTTGCCCCCATTGCCGGATTTGCCGATTCAATATCCGGATTACGTTGTCTGGCAAAAGCAATGGCTGGAAGGCAGCATCATGCAGGAACAGCTCGGCTACTGGAAACAGAAGCTGAATGATCTGCCGGCCCTTGTTCTTCCGACGGACCGGCCCCGTTCCGTCCTGCCGCAGCAGCAGGGAGCAAGGCAGGCGATGACAATCCCGTCCATGCTGTCATCGCGGCTTGCCGCATCAAGCCAGCAGGAAGGGACGACATTGTTCATGACACTGCTTGCAGTCTTCCAGATCCTGCTCCAGCGTTATAGCGGGCAGGAAGACTTCGCCATTGGTACTCCCATCGTAAACAGAACCCGCGTGGAGACTGAAGGACTTATTGGTCTTTTCGTGAACACGCTTGTTTTGCGGGCCGATGTCAAAGGTGATCCTCCTTTTCGCGAGCTTCTGCAGCGCGTGCGCCAAACGACGCTTGAGGCATACGCGCACCAGGATGTGCCCTTTGAACGCCTGGTGGAAGAACTACAGCCTCCGCGGGATCCGGGACGCAATCCCCTGATCCAGATTCTTTTCTCCCTGCAAAATACCCCGATGCTGGACAACCAGCCCAGTGACAGCATCCGGACGGGATGGGAAATCGATCGCGGCACTGCAAACTTCGATCTCACCGTTGATCTCTGGGAAACATCACAAGGCCTTGAGAGCCATTGGGAATACCAGACAGACCTGTTCGACGACGCAACTATTTCGCGGATGATGGGCCATTTCCAGAACTTGCTCCACAGCGTCGTCCCAGATTGGGATGAACGCCTGTCCCGGCTGCCTCTTCTTACCGATGAAGAACGCCGCGAGTTTCTTTTCACCCGGAATACAAACTTTCTGGCAGTGCCGCAGGTAACTGTCCACGAGTGCTTTGCGCAACAAGCCGCACGAACGCCCGACACGCTCGCTGTTGTAAGCGATTGCGAGAATTTCACATACCGGGAGCTCGACCAGCGCGCCAACCAGATCGCCCATTACTTGCGGCGCCATGGCGTCGCACCGGGCCAGATCGTGGCTATCCGGTTGCGGCGCTCCCCTCTCCTGGCGGTGGCGTTGTTGGGTGTGCTCAAAGCGGGTGCGGCTTACCTTCCCCTCGAACTGGAGTCCGGTGCTGACATCGCTGCTTCGGAACGCCACGCGTTTATCCTGCAAAATGCCGGTGTCACGCATGTTCTGACCGAATCCCTGCCCATTACGGGAGTCGGTGCCATCAACGCCATTGCACTCGATGCGCACGGGGCCGCGCTCATGCAGGAGCCCACCGGTATGGTCCTTAGCGAGGCGAATCGCGACGATCCGGCCTACGTTATCTATACGTCAGGTTCGACGGGCAAACCCAAGGGTGTCGTGATTCCGCACAGAGCCCTGGTCAACCATTGTCATGCCGTCGCAGATCGTTACGGTCTCCTCGCCACTGATCGCGTGTTGCAGTTTGCCGCGATCAGTTTCGATGTGGCGACTGAAGAGATCTTCCCAACCTTGTTAAGCGGCGGTGCCGTAGTCTTTTCCCGCTACCAGGGAGCGCTCTCCCTTGCGGAACTTTAGCAATGCATCCTCCAGCATCAGCTCTCGGTCTTGAATCTCCCCGCTTCCTACTGGCACGAGTGGATGAATGATCTCGCCGGCAATCTTGAGCCCCTGCCCAAATCCTTGCGGCTGGTCATCACTGGCAGTGAACGCGTTTCGCCGGAGCAGTTACGGCGCTGGCAAAAAATTGCCGGACCCGATGTCCGCTGGTTGAACGCCTATGGCGTCACGGAAACCGCCATCACCACCGTCTACGAGCCGTGCGGTGAGGCAGTGGGTGTCTCGGTTCCTATCGGACGACCACTCGCCAACGTCCGCGTATATGTCCTGGATCGGCAGTTGCAACCGGTACCGGCCGGTGTCTCCGGGGAACTCAGCATCGGCGGCGAATGCCTCGCACTGGGGTATCTGGGGCAACCCGGCTCCTATACCGAACGATTCATTAGCAGCCCATTCGAGCCCGGCGCACGGCTTTATCGCACGGGCGATCTCGTTCGCTACCGGGCTGACGGGAATCTGGAATTTGTAGGGCGCATGGATACGCAGATCAAGCTCCGGGGTTACCGCATCGAGCCCGAGGAAATTGAAGCGGTCCTCATGCAGCATGCCATCGTCCATGAAGCAGCTGTAGTGCTCCACGGACACTGCGGAGAAGACAAACACCTTGTGGCTTATGTAACCACTTCCGAAGATGATGCCGCATTGCGGAAATTCCTGCAGGCGCGGCTGCCGAAACACATGATTCCAGCCGTATTTGTTCCGCTTGACCGTTTGCCCCGCGCGGCAAACGGAAAGATTGAGCGCAAGGCTTTGCCTGCACCGCCCAGGATGACGCGGATGGAAGACCGGATGGTAGCGCCCCGGAATTCGGTTGAAGCGCAACTCGCGGAATTGTGGGCGACTGTGCTCGGACTGCCGCAAGTGAGCATTACCGACAATTTTTTTGACCTCGGCGGACATTCGTTGCTGGCAACCCAGTTGCTGTCCAGGTTACGGACAGCAACTGGGAGTCGATATTCCGCTCCGTACGCTTTTTGAAACACCGACGATTGAAGGGCTTGCCGCCGCATTGGAAAATTACAAACCGGATTCCATGAACGCTCAGCCCCAGATTCAGCGACGTATTTTCAAGGATGTGACATCCGAAATCGTACAGATGTCTGATGCTGAAGTAGACAAACTTTTGACGGCACTGCTCACCGAAGCAGCGGGACAAAACCACGACAGAGAACCCAATGAGTAACGAATCCAAGGGCGCGGCCGGTGCGCTCAATCCGCTTCCATCCACCACCCTTTCGGCAGAAGAAAAGCGCAGGCTGCTTGCCCATCTTCTCGAGAGAAAAAACAGCGGATCCCGTATCGCACCACTCTCCCATGCGCAGCAACGCCTCTGGTTTCTCGATCAGCTCGCGCCCGGCTCGCCCTTCTACAATATGCCTGTGGCGTTGCGATTAACCATACCCCTGGACATTTCAGCCCTGACGCGCAGTCTTGATGAAATTGTCCGGCGACATGAAGCGCTGCGCACGACCTTTGCCGTTCAGAACGGACAACAGGTGCAAATGATTGCGCCCCTGCTTCACCTGGATATGCCGGTGGTGGACTTGCAACATTTCTCCGATCCGGAGACAGAGGCGCGCCAGCAGGCAAACGAGGAAGCCCGAAACCCGTTTGATCTTGCCATCGGACCCCTGATTCGCGCCAGGCTCCTGCGCCTGGCGCCCCAGGATCACGTACTCCTGCTCACCTTGCATCACATCATCGCCGATGGCTGGTCTCTGGGAATCCTGTTTCGAGAGCTAACGGCGCTGTATGTTGATTTTACCAAGGGTGATCCGTCCTCTCTGCCTGATCTTCCGATTCAATATGCCGACATGCCGTGTGGCAGCGCCAGTGGCTGGAAGGCAATGTTCTGCAGGAACAGCTCGCATACTGGAAACGCCAATTGGCAAATCTTCCGGTCCTGTATCTGCCGACTGATCTTCCCCGGCCTGCGATCACCTCGTTTCGTGGCGCTCGCCGTTTCTTTATCCTGTCGGAAGACATCGTTCAACCGCTGGCAGCGCTCGGCCGTGCCACGGGCACAACAATGTTCATGACGCTCTTTGCAGTATTTCAGGTGCTTCTTTACCGATATAGCGGCCAGGAAGACTTTGCAGTCGGTGCGCCAATCGCCAGCCGAACCCGAACGGAAACTGAAGGACTCATCGGCTTCTTCGTCAACACCCTGGTGTTGCGGGCCAACCTTTCAAACCAACCCAGTTTTCGCGAACTGCTGAAACGAACCCGCGAGACGACGCTGGCAGCATATGCGCCATCAGGACTTGCCCTTTGAGCGTCTTGTCGAAGAAATTCAACCCTCCCGGGAGGGCACAAAGAACCCGCTTGTCCAGGTTATGTTCGCCTTGCAAAATGCCCCTAACCAATCTGTTTCTGTAGCGGACTCCCAGGTTGAAGTGTGGGAGGTAGAACGCGGTACCGCGAATTTCGACCTGGTGGTTGATCTCTGGGAACTGGGCAGAGAACTCGGAGGCCGGATTGAATACAGTACGGAGCTATTCAATGCAACGACCATCGAACGGTTGCTCGGACATTTGAAAACACTTCTCGCCGCGGCTGGCGCCACTCCGGACCAGCAAATAGGTCTGCTCCCGATGCTGACGCATGCGAACGCCAGCAACTGTCAGACTGGAACGCAACACAATGCGATTATCCCGCCATTCCGATAGCTCACCTGTTCGAAACCGTTGCAGAAAATGCTCCTGACGCGCCAGCCGTCACCTTCGGCAAAGAGCAATTGACCTACTTCGAACTAAATGCCCGTGCCAACCAGGTTGCCCGCTATCTGAATCGCCTGGGCGTTGGCAGCGAAGACCTGGTTGGCGTATATCTCGAACGGTCAACTTCACTGATCACAGCCATGCTCGGCATTCTCAAAGCCGGGGCGGCCTACCTCCCGCTTGACATTGCATATCCGGAGAAACGGCTCGCATTCATGATCGGTGATGCAAAACCCCGTGTAGTGTTGACACAGCAGGAGCTCGTGGGAAGTCTCCCACAATAAGTGCCAGAATCGTTTGCCTGAATGCCGAGGCCATAGGCAAAGAAAGCAATGCCAATCCCATTTCCCTTTCCTCGCCGGTTAATACCGATAGCCTGGCCTACGTGATGTATACCTCGGGATCAACCGGGCAGCCGAAAGCGATTGAAATTTCACAGCGCGGAGTAAACAGGCTGGTATGCAATACGAATTACATCCGCATCACGCCGGATGACCGCATCGCACAGGCCTCCAGCGCGTCCTTTGATGCCGCCACCTTCGAAATCTGGGAGCGCTCCTCAATGGAGCCCATCTTATTGGCCTGCCCAAGGAAGTCGCCCTGTCGTCTTCGGAATTTGGCGCTTTCCTGCGGCAACACGAGATAACGACTCTGTTCCTGACTACCGCCGTATTCAATCAGACCGCCCGGGAATGTCCCGAGGCCTTCCTCTGTCTCAGGAATCTGCTCTTCGGAGGCGAAGCGGCCGATCCTAAATGGGTACGGGAAGTGCGCATGCATGGAGCGCCTTTGCGTCTGCTCCATGTCTACGGTCCGACGGAATGCACTACGTTCGCCACCTGGCATTTGGTGGAAACGTTTTCATACGATGCCGTCATGGTGCCGATCGGACGTCCGGTTTCGAATACCACCACTTATATACTCGATAAAAATCGGCAGCCTGTTCCCATCGGGGTTCCGGGTGAGCTTTTTATCGGCGGACCGGGGGTTGCCCGCGGCTACCTGAATCATCCAGAGCTGACATTCGAACGTTTCATCCAGTCTCCCTTTGGACGTCTATATTGCACGGGGGATATTGTTCGATATGAGCCCGATGGCAGCATAGCGTTTCTTGGCCGCCGCGATTCACAAGTAAAACTGCGAGGATTTCATGCGGAGCTTGAGGAGATTCAAGCGGGTTCTATCGCGGCATCCCGCCATCCAGGAAGCCGTCGTCACGTTTCGAGAAGACACGCCGGAAGATAAACGCATCGTCGCCTATCTGGTTGCGAAAGCCGATGATGCAACCACGAGAGCGGAGCGCATCGGCGAGTGGCAGAAGATTTACGACGGCGTCATTTACGAAAATATCGATAACCAGGAGATTGCCCGGCAAGATCCAGGATTCAATATCATTGGATGGAAGAGCACATACACAGGGCAGGAGATTTCTCCCGCCGAGATGCGCGAGCAGGTTGATCAGACGACCGAGCGGCTTTCAGCGCTGGGCTCGAACGATGTTCTGGAGATAGGCTGCGGAACCGGGCTCCTGCTGTTTCGCATTGCTCCTGGCTGCCGCCGCTATTGGGCAACCGACTTCTCCAGGACTGCTCTCGATTATGTGCGACGGCAGTTGGACCCCGAACTGGCGCATCGGACGGTCAGACTCTTTCTGCAGCCAGCCCATGACTTCACCCATATCGCAGACGAGCGTTTTGATACAATCATCCTTAACTCGGTCGTTCAGTATTTTCCGATATCGAATATCTGGTCCGCGTAATCAGACAGGCAATTCCCCTCTTGAAAACAGGTGGAAACCTGTTTATAGGCGATGTGCGCAGCCTTCCCCTGCTCGAGGTGTTCCATACGGTCGTCGAGCTTGAGCAAGCAGCGGCAACGATGCCCTTACAAGAGTTGCGCAAGCGGATTCGCCGCCGTGTAGCGTACGAGCACGAGCTCGTCATCGATCCCGCATTCTTCTTTGCCTTGCAGCATGAGCTGCCCCAGATTGGGAGGATCAGCATCCGGCCGAAGCGCGGACGTTACCACAATGAACTGACCCGGTTCCGTTATGACGCAGTCTTGCAAGTTTCCAGCGAGTGCGCCGCTATCGTCGGCAAGCGATGGAACTGGTCCCGGGATGGATGGAGCATCCCTAAGCTGCAGCAAGCGCTACTTACGACAAGGTCCCTATTATAGATCTGGAAGAAGATTTGCTCGTCTTCGAACACGTGCCGAATACACGAACCTGGCAAGATGCTGAAGCAGCCCAGCAGCTACAAGAGGATAACCCGATCTGTAGGCGAATTGCGCAACAGGATACGTGAAGTACGGAATCCCGGCATTGATCCCGAGCAATTCTGGTCGATGACCGACGACGTCCCTTGTACGGTTGAAATAAGCTGGGCAGCGGGCTACCCGGATGGGGATTACGATGTCATATTCCGGCGCGGGGAAGCGGCATCCCCCGCTTTTCCCCCGCCAAAAGGCCAGATAGGAGAACCGCTGAACCGGTATGCGAATAGCCCGCGGCAAGGAGCGCTTCACAAAACGCTGGCGCCGAAACTTCGTGAGTTTCTAAAACTGCGTCTCCCGGACTACATGATCCCATCGGCGATGGTTTCCCTCGAAACCCTGCCCCTTACCACCAACGGAAAAGTGGATCATCAGGCACTTCCCGCCCCGGACGGCGACCGGCCAGCCCTGACCAATAGCTACGTTGCACCGCAAAACGCCCTCGAAACCCTGCTTACCAACTTATGGGCGAAGATCCCGGGCCTGGAACGGGTGGGGGTAAACGATAGCTTCTTTGATTTAGGAGGCCAGTCACTGCTGGCTACTCAGCTCCTCGCCCGGATCAACGAACTTCTGAAAATCCAGATTCCGCTAAAAACACTATTTGCAAAACCTGCTGTCTCAGATTTTTGCGCGGCGCTTTTGTCCGAAGCGGGCCCTGGCGCGCAGCGAACCGCCGAGTTGCTATTGGTCATCAGCAACATGCCGGAAGAGGATGCAGCCCGGTTGCTGGCGATACGGAAACAGGAAACAGCCCGATGACGTCATTTACCGAAGGATTCACCAAAAGGACTTGATTCACTTTCACCTCAAAAACGTGCCTTGCTCGAACTTCTGCGGCAGGAGGAGCCTGAACACATGGCGCGAGACCGTCCGATTACGAATCGGTGTGTTTTCAGTCCCTCGCCACAATCCGCCGCACAACGCCGCTTATGGGTACAGGAGCAGTCGCACCCAGGCTCATCCCTGTACACCATACCCATGATTCTCCATCTGACAACCGCTGTGGACAGGTTCATGCTCGCAAATACCCTGAACGAAATCGTCCGCCGCCACGAAGCCTTGCGAACCACATTTTCGATGCAGGATGGAGAACCTGTTCAGGTGATCGTACCGCATTTGCTGATCGAACTGCCGATGGCTGATCTTGAGCACCTATCGCCCGAAGAGCAGATAGCAGCGGTGAACTGGCACATCGGTGAAGAAGCCCGACGTCCCTTTCATCTTACTACCGGCCCGCTGTTCCGGGCCGGCCTGCTACGTCTCTGCACGCACAGCCACCGTCTGTTGCTCACCATTCACCACATCGTTGCCGATGGCTGGTCGCTGGGCGTCTTGTTCAGCGAGCTCACGGCGATCTATTCTGCATTTGCCGCAAAACTGCCCTCGCCGTTGCCGGAATTACCGATCCAGTACGCCGACTACGCAGTTTGGCAGCAGCAATGGCTGAAGAGTAATGAGGCACAGGAGCAAGCCGGCTATTGGAAACGCCAGTTAACCGGTTTGCCGGTGCTCAATCTGGCTACGGACCATCCAAGACCCTCTTTTCCCAGCTTCTCGGGCGCCCGGCAATACGCCCTGCTTTCACGAGAGTTGACGGCGGGTCTTGAAGCGCTCAGCCAGCATGAAGGCATTACTCTGTTCATGACGCTACTCGCGGCTTTTCAGGTTTTCCTCCAACGTTTAAGTGGTCAGAATGATTTCGCGATCGGCACGCCAATCGCAAACCGGACCCATGTGGAAACCGAGAATCTGATCGGCTTCTTCCTGAATACGCTCGTCCTCCGTGCCGGCTTGGGCGACGACCCGCGATTCCGTGATCTGCTGGCCCGGGTACGCGGGATGACGCTCGCCGCAGGAGTTACCGCTTGAGCATGTCATGGAAGCCCTGCGTCCATCCCGGGATCATGGTCGTACGCCTCGGTTCCAAGTGTTCTTCAATGTCCTCAACTTTGCTTATGAGCGCCTTCACCGTCCGGGATTGACAGGCGGCGAACCGATTCCCGATGATTTCGCACAGTTTGATCTCACGCTCTATGCCAGCAAGGATCAGGATCAACTGCAGTTGCAGCTCGTCTATTGCACGGATTTATTCGAGAGCGCCACCATAACGCGCCTGCTTGATTATTTCCGGGTCCTGCTGACCGGCATTCATTTGAATCCGGACAGGCGTATTTCCGCGCTGCCTTTTCTGACGGAGGAAACCCGGCGGCAACTCAATAGCAAGCGGAACCGGATC
>Ga0157370_10001682_pt1 | contig 27234 bp, 25 predicted proteins | sample C35metaG_FD_113463 | JGI IMG/M metagenome (GOLD analysis project Ga0157370, IMG submission 113463) | Corn rhizosphere microbial communities from Kellogg Biological Station, Michigan, USA - C3-5 metaG | ecosystem: Host-associated > Plants > Roots > Rhizosphere > Soil | place: USA: Michigan...
ATGCGGCAGAGCCCTGGCAACGTGTTGAAGCGATTCGAAATGCCCTGTTCAGCACCGCAAAAAAGACTGTTAAACCTGGATTTGGTGATTATTCCCAATACTTCGGCAATGGAATTATACAAGCTTCTGATGCCTTGAAAGTGCCTGTGAAAACTGATATCGCGCAAAGCCCAGAAGACAGCTCCCCCTGGTTCCCGATTTTAAATACTATATTCAAAGAAGTACCTGATGAAAAACAGCAATCCAGGCTAGACATGTTCAATACCGAATTATGGCAATTGTTGTACAGCTATCCGGAACTCGCCCGGCAAATTGGTGATGATGAGGTCGACTTTAACGAAATCAGCGCACTCCATTGGGATTCCTTTGCAAATGCAGTAATGGAACATCCCGCGGCATCAAAAACACTAAAAGCATTTTTAAAAAGTAAATTCAATTGAATTAAACCCATAACGATATAGATATGGCAAAGAAGATCGTGCTTACCCTGGAGAGTAAACTCAAAAAGAAATATGGGACCAATATAACCCAGCTTAAAACCATATTTAGCAGCCTGGTTGCCGCAGATGCTGCGAAGGGTTTATCAACGCTAATTCTTTATGTCGATGATGTGGCAACCGCCGGGAAATACGGCTATCCAATTCCAGCAACCTTTGATGAAGCGGCCTGCAAGAATATTGTAGATCAGATCTATTGGAAAGAAAGCCCGGAGTATCTGGCTATTTTTGGAGCCCAGGACATCTTTCCCTTTCAACAGCTGGTCAATCAGCTTCACCAGCCAGGCGTTGCAGGCAGTGACCCCGATGCACTTATTCCATCAGATCTCCCTTATGCCTGCGATTCCCCTTATAGTACCAACTGTAATGCGTTCACCAGTCCTACGCGTGTGGTTGGCAGAATTCCTGATATACCCTTAAACGATCAGGAAGAAGGGACCGGAGACATTGAATATGTAAAAACGGTTATCGAAACCATCAACACTTCAATGCCCGCAGATCCAGGTGTTTTTAAAAATTATTTTGCCATTTCTGCCGATGTCTGGACAGGATCTACACAGATCAGTTTGCGAAATACCTTTAGCAATGCTTTCCAGATGAAAATCAGTCCACCGGATCTGGTAGGGAGCTATAGCGCTGGCGAAATAGGTACCCTTCCTCACTTCTTTAACCTCCATGGCGCACTCAGCAGGCCGAGCTTTTACGGGCAAAAGGGAGGCAGTTATCCTGAAGCATTACGTCCGGCCGATCTGTCGGGAAAAGTCAGTCCCGGAGCCTTTGTCTCCGCCGAATGTTGCTACGGTGCACAATTACTAACCACAGGGACAGGAATGAGCATGGCCAGCACTTACCTATTAAACAAAGCTACGGTCTTTATGGGCAGCTCTACCGTCGCTTATGGTCCGGCATCGGGTCAAGGCTTGGCAGATCTGATGTGTCAGTATTTTAGCATCAATGTCTTGAATGGTTCTTCCAGCGGTAGTGCGCTTCTGTCTGCACGTCAAAAGTTCCTCAGCGTAAGTGGGCCCACCCTCGATTTCCATGAATTGAAAACCCTGGCCCAATTCCATATTTTAGGAGATCCTTCCATACACCCGGTACAATCTCCAGAGCCTAAGCAAATGAATACCATTGAAGACAGACGGTTTACCTTACAGGCAAAAGGCATAAATCTCGGTCTAACCATTCCCAGTACCGAAAAAGTCAGCGATTCAAGATCTCAAAACCCATTATTGGAGTTCCCATCACTCCAAAACCTGGTACAATTCGGAGTAGCCGATCTGAAAACAGTTTTTGAGGTTGATGAAGTATTCACTAATGATTTCGCTATTGCAGCTCATACCTTTAATATACCCAATCTGGCTGGTAAACAGAAAGTTCGCTACCATGTGTTCCAAAAAGGAAGTATCTTTGATAATGGAATCTGTGATCTGAAAGTCCTTGTTGTTAAAGAACGTGGTAATCAGTTCATGGGCTACCGCGAATACTTAAGCAGGTAAATGATGAAACTTACCGGAAAGATCATTCTAAAACCCTTTGCCACAGGCTCCAAAAGTGAGCATGATGCAGTGTACCTGGAAACCACTACAGGAGATTACCTCCTTCAGCGTAAGGAAGACAATCCATTTGAATGTTCTGACCTGGAAAGTTTCGCAGGGAAAAATGTAACCGTAGAAGGAGAATTGACTGATTATCTTTTTATAGCGAGAGACGTTACAGAAGTGGAATAAGGAATAGCAGGAGGTTGTATTGTATCGAGAATGAGCTAACAATCTGATCTTGTTATCAGAATGGATATTATTATATCCATTTTGGCTATTTTTGGATATAATAATATTCATTTTTATATTGACTTTCTATTGTTTATTGTGCCGTCTAAAAGTCGTAGCAATAAACGCATAAACTAAAATGGATATTATTATATCCATTTTAGTTATATTTGGATATAATAATATCCATTATGAAATCAAGGAAGGTCGTTGTATTTCCCAAGTATCAAAAAATTTGGGATCAACTTGGTGAGAATATCAAGTTAGCCCGAAAACGTAGGAAACTAACTGCTATTCAGCTTGCCGAACGTGCTGCTATTGACCGGGTAACCCTCCGCAAGATAGAGCAGGGTGATCCTACTGTCTCTATGGGTTCTTATTTTAATGTTCTGAGAGCATTAAATTTGCAAGAGGATTTCCTTAAACTCGCTGTAGACGATGAACTTGGCAGAAAACTTCAGGACTTAGATCTGTTAACGTAATGGCAGCGACAAAAACAGATATATGGGTGTACGCTCATTGGAAGGGAATGGCCAGTCCAAAATGCATTGGTGTAATATCTGCACAGCAAAGTAAAGGGAGCAGGATATTCGGTTTTGAGTATAATAAAGATTGGTTAAAGTCAAATCAGGTATTCTTACTTGATCCAGAAATTGGATTATATTCAGGTACTCAATATCCAGTTAAAAAAGACAATTTTGGTGTATTTATGGATTCAATGCCCGATACCTGGGGTAGAAAGCTCATGCTTCGTCGTGCTGCACAAACAGCTCGCATAAAAGGAGAGTCGACACCAAAACTTTATGAGATCGATTTCTTATTGGGCGTCCACGATACTTCAAGAATGGGGGCACTCCGATTCAAATTGGATCCTGAAGGTCCTTTTCTAGATGACAACAAGGATAATCCAACCCCACCGATAACGCATTTGCGAGAGCTGCAGGCTAGTGTTAAAGCATATGAAGAAGATGAAGAAGGAAAAAATGGGGATGAATGGATTCCAATTCTTTTTGCGCCCGGGTCATCGCTGGGAGGAGCAAGGCCAAAAGCGAATGTTATTGACTTAGATGGGCATTTATGTATTGCAAAATTTCCTTCGAAATCAGACACAACCGACAAAGCAGCATGGGAATATCTGGCATATGAACTTGCTGACAGAGCAGGAATCAATATGCCTATCTGCACTCTCGAAAAAGTAAGAGGCCCATACCATACATTTTTATCAAGACGATTTGATAGAGAAGCCGAACAACGGATTCATTTCGCGTCGGCCATGACCATGACCGGGAACAGTGAGGATACCATTAGAGATGCCACTCCAAGTTACCTTGAAATAGCAGAATTTATACAAACTTATGGTTCAAATATAAAGGCAGATTTACATCAATTGTGGAGGCGGATCGTGTTTCATATGGCGATCTCCAATACTGATGATCATTTTAGGAACCACGGATTTTTACTGGAAGAAAAAGGTTGGAGATTGTCACCAGCCTATGATATTAACCCTTCAATAGATAAAAATGGGCTGGCTCTAAATGTTGACATGGATAATAATGCACTGGATTTTGAGCTAGCTAAAAGTGTTGGTCAATTTTTTCAACTTAATGAAGATCAGATGGATCAAATTCTCCATGAAATCGTTACTGCAGTTAAGGATTGGCGAGTATTAGCATCGAAATTGGGTATATCTCAAGCAGAGCAGGAAACGATGTCTCCTGCATTTAGGTTAGTTACAGGATAAATGGCTGGACCAGCCATTTATCAAAGTCAATACCTAGCTCTTCCTTTCGTAATACATCACAATAGACGCCTTTTGAATAGTATTAGACCATAAATTAAAGCCGACAACAGCAGGATTTGTATTGGAATCAATATCCAATTTGTCCACTTTTAAGGCATAAACCGTGAATATATACCGGTGCGGACCATGATTTACAGGCGGACATGGGCCACCAAAGCCTTTAATGCCATAATCTGTAATACTTTGCACTGCATTAGCCGGGAGTAATTTGCCACCCAGACTCCCTGCGCCGCTAACCAATTCCTTTACACTAGCCGGTATATTAAACACCACCCAATGCCAGAAACCGCTGCCAGTTGGCGCATCAGGATCATATACCGTCACAGCAAAACTTTTTGTTCCCTCAGGTACGTTTTCCCAGGACAATTGTGGCGATACATTGGCTCCCTCACAGCCAAAACCGTTAAATTCCTGCTTTTTTGTTCCTTGTCCGCCAATCTCTTTACTCCTCAAAGTAAAGGTTTGTGCATTTGTTATGGCTGTCAAAATAAACAATGCCATAACTGTTAAAATTATCCTTTTCATACAACAAATTTTTAAACAAAGGAAGCAAGAAAGAGCTCGGTTTACGATCTCTTAAAGCTCAAAAAATGTTGCTAAAAGTTCAATTTTAAGCTTTGAATTGTCTAGGTGTTACGTTGTATTCCGTTTTAAAAGCCTGGGTAAAACTAGACAGACTTTCAAAACCAAGTTCCTCGTAAATCTCAGAAGGGCGCTTTCCTTGTTTTAAAAGCAGGTCCGTAGCGAATTGCAGGCGTTTTTTTAAAAACCACTTTCCAGGCGGCATATTGTATATCCTGGTAAATGTTCTTTTAAAAGTAGAAAGGCTCATGTTGTTTAAAAATGCGAGTTCCTCAATAGAAAGCTTTTTTAAACTGTTCTTTTCAATAAGCTCATGAAATTGTTCCTTTTCGTCTGAATGATTAGCTAGAAAAGGATGAAGAAAAGCAGGACCTATTTTACTAACCATGTAATACAAAAACTCATGGAGTTTGTTTTCCATGAAATTGGGTAGTAATAGCTCTGAAATGGTTTCTGTTTTTAACAACGATTGTACAAAAGAGTGGATATATTCATCGTAGGTTAAAACAAGGAAAGGATTGTTATCTGATTTAGGAACAAGGATGTTATTCTTTTTTATAAAGTTGGATACCGCAGTATAATTGAAAAACAGCAGCACACTTCGGTAATTATTGTTTACAGAAGTCTTTTCCGTCATGATGCAGTTTCCTGCAGAGATCATCATGAACTGGTCCTGGTTCGTATGGTCGTATTCCTTGCCGTAGTAAATCTCCTTGCTGCCCTCCAATAGAAAGCTGATCACATTCCTGTTGAGTACCGTCATGAGCTTACCAGAGGATTGCTGCATGTGGTAGTCAAAAACAGATACGTTGTTTTTAAGTAAATCAGGGATCTGAAGATCATTTGGTACGTGATACATGTTACTTAGATATCATATGTGAGTGATCATAGCTTTAATAAAATGCCAATATACCGATCAGATTTAGAGAATTAAATAGTAATATTATTTGCTATTGGATTTGTGGCACTTTTGAGAAATCATTAGGCAAAAGCCAATATTAAAAAGGATAGGCAAGATGAAATTAAATTTGGACAATATAGAGCAGATGATTTCTGCAATTCTTTTGAAATATAAAGAGGATAAATGCTATTGTAACGATTAGAGCTATAAAATCTTCTGATTTTTCTTTAACTATTCCAGAATGATTTTACCTTTGGTCATCAGATCAATTTCATATGTCTCTCAGAATAACATTCCAAATTATACTACTTCTCTGTCTTGCAAACTTTTCTGGCAAAGCACAAACCGTTGATACTGTTTGGCTGAACACTAAATGGGAAAAATCAACAAAAGCAGAAAGTTTTTATCACCGGACTATTCAAAAATCTGCTGATCTTAAGACGTATTTGGTAAACGACTATTACAACACAGGTGAGCTCCAAATGGCAGGTACATATTTATCCTTAAATCCAGAAGTTAGAGACGGACAATTTAGATGGTGGTATAAAAACGGACAGAAGAGAGCAGAAACCCTTTATAAAGATCAAGATGTAATAAAGGAAATTCAATGGGATACTGAAGGTAAGATCACTGTTCAGCGAGAATTGGTGAATACCATTGATGTAGTTGATGGAGAGAGAGTAAACTCAAAAGCATATCTGGATATTGCACCTGATTTTGAAGGTGGTATGGATGCAGTTCATAAATTTATTAATGAGAATTTCATCCTTCCCCGATCACTTGAGGAAACTAATCCCCATGGAAAGATCATCATTAGTTTTGTAATCAATAGTAAGGGAAAGGTTGTTGATATTAGGGTCGATCAAGGGCTCAATGCCTTGTTGGACAAAGAAGTCGTAAGAGTAGTGAGAAGCATGCCAAATTGGAAACCAGGAATTCAAGATGGAAAACCTGTCAGTATCCGCATGAGTTTACCGTTAAACTTTTAGCCTATCTTATTCATGGAAATAATCGCTGTTCTGATCAGAGTAATTTTAATTATTTTTACTGGAAAGTACCCAACCTGATTATTTAATGAAAGAAACGCTCTCCGCCTTTTGGCAATTTTTAAAACAGCCTCGCCTGCTAAGATTTAGTAAGGATGGCAAATCGGCCAGGAAAGATTTGGTTTGGTTACTTCTGTTGGATCTCCTTTTTGCCGGAATTATAGCTTCCATATATCTACTACTTGAAAAATACCACCTGATCCGAACTTATGAAACATTTGATCTTTTCAAATATGGATTTGTAGGCGCGATGATTCTGGGTTGTGTTTTAGCCCCATTAATTGAGGAATCCATGTTCCGCTATCAATTGCGGAAATGGAAATTGGCTGTTTTTTTTATAATGATTTCTTTGGCAGCAATCATGGCCTATTTTTTTAAGAATGAAAATATTAAGTTCGTGATCTATATTGTATTCCTTGTTTTGGCAATTACAATTTATGCTACAGTCAGTAGCATGAGAAAAAGAAGGTTATACAGCCTTTGGCGTAAATATTATGGATTTCATTTCTACTTTACGGCCTTGGTTTTCGGAATTATACATTTAGGAAACATAAAAGGTCTTACCTTAACTGACCCTTCATTTGTGATTTATATGTTATCTCAATCATTTAGTGCGCTGAGTATGGGATATATCCGGTTAAAATATGGCCTGAAGTATTCTATTTTATTACACGGGATTTTCAATGCTATCGTTATTCCACTTGCATGGTTTTGGAGATGAAAACTAGGCAATAAACTAACTATCTATGAAGAAAACTGCCTTTTTGCCGATTATATCAATAACGATGCTTCTCCTAACAAGTTGCCAACACAGTACAGAACAAAAAGAGTGGGATGTTAGTCAAGGGTATGTACCCGACAGCACTACAGCTGTACAAATTGCGCAAATACTTTTCGTTCGGGTTTATGGGGAGAAGGTTCTTAAAAAGAAACCATTTGTTGCAACCTTAAAAAATGGAAATATTTGGGTTGTAGAAGGGAGCATTGATAAAGGCGTAGATGGAAGCGTTCCGCATTTAGAAATGCAGAAGTCTGATGGTAAGGTAGTCGATCTTTTTCATTATAAATAATATCTTCTAAGTTGAAGCCTACTTGTCGTATGTAATAAAATAAAGATTCACTTATGAAAACGCTATGAAGCTGTCATTACGCTTATCTTTACTGCCGAAAACATATTTATGATTGCATACAAACTTTACAACACCGCAAACGGAGGATCAGCCTTTCAAAAGGGAAAAATAACAACTCTTCAACACATTCCCACATCCTATACTTTTTTCCAGCAGGATGACCCCGCACACCGGGAATTTGACTGGCATGCTGCGCCAAGGAATCAATACGTATTAACCCTGCAAGGTTCGCTGGAGTTTACCGTAACAGACGGAAGTACCTTTGTGGTAAACCCAGGAGATATACTTATTGCGACTGACGTCGAAGGAACGGGACACAAGTGGAGAATGTTGAGTGAAGAAAGCTGGCTAAGGGCCTATGTAGTATTGGATGATGTAAATCAAGATGGATTCGTTCCAGATCGGAATCAATGATATTTTGGAAGAAATATCTGCCGCGATACTTAGTATCGCGACAAATTATCGAGTATCGCGACAGATTTTACTGATTTTTGTCGCGATACTCGGTATCGCGACAAAAAATCAAATCATTTTGTTGTTCACGGCATAAGAAAGCGCTTCCACCATATTACTCACACCCAAACGCTCAAAAATCCGCCTCCTGTAATACTTCACCGTATCAGAAGAAACAAAAATCTTTTCGGCAATCTGGTTGATTGTTAAACCCTGTGCATGCAGCCTCAAAATCTCTATCTCCCTTTTGCTCAGCTTCGGTTTCTCCGACTTACGCCAAACACCATTTTCGGTATTGAGTTCCCAGGTTTCGTCAGTACCCTGTTTATGAATATAAACATTACCAGCATTTTTATGGTGTGCAATAGAAACTATACACATAGATTTCCAAATTTTTTCATCGCTGGTCAAAAACAAAGGAGTGAGCTTATGATTAATGAGAATGTGTTTGCCGTCCCGGTTAACCAAATGAAAATCATAGGTGATGCTATATTGTTTTCTCTCCTCGGAAGGCAATTTGGCAAAGAAATCAAATCCAGTTTCGTTAATCAGATTCAGCAATTCCAAATCCTTTTCAGGCACATTTTTAAAATAGAACTCATAGCCCATCTTTAAAACTTCCTCAGAAGAGTATCCACATAAAAACAAAGGGTTTTCTGAAACATATTCAAACCCCATCTTTTCATAATCAATAACATATACGCTTTCATACGTTAACCTGGCGAAAGACTTTACCACCTCCAAATAATTTTGTTGCTGAAGGTGATCCTCCTCAGAAGTTTTTTTAATCCGATTCTTGGTCAGCAGGCTTGAGTTAACGTTAGACTTCATTAGGCGCAATAGGATGAGAAACAAATCTACACTAAAGTGTAGTCTTTGAAAAAGAAAATGTGTTGACTTTTGTAGGAAACAGTCCTTTTGTAGTTTAAAATACAGGTTCAATAGAGGTTGAATCCAACTATAGGAAGAACAAGAACATGGAGTTTTCTTTAAAAATAAAAGCATGGAAAGTAAAAAAAGTACATTCTCGCTACCTTTTGCAATAATCGCATTTATCTTGGGAGTAGCCGTATATAAAGAAATAGATTTTGAACAGTTGAGTTTTAAAAAACCGGCCCTGGGAACCCTCTATTTGTTAACTTTTCTCTTTTCAGTTTTTGTTATTGTAAGAGGAATGATAAAACAAAACAAGCAATAATGCCCATAGATATGATCAATTGCAGGAACTGCAGCACTGCGGTCAATGGAAATTTTTGCTGCAATTGCGGCCAGCCTGTACAAGTTAAAAGAGTAGACAGCCATTATGTCCTGCACGAAATTCAGCATATTTTACATTTCGAGAAAGGTATATTATATACTGTAAAAGAATTGCTGATCAGGCCCGAAGAAAGCGTCAAAGAGTTTATTGCCGATAACCGGAGCAGACTCGTAAAGCCGGTCGTCTTTATCATCATCACTTCATTAATCTATACGATAACCGCCCATTTTTTTCATATCGAAAAGGAATATATTGAATACAGTGAGGCCAAATCAACTACCGTAGGTGTAATTTTCGGTTGGGTACAAGGTCATTACGGTTATGCCAATATTATAATGGGTTTATTTATAGCTTTTTGGCTGAAGCTATTTTTTAAAAAATATGGATACAATTTTTTTGAACTGCTAATTCTGTTATGTTTTGTTGTTGGAATGGGGATGCTGATCATTACCGTTTTTGCCGTTCTTCAAGGAATCACAAAAATAGACCTAACCAAAACTTCTGGAATTGTTGAAGTATGCTATTGTACCTGGGCAATTGGACAATTTTTTGATAAAAAGAAAATAGGCAGCTATTTAAAAGCACTCGCTGCCTTTATGTTAGGTATAATCACAGTTTACATCACAATAGGACTTTTAAGCGCTATCATAGATTCTTTTGTAAAGTCATAAATGGCCATTAATGCCTGAAAGTCCGGCGGTATTCCAATGGCGATTTTCCAGTTTGTAATTTAAAATACCGGTTAAAATTTGATAAATTACTAAAACCAGAATCATTGCAAACCGAGGTAATGCTCTCATTATTTTCCCTCAATAACTTGCAGGCGTGCTCAATTCTAACCGCAATCAAGAAATCAAAATAAGTTCGGCCCGTACGCGATTTAAAATAATAACAAAACGCATTAGGCACCATGTGAACAATAGCGGCAATCTCCTTAAGTTTAATTTCCTTGTAGAAATTATCCATGGTGAAAAGATAGACCATCGTTAACCTGGTTTCATCAATCTTTTTAAACAGGTTGGTATCCTTATAATCCGATAAATTCAAGATTTCCTCACTCTCCCCAATCTTATTCAGTAACTGCAGCAATAAAGGCAGGCGTTCATAATAAAGCGAGGTTTCAATCTTTAACAAATAGTCAACCACGGCCATCTTTAAACCCTTATCGATCAGAAGACCCTTCTTTGCTTCCGTGAGTAAATTCTTCAGGATCCTGTTTTCCGGGAGCGTTAAAAAATCATGACCTAGTTTATTTGGATCGAAATGCAAAGTCAGCAACTGCAAGGGCACAGGCGGTTTGGCATGTTTCATCGCATAATCATAATACCTGTTGGTCTCAAATTTGAACATGTGCGGCACATTCGGGCCAATCAAAATCATGGTGTCGCCCGAAATCCTTTTGGAAGTATCTCCGATAGAAAATGTCCCTTCGCCCGATTTAATATAAATAAGTTCCATTTCCTGGTGGCTGTGAAAACTGTTCAACGCATGGTACATATTGGCATCTGCCAATGTGAACGTCGAATTTTCAACCTTTAAAACCTGCCCAAAGAATTCTTTCATTTATACTATATAAATATAAAACGATAAAAATATCAAAAAAGTTATTAATATAATATCATTTCCTCTTAATATATAACAAAGGCACATCTGGCTTGACCTCTACATTTGCTTAAGATAATTAAGTCATGAACATGAACAGATTTACAATGGGGCTCATTGAAGCCTCAATTGGAGACATCGAATTAGTAGGTGGAAAAAATGCGTCTCTTGGAGAGATGCTGCAAAAACTGACTCCACTAGGTGTAAAAATACCCGATGGGTTTATTCTTACAAGCTCTGCCTATTTTCAATTTATAAAAGACAATAACCTGGATCAGAAAATAAGAGACATTATTGAACATTCAGATATTGACAACCTGCAGATGCTGTCTTCAAGCGGCGATCAGATCCGGCAGCTGATACAAAACGGTAAATTTTCTGCAGAAATGGAAACCGAAATTTTGACCTCGTATCAAAAACTCATGGGACCATATGGCGATTACTCTATAGGCGTTGCCGTTCGTTCATCAGCTACCGCAGAAGACCTTCCCGATGCATCCTTTGCAGGCCAGCAAGATACTTATTTGAATATCAGAGGAGAAGAACGCCTGTTAACCGCCATTAAAAACTGCTTTGCATCATTGTTCACCAACAGAGCGATCAGCTACAGAGAGTCCTTCCAATTTGGCCATTTTAATATTGGCCTTTCCGTATGCATCCAGAAAATGGTCCGTTCAGACATAGGCGTTTCAGGAGTCGCTTTTTCCATTGATACCGAAAGTGGTTTTAAAGATGCCGTAATTATCAACGGTTCCTATGGATTGGGCGAACTGATTGTGCAGGGCGCCATTAACCCAGACGAATTTATTGTATATAAACCACTGCTAAAAAACGGATTTCCATCCATCATCGAAAAGAAATTAGGTAAAAAACAAGAGAAGATGATCTACGGAGCCGGAGAAACAGCCGTAACCGTTATAGAAACACCCGCAGAAGATTCCTCCAGGTTTTGCTTAACCAATGACCAAATCCTGCAACTCAGCAATTGGGTAATGATCATAGAAGACTACTACACCAAGCTCAGAGGGAAATGGTGCCCAATGGATATTGAATGGGCAGTAGATGGAGCCTCCGGGCAACTTTATATCGTACAGGCAAGACCCGAAACCATCCATTCCCTCAAAGAGATAAATTACATTACAGAATACCGCATCACAGAGGCCAACAGACATCAAAACATCTTGTTAAAAGGCATTGCCGTTGGCGATAAAATTGCCTTTGGCAGGGTACACAACCTACAGGGACTTGAAAAACACCTCATCCATGAAATCAACTTTTTGCCAGGCGATATCATGGTTACTGAAATGACAGACCCCGACTGGGAACCCATCATGAAAAAAGCCTCAGCCATCATTACCAATAAAGGCGGACGAACCTGCCATGCAGCCATTGTCGCCAGAGAATTAGGCGTACCGGCCATAGTGGGATGTGATCATGCCACAGAAATGCTAAAAACAGGCGACGAAATTACTGTTTCATGCGCAGAAGGAGAGGCAGGAATAGTATATCAAGGGAGAATTTCATTTACAAAGATTGAACACGATCTTTCCGATTTGCCAGAAATCAACACCCCAGTCATGATGAATATCGGCTCACCCGATATTGCATTTCAATATGCCAGTTATCCTGCAAAAGGCGTTGGGCTTGCCCGGGAAGAATTCATTATCAACAATTACATTAAGATCCATCCCATGGCACTCCTCAAACATCAAAGTTTGAACGATGAAGACCTAACCGCACATATTAAGTCAACAATTTCCGGTTATGCAGATGAAGAGACCTATTTTATTGAAAAGCTATCTTATGGAGTAGCAAAAATTGCCGCGGCTTATTATCCAAACAAAGTCATTGTCCGTTTTTCAGACTTTAAGACCAATGAATATTACAATATGCCGGGAGGTAAGTACTTTGAGCCCGGAGAAGAAAATCCAATGATAGGCTGGAGGGGCGCATCCAGGTATTATTCAGAGGCATATAAAGAAGCCTTTGGAATGGAATGTAAAGCCATCAAAAAAGTCCGCGAAATTATGGGCTTTGATAATGTTGTGGTGATGATTCCATTTTGCAGAACCGTTAACGAACTTTTGCAGGTTTATGAAGTCATGAATCAATATGGTTTAAAACGTGGAGACAACGGTCTGGAAGTTTATTTGATGGCAGAAATTCCTTCCAATGTGATTCTGGCCGAACAGTTTGCCCTGCATATTGACGGGTTTTCTATCGGTTCAAACGATCTTACACAATTGGTACTCGGGCTCGACAGAGATTCATCCCTGGTAGCCGGTTTGTATAACGAACGGAATGATGCCGTAAAAATGATGATGTCCAATCTGATCAAATCTGCCAAAAAGATGAATGTAAAAGTAGGGATCTGTGGACAAGGACCATCCGATTACCCGGATTTTGCCCAGTTTCTGGTAGAAGAAGGAATTGATTCTATATCGGTTACACCAGACTCTTTTATGAAAACAGTTCATGCCATAAAAGAAGTGGAAGACAAACTGAACCCTGTTTTATTGAGCTATCATTGATGAAATATTTACTCATGAGCCGATTATTCTAGCTAATCGGCTCATTATTTCGCTATATTTGAGCCGATTAATATAATTAATTGGCTCAAGATGTATAACTGGCAACATAAAGAATGGCCCAAGTTTACTTATAAAGTAGAGAAATTGCACGAAATAGCAATTTTGTTTGCTCAAGAGTTGGGATGTTAATTATGAAAAGTATAATCACTGCAATTATCCTAGTGACTTTCTTCGGGTGTGGTAGCATTCAAAAGGTCAAAAATATTGATACTGTTCTTGTATATAGAAAATTCTTAGTAGCTGGAACTCCAGCTAGAATCAATTCAGCGTTTATTAATCCCAGTCTATATAACAAGATCGTTGATACACGACCAAACGAATTGCATTTGAGTAAAATTGATTTAGAAACTTCTTTGCGAACTGCCAGAGTTAAAAAATTTTTTCCACAAAAGATAGGAGGAATAGACTTTGCCGGAGAATTTTATACAGGAAACACAAAGCATTTTTTTCTTTATTTTCAATCTTCAAAACTAATAATAGATTTTACAGAAAGGAAGAGATACCTTCTTCAAGATTCTTTGAACTTTGTTAAATATTAGTCTTTCAAGTTTTATGGACTAATTTATAAATTATAAGTTGGTTTATAGGATAAGTGACCGAAATCATTAGCCCCTAAACGCTACTGGCGCTACGGATGTCTGTTTCTTAAAGAAATTAGAAAAATGCGCAATATCATCAAAACCCAGCGTGTAAGATATCTCGGCAATGTTCCAGTTGGTTTGTTTGAGCAAGATCTTAGCTTCCTGCACAATGCGGTTGGCAATGACCTGGGTAGTGGTATTGCCGGTAATCTCTTTCAGGACCTTGTTGAGATGGTTTACATGTACAGCCAACCGGTTTGCATAATCTTTTGCCGTGCGAAGATTTAAGCGCTGATGCTGTGATTCAATGGGGAACTGTCTTTCCAATAACTCGATAAATAAGGACGAGATCCTGTCAGAAGCATTATGTGTACCTTCAACAACAGATACAGGCTGCAGTTTCTGGCCGTAATGGATCAGCTCCAGCACCAGGTTGCGCAACAAATCATATTTAAAACGATAATCCGAAGCGATCTCTTTGTGCATCTTTTTAAAAATATATTCAATCTCCTTAACTTCCTCCGGATCCAACTGAAATACCGGTACCTGTCCGGGTTGAAATATAGGTAAGTCATCCAGGTCGGCACCTGTCTTTCCCTGTGCCAGGAAATCAGCAGTAAAAATACAGAACATGCCAGTCTGGTTGCCCTCTTCGGGGATCCAGTTATATGGGATCTTAGGCGTAGCAAAAAGCAGGGCACTTTCTGGGATATCAATAGTTTTATCCGCGTACTCTGCCCTGCTTTTTCCTCTTATCCAGCTTATTTTATAATAGGCCCTGCGGCTGTAAGGCATTTGCCGGGCACCGGTCTTCTTATCAAACAGCGACTCGGTAACAAACACATTAAAATGGCCTATTTCTTTGGCAATATCACTAGGCAGCGGCGCAGCGCTTTCCTGATAAAACTCATTTAATGATGTCTTGCCGATCATGTCTATTTTAATTAGTGATTTCACCGATTGCATTCCTATTGCATAAATCAATCAGCGAAATCAAACCCAAGTTACAAAATTTAAAGCTTAACTATACATGCATGCCACCTGATACTTCAATTCTTTGGCCGGTTATCCATCTGGCATCTTCAGTACACAAGAACGCCACTACACCACCAATATCCTCCGCCACACCCGGACGACCCATAGCCGTCATACTGCTTATCGATTCGTTCAACTGCTGATTGTCACGAACAAGCCCGCCGTTAAAATCAGTCGCGATAGCACCCGGAGCAACAACATTGGCGCGGATTTTTTGGCCACCCAATTCTTTCGCCAGGTAACGGGTAAACACTTCGATAGCCCCCTTCATAGAAGCATAGGCCGATGCACCCGGCATAGCAAAACGCGCCAGACCTGAGGAGATGTTAACAATACCACCGCCATTATTCAAGATGGGTAAGATGTTTTGTGTCAGGAAATAAACCCCTTTGAAGTGAATGTTCAGCAAGTCATCAAAAGCTTCTTCTGTCGTTTGGCTGATAGGGGCATGATGGCCGGTACCAGCATTATTAATCAGGAAATCCAGATGATCAGTACCAAAAGTATCCTTCAATATGCTTTTTAATTGTTCTATGAACGCGGCGAAGCTTTTGATGTCGCCAGTATTTAATTGTAAGGCTACAGCTTTCTGCCCAATTTGCTGTATTTGATGAACAACCTCCTGGGCATCATCTGCTTTACTGTTATAGGTAAGAATTACGTTAATTCCTTTTTCAGCCAGTCTAAGAGCCATGTCTTTGCCTAATCCGCGGCTGCCGCCGGTTACCAGTGCTATTTGATTTTTGTTTTCCATGTCGATTTCTTTGAATTTATGGTACAAATATCGGGTAGGAATAGAGGCAGGTGTTTGGACAAATCAATCGGTTATTTGCGAAATTCAAATAAGGAGAGGAGGAGATCGACTTAATATAATTTTTTATCGGAAAATTTGAAATCCTGTATTTTCGGTAAGGGTCTGATTAAAACTATTTTTTTCCTTTTACTTAGTGCTTTCTTTGAACCTAGCCTTTCATCAGTTTCAGTTCTGAGCCCTGTAATTAAGTTAAATCTAGTTTCTGTAAATATTGTGTTTTCATCAGTATATCCTTTGGTTGCATTATTGGTTATCTTTTTCACCTTAATTAATTCAAAATTGCCATTCTGGTATTTGAAATCGTAAGTGATATTTCCCCCTTTAATTTCACTCCACATGGTTAAAATACCATTTTCAATGAAAAAATCTGGAATTTGGTATTCATTATGTTTCCCCTGGTTCTCAACAGGATATTGTGGTTCAATTATTTTGGTTGAAGATACAGCTAAAGCTAATTTTCCATTTGGCTTAGATAGAAAAATTTGCAGTATTAATGGCCTTGTTTCATCTATTGTATCCATTTTAACCAGTATTTTGTCCATTTTGCCATCATTGTTTAAATCGCCCTTTTCTTCTCTTACCTGATAAGTATAATTGCCTTTATGTTTGATGTTTTGAGCGAATAAATCCATTTGGAATGAAATCAAAATGAATACAAAGTATAGGTAAATGTTCTTCATAATTCTATTTTATTGTCAGTTTTGAAACCGACGGCTAGCTCATAAATATACGAAAGTGTTCGAGTTCAATTCTCGACACGACCACTCCGCCGTTTGACGCCTGCTACCCGTTGTCTTAATTTAAGGTGAAAAATGCCGTTCACCTTAAAATTGGCCTATTTTTAAGGTGAAAGATCAAAATGTCAATTGATTTTAAGGTGAAAAACACCATTCACCTTAAAAAGAGGCCAACTTTAAGGTGAAAGATTCTTTCATAGATGACTTTTAAATCTGAACATGTCACACTTTTTAGATCAAAAACTGAACACATAATGGTGATATGTCCAGTTTTCGACTAAAAACTGAACATGTGTATGGAATCAAGTTTTTTCCTTGTTGCTTTATCAATTGGCAAATAAACCAATTTCTCCAAATCAAGTTCGTCTTTATCAAAAGCAGCTGCAGACTCTATTTTCACCAAACTCGATGCCTTTGCAGTCGCATCACAGCCTTGCGCTCTTAAATCTTCAATGAGCTGTTCGCGATTTTGTAATTCTATCGCAATGACCCAATAGGTATGATGAAGATTAAGGCGACCTATCTTCATTTCATCAAGTACATTGCTTAATATAGATAAAGCAAGTTCTTTTCTTTTTTGTGTTTTGTCTACAGAGAAGTGATCAATGCGCCTTGCCATTAGTCTTAAATTCGCGTAGCAAGGTCTGTACCTGATCTTGTTCATGACATCAGCCCCGGGAAAACCTTTTGTAAAACCAGCCAGTACATCGTCGAAATCTCTATTGGATGCTCTGGCAAATACATAAAGCATACTAAATATCCATTTTAACGTAATCACTTTAATGGCTAGCGCCTTAAATATCTTCTTCAAATACAATTTGGGACTTTGTATAGGAAGTTGATCATTGAGCAAAGCAACATTGTGATATAAGCTGGGATTATTAAACCGGAGCATCGCACCAGTTAAACTTGTATTGGTTTTAATCAGGCCAAAACTATACATCACTACATCCGACAAGGGATGACCAGCATAAAAACCATTAAAGGCCTGGGCACAATCTTCCAATACAATTAAGCCATGCTCCTTAGCCAATCTGACGATGGCTTCAGTATTCATCACAGCCCCAAACAAATGAGTAATCAGAATCGCTTTAGTTGATGGCCTGATCGAAGCCGCCATTTGCTCTGTAGAAATTTCAAGGGAATGTTTGTTAACAGCTAAAGGAATGGAAACCAATTGATGAGCTTTTAAAATGCTAAACATGTCTGGTATGTTGACATTGGTGACCAGTATTTCTGCACCAGGCTCAAAATCCAGAGATGTTAAAATGAGGTCTAAGCCTGTTCTAACAGAAAGAGTATATAGTTGATGGTCCTCCGTTTTAGTGTTTTTGGAATCTTTAATACCGAGGATTTCCGAGAAACAATAACCTATCCCTCTAAATAATGCAGAAAAAGATATATCCAGTTTTCCTCTTGGAATCATGCAGGCCTAATATAATGAATTACCGAAGTTACCACTTTATTACAGACATCATTATCATGATACTAAAGCAGTAAATAGAGGTCAATTTAAAGTACTCAGAGCCAATTTAAAAAAGTTATCCACATTTTCTTAAGTGCAGTGTGGTCGCACTGAGTTTATTTTACTTAGCATCTTAAAACCAAACAAGATGTTAAAACGAAAGATACTCAGCGCTTTATTGTTGGTGTTTACCATTGGAGCAGTAAAAGCCCAAGACGCTAATATTTTAATTGGCCTAAATGGGCCAAGTTATGGAGTTAAAATTAAAAACAACTTTCCCGGAGAAACACGAGGCTTTGCGAGAGCTTTTATGCTGAGCAATCAGGATGCTTCTGTAGATTTTTTTGGATTTGGAGTAAATGGAATTGTTACAAATGGCATAAGTACGCCGACCTACGGATATATAGGGCAGAATTATACTACTCCTATGATGAGCTTTCTGCCAAATGGAAATGTTGGAATCGGAACCATAACGCCTTCATATAGATTTACAATTCAAAAGAATTCATCTGCGCCGGCAATAATGATTGGAGGAGGGAATTCAGGTAGTCCAAGGTTACAGGTGTATGGTTTGGATGCTGATCCAAATGCCTGGATGGGATTAGGGACTGACATGGGGGGTGGACCATATGAACATAGTGTTTATTTTCCCAAAGGAACAACCACATTGCCAGGTAAATTTACTATAGGAGATTATGATGGTCAGGTATATACTACTCGAATGACAATTTTACAAAATGGATATGTAGGTATAGGTACAGTCACTCCAAACGAAAAACTCTCCGTAAACGGCAAGATCCGGGCACAGGAGATCAAAGTTGAAACAGCCAACTGGCCAGACTATGTCTTTAAAAAAGACTATCAACTTCCAACTCTGGAAGAAACAGAAAACCAGATCAAGTTGAATGGCCACTTACCAGGAATTCCCTCTGCAGCAGAAGTGAAAGCCAATGGAATTGAAGTCGGAGAAATGAACGCCAAACTGCTTAGAAAAATCGAAGAGTTAACGCTACATCTGATTCTTAAAGACAAAGAACTAGCCAAAGAAAGATCAATCAATAAAGATCAGGAAGAGAGACTCTCCAAACTAGAATCCTTCATTACTGAAAGAAAATAACAGGAAATCATTATGATGTTCAAAACCACACCGTGGAATGAACAAATCTGACCATCTCATCATAAAAACAAACTATAAACATATGAGAAAAATTATTCTAACCCTCATTTTTCTTGGTTGCCTAACCAAGAATTACGCACAGAGTTATGACCATGTTTTAAACTATTCGCTAAGTGGATCACCTGTATACGGAGTGAAGATAAAAACAAACATGCCCTTTACACCAGCTTCTCAAATGCCAACCATTCATATACAAGGATATAATTATATTAGTAATGATCCTATTGACCTGCTTCTTACTTATTACACCTATAGCGATCCGGCAGATTTTAATAATCCTGAAAAATACTTTTTCAGACTTCCTATGCTTAGCTCGTCAGGAGCGTATACTCCAACAATTCAATTGGCCAATGAAGGAGGCAAAGTCATTATATATATCAATGACCGAGCATATTTTCAACGATTTACGGTCAGTGTTTTTTCTATGGGTTTGAGCGAAGCCAGTAGCTGGTTCCAGGGATGGACCGCAGTCGATGAGCCTTTAACTGGAACCGCTGTTGTTGAAGTTCCCTATCGTAACCGTTTTAAAGGAGATGTTATTTTATCCGGAAATGGCATTTGGAATAGCCAGGGGAATGTTGGAATTGGCACATTAACACCTAAAGAAAGATTGTCTGTAAATGGCAAAATCAGAGCGCAGGAGCTTAAGGTAGAAACAGCGAACTGGCCAGACTATGTCTTTGAGAAAGACTATCAACTTCCAACTCTGGAACAAACAGAAAAACACATTCAAGAGAAAGGCCATTTACCAGGAATTCCTTCTGCTGCAGAAGTGAAGGCTGAGGGGATCGAAGTCGGCGACATGAATGCCAAACTGCTCAAGAAAATCGAAGAGTTGACTTTGTATCTCATTGAACTCAAGAAAGAGGTAAAAGAACTAAAAGCAAAATCAAATTAACCAATTCATATGAAGACAAAATTATTACTACCGGTAACAGGCCTATTATTGGCCAGTTTATTTTTCTCTAAACAAAGCTCCGCGCAAAATCTGCTGGATTTGCAAAGTTGGCTACCAGGGCAAGGCAGCACTGGAATTTTTGCCAAAGCGGGATTAGATTCCGAAAACTTTCGTGAATGGGGGGAGGGACCCAATGGAAAGCGAGTGGTTTTGTGGAAAGCACAACCAGATGGAAATTATGATGCCGATGGTGGATGGGCCACAAATGCGTTTGGAATCAATCATAACAATATGTACCGCTATATGGTCTGGATAAAAATGACCAATTCCTTTACCGGAACAGCCTATTTAGGATGTGGTGGTGTATTAAATCTAGCAGGCGTAGCAGATTCAAATCCATATTTCTGGTACGGAAAGCCTCCAAAATTAGACAGATGGTATTTACTAGTTGGATACATACATGGAAGCGGAGATGCCTCAACCACCAGTTATGGCGGTATTTATGACGGTGTTACCGGAGAAAAAGTCATTGCCATGAATGATTTCAAATTCCCTGTTGGTGCCACAAGTACAAATCACAGGTCTTTTTTATTCTATGATAGAAACACAGATGACCGCTTATATCTCTATGGTCCTCGTGTAGAAGTTGTCAACGGAAACGAACCCTCTATTGCAGCGATATTAGGGATACAGAACGCATCTGCCGAGCAAGGATATTTTGCAGGCAAAGTGGGCATAAAGACAACTTCACCAGGAGACTATGACCTTGCCGTAAACGGCAAGATTCGAACGAAAGAGGTGAGAGTAGAAACCGCTAACTGGGCCGACTATGTCTTTAAGAAAGGCTATGAACTTCCAACGCTGGAGCAAACAGAAAAGCATATCAAAGAGAAAGGTCATTTACCCGGAATTCCCTCCGAAGCAGAAGTAAAAGCTGAAGGAATTGAAGTCGGAGACATGAATGCAAAACTGCTCAAGAAAATCGAAGAGTTGACGCTATACCTCATCCAGCAAAATAAAAAAATGAGTGCAATAGAAAAAGATAATATAGAGCTTAAAAAAGCAGTATTTAAAAGCCAAAAGAAATCACCTTAACAATCCATTAAATACAATTATATATGAAATCAATTAAAAAAATCGGACTGTTCCTTCTTTTTATCCTTATAGGATTTATACAAAAAACAAATGGACAACCTCTCCCAGGATCAGAACCTGATATAAAAAATCCCCTTGACATTATTCAGGCTTCTCCTACAGCGAATAGTCTAGGACAGTATGGTGGTGTTAATGTTGGATTGGCCTCTGGAACTGTAAACAAATCCATAGACCTGTACAATTTTGTGTCGGGATCGCTTCAGGTTCCGATATCAATAAATTATTCAAGCAATGGGCTTAAGGTCAACGATAATGGAGGTATCATAGGTACAGGATGGTCTGCCAATATGGGCGGTGTTATCAGACGTACCGTTATGGGAGAAGATGATGAGAGAAACACCACACGGTTGCCAAGTACTTTCAACCCATATGGTGGTGATGAACAGACTTATAGTTATATCACGGGGATGATTAGTTATAACGTCACTGCGAGCGTGTATGATGGAGAACCTGATATCTTTAGTTTTAATTTCGGAAATTACGCTGGGAAATTCATTTTCGACAATAGTGGAAATCTAGTTTTATTAAACTACAGTGGTGTAAAAATTATCAGGGTATCACGAACGAATTTTGAGATTTATACTCCTGACGGAGTAAAATACGAATTTGGAGGGCCGGCTGTCGAATATAGCTACAAAATGGGAAGCGGTTGTGGAAAAGTTTTCGCAAATCCAACTAATACTGCTTTCTTTCTATATAAAATTACCCATCCAGATGGATCTATAATCAATCTAATATATGATGTGACTAATTACTCCTATGTAACAGGATTAAATGAGACTTATTCCTATCGTATAGATAATCCAGGTATAATCGGATCCCAATGTACGTCTGAAGTACCTGATTATGCCAGGAGCAGCTGTGCTTCGATAATGTATACGCAAACCTATTTACTTAAGGAGTTGAACTCTAACGTCGGGAAAGTTCAATTTTCGTATACTGATCATAGCGCGCAAGATGGAAAGATTCTTAAGGATATACGCGTCTACCCCAATGGATATACCAATCCTATTCGGAAGATAGTGTTAAATTATCTCGAGAACAACGTTAGGGATAACAATAGGTATTATCCATCTAGTATAGCGTTATCCAGCAGAGACAATCTTGGTTTTAGAAGTTTTTTGACTGAAATTCAGATGTTTGATTCCTCGGGGACAATCGATTCCAGGTATAAATTCGCTTATAAAGATTTGAATGCCCTGCCTAAAAGATTTGCAAATTGTCAAGATTACTTCGGATATTTCAATGGCAAATCAAATACGACACTGATTCCAAAGCCAGAAAATACAGTTTGGGCTCCATTCTTCAGTGATGCGAATGCCAATAGAGCGCCTGATGAAGCATTTATGACAGCGGGTATGTTATCAAAGATTACCTATCCTACAGGAGGCTTTGACAGCTTAATTTATGAAGCAAATACAACATGGAAGGAATATATTATATCATCTCCTCTTATTAATGAAGTGATCACTGCAACTGGAGTCGGTCCGCTTGGGACAGGAAGCGAGACTACATCAATTTTTACTGTGTCATTTCAACAAAAAGTCAAGTTTTCCTTCTTCTGCGAAATCTTGGCAACAGATGGAACATATCCCGGTACAGGTAGAGTAATTTTACTAAAGAATGGTGTTTCGCAGGTCAGCAGTAATGTTCAAGCATATAATTCTGATAGTTTTGAAGCGATCTTAGACCCGGGCAATAATTATCAATTAAGGGTTGAGGCAGGAAAAGGGGATAAAGTCTCCTGTACTGCCAGTTATTCTTATAAGTCTGCACCCGATACTAAGTCTTTTAAAAATCAAGTTAGTGCTGGTGTGAGGATATGGAAAGTTATAACCGGTGAGAATGGAAGCAGCCATGAAAAAAAATACAGTTATTACAAGATCGATGACATAGACAAGAAATCAACAGGAAATCTAAATTCTGAGCCTTATTTTGAGCGTTTTACAACAGGAAGATTTTTATGTCCTCAAAGTACTGCGCCTCATCCAGTTTTTGGTGTATATCATAAATATATTTTAAACTCTAATACCATTCTTGGGGACTCTTTTTACGATTCTGCCCCACAATATTACTCAGATGTCTTTGAAGAAAACAATCAAGGTAATGGTGGCGTGGTTTATAAGTTTATTGTTAATCCTAATTCAAGACCTCAATTGCATTTAGGTGAAGAGTTTAGCGGGCCGTGGACGAGCAATTCTTTTTCTAATGGACTTGAAACAGACAGACTGATATTTAAGCGTAATGATAACTTGATAATTCCAGTTAAACGAACTTCTACTAGCTATAAATCGGATCCAGCGATAAGCAATACATATAGAGCATTTGTTGCCAACCAGCGGTATATACCTGTTGGCTACAATCAAGATAAGTGGGAAACATTGGATTTATTGGAGTATGATCACTTGCAACGTTGGGTTTATGCCGATTCTGTGAATACCAAAGAATATGCCTCTAATGGAATTGACTACACTGAAACAGTAGATGCCTTCTTTTACGATAATCCTTCACACGCCCTACTTTCACGCAAAACAAGACTTGATAGCAAAACTGGAAGAAACGTTACACATTTTCTATATCCTGGTGATTATGCTTCAGGCGAAGTGTTTATTAACGATATGATTACTGCTAAATTGATCGGTTATCCGATTGAGAACGTATCTTCTGTAGAACTTGGTTCTAATAAAAGTGTGATCTCGGGCACATTGACTAAATATAAAACAGGAGGAAAAGGCCTTGTTGATTCTGAATTTAAGCTTAATACCTCTAATCCAGTACCATTAACTTCCTTCAGATACAGCAATAGGCCCCTTGGAATTGCACCTCCTAATGGAACTGCCACAGCTTTTTCAGCAGACAGTAGATATGAAAAGGAATACCAAATCTTGTCATATGACATTAATGGCCGTCCTCGAGAACTGAAGAAATTGGAAGAACCCAATATAGTATATCTCTGGGGATACAATGGTATATATCCTGTGGTGGAAATTAAGAATTCGACCTATGAAGAGGTGAAGACTGTGCTCACTCAGGCAGTCATCGATAACCTGAATGCTGCAAATCAAACTGAAGCGACGATGGAAACTTTGATAAAGAATGCTGCCGATAAGCTCCGCGGTGATTTGAGGGTGGCAAAAGCTATGGTAACCAGCTATACTTATAAGCCCTTGGTTGGTATGACCAGCCAAACCGATGCCAAAGGCCAAACCACTTATTACGAATACGACGAATTCCAGCGATTGAAGAACGTGAAGGACCAGAACGGAAACATCCTGAAAAATAACATCTATCACTACAAACCCTAACCAGCGCTCCATATGAAAACAAAATCAAATAGGACAAAGCGGATCAGATATTCCTTTGCCGCCCTGGCAGCCTTACTTTTACCCGCCTTCACGGTTCATGCCCAGCAAGAGCAGGATAGAGAGGTATCCGTATATAATAACGAAACAGAAATCACGGCTCGTGGTAGCGTTACCTTAAAGCCCGGTTTCTATATCCCATCAGGAAAAACGGTGCGGATCTACACCACCGGACTGAGTTTTGAGAAATGTGTTGCAGCACTCAATACCTTAAATACGGTAAGTGCCAACCAGAATTACATTTTAACCAAGACCTTTAAAAAGAAGGGGATTCTCACTGATGGTGACACCCGACAAGACCTCAGCACTTGTGATGTTAACCAGACCGTCCAATATATCGATGGATTAGGAAGACCTCTTCAAACGGTGACTGTACAGGGAAGCCCAGGCTTCCGGGATATGGTACAGCCCATAGCTTATGACGCCTTTGGAAGAGAAGCCGTGAAATATGAGCCTTATGCGGCGGTGAGCAATGGTGGCGCTTACCGTACCGATGCCTTAACAGCCGGTGCCGGGCAGGCGGCTTTTTATGCTAGTACGGTCGGCATCAAAACCACAGCCACACCTTTTTCGGTCACCGTCTTTGAGCCCAGCCCTTTGAACCGGGTAGAACAGCAGGGTGCGCCTGGAGATGCCTGGCAGCCTGCTGCCAGCCGTACGGCTACCACAGGAAGAACCTTGGTGAGTGAATATGGTACCAATGTCGCTGCAGAGATCGTTAAACTGTGGACAGTAACCTCCTCAGGTGCTTCTTCAACGGGTGCCTATACCAATGGGAAACTGTATAAAACGAAGATCAAAGACGAAAACTGGGTGAGTGGAAACGCAGGTACCGTAGATGAATACAAAGACTTTGAAGGTCATGTGGTACTCAAAAGGGTATGGGAAACCAATACCAAAAGTCTTTCTACCTATTACCTATATGATGACCTGGGCAACCTTCGCTATGTATTGCCTCCGGCCGTGAATGAAAACGGTTCGAACATCAACAGTTTTACAGAAAGTGATGCCGCCTTTAAGAACTTTATTTATGGCTACCACTATGATGGCCGAAAACGCTTAATAGAAAAACAGATTCCCGGAAAGGGCTGGGAATACCTGGTCTACAATACTCTGAACCAGGTAGTGCTGAGCCAGGATTCCCTGCAAAGAGGGCCAGGCAAATGGAACTACAGTAAGTATGATCCTTTCGGCAGGGTGATCACTACCGGTCTGTACACTCGTAGCCTGACCAGACCAGCCATGCAAACCGAAGTAAGCACAGATGGGCTAAGCAACAGCCTTTGGGAAAGCAGACCGGATGTTGCAAACTCAGACTATACCAATGTCGCTTTTCCACGAACAGCTACAGAGGCCCAGGTGATCAATTACTATGACAACTATTCTTTTGCAGGGAACAGTTTTGGTGCACCTACAGGAGGGCAAATGCCTGCTGCCCGTACCAAGACTCTACTCACCGGGGCCAAGGTCAATACCCTTGGAACAGCCACTATGCTGTTAACCGTCAATTACTACGATGATGAAGGCCGGGTGATCCAAAGTAAAAGCCAGAACCATGTAAATGGAACTGATGTGGTAGACAATACCTATGATTTCATCGGACAGCTGAAAGCAAGCAAACGTACTCATGTTGGTAATGGGGTGACCACCACTATAGCTACGCGCTATGACCTGGACCATATGGGCAGAAAACTCGCCACCTGGGAATCGATCAATGGTGCGCCGGAAATTGCCCTGAACAGGATGTATTACAATGAATTGGGGCAGTTGCTGAAAAAATCGGTCCATAGCAGTGATACCACGAACTTCCTTCAGTCAGGTACCTATGCCTATAATGAAAGGGGCTGGACAAAAGCTTATACTTCCCCGCAATTCAGTTATGATCTGAAATATCAGGATGGTACTACAGCTCAGTTTAATGGAAATATCGCCAATCAAAGCTGGGGGGCTAATGGATCCAATCCCAATACCTTTACTTATGGCTATGATAAACTGAACAGGTTGCTCAGCGGAACCAGTACAGGCATTGTGATGAGTGAAATACTGACCTATGATGTAATGGGTAACATTGCCAGTTTAAACAGAAACGGAACCTTAGGAACTTATACCTATACAGGGAATAAGTTGAACCAGGTGACTGGTGGACTGGCCACAGGGCTTTATACTTATGACGCCAATGGTAATGCCAAAATAGACGGAAGGACAGGAGTAAACTTAACTTACAACCAGTTGAACTTGCCAGCTACAGCCAGCAAATCCGGCTTAACCATGGCTTATACCTACGATGCCACAGGTGCTAAGCTGAGAAAAGTAAGCAATGGAGCAACCCGGGATTATGTTGATGGAATAGAGTATGATGGCGCTAATATCGATATCATCC
>Ga0157370_10001685_pt1 | contig 27219 bp, 23 predicted proteins | sample C35metaG_FD_113463 | JGI IMG/M metagenome (GOLD analysis project Ga0157370, IMG submission 113463) | Corn rhizosphere microbial communities from Kellogg Biological Station, Michigan, USA - C3-5 metaG | ecosystem: Host-associated > Plants > Roots > Rhizosphere > Soil | place: USA: Michigan...
ATGCCACCGGCACCACCGGGAATCTGGTGCAGCGCAATACCGGCATTGACGTGAAAAGCATGCTCAGCGGCCCGATGGGTGGGGATCAACAGGTGGGCGCGATGATCGCCGAAGGGAAGATTGATCTGCTGATTTTTCTCTGGGACCCGCTGAATGCCGTGCCGCACGACCCCGACGTTAAAGCCCTGCTGCGCCTCGCCACCGTGTGGAACATTCCGGTTGCCACTAACCTTGCTACCGCCGATTTCCTTATCGCCTCGCCGCTATTTAAAGAGGAAGTCGAGATTTCTATTCCCGACTACCAAAATTACCTGCTTTCCCGCCTGAAATCCTAAGTAAAACGCCCCCATTCACGGGGGCGTTTTACTGTATTACGGAGCCAGATTACGGCTTTCTCTGCGCCGGCACGCCCAAATCTTCAAGCTGGGCAACAAACACTGAAGGCTGCGATTTATCCTGCATTAGCCACACCTGATGCTTGGCGCGGGTGATCGCCACATACAGCAAGCGGCGCTCTTCGGCATCGGCAAAATCCTCTGGCTCGGGCAGTAAAACCTCTTCCAACAAAGATTCGCGCGCCGGGGCCGGAAAACCGTCATTGCCCTCGTGCAAACCGACAATAATCACATACTCCGCCTGCTGCCCTTTGCTGGCGTGAATGGTCATAAATTCGATATTGAGCTTAGGCCAGCGCGTCGCCGCTTTCTGCAAAACCTCCGGCCTCAGATGGTGATAACGCGCCAGAATCAGAATTTTTTCATCGGCTTTGGCGAAGCCGCTCAGCTTATCCAGCAGGGCATCCAGCTGTTCATTGGGCAAAATCGTGACGCTTTTCTTGCTGCCTTTAGTCAGGCTATTCAACGGCTTCTTCAACTGATACGGGTTTTGCAGAACAAACTTATTGGCGATTTCACCAATGCGATCGTTAAAGCGATAGGTGGTATCCAGCGCGCACTGCGCCCCTTCGCCAAAATGGCCTTCAAAGGCGGTAGTGAGGGAAAGCTCGGCGCCGCTGAAACGATAGATAGCCTGCCAATCATCGCCAACGGCAAACAAGCTGGTGTAGCTATTTTGCTCGCGCAATGCGGCCAGTAGGCGCGCCCTCTGCGGGGAAATATCTTGGAATTCATCAACTAAGATGTGTTTCCACGGGCTGACAAAACGCCCCTTCTCCAGAATATTGACCGCCTGATGAATCAGCCCGGAGAAGTCCACGGCATCCTCTTCTTTCAGCGCTGACTTCCAGGCTTTGAGCAGTGGCGCCATCAGGCGAATCCGCTTCTGGAACAGATCGCGCACCTCGTCGGACGCCTGCTCCACCATTTCAGCTTGACTGCCGCCGTGCATGCGCATCAGCCCCAACCAGCGCTCGAGGCGGCTGCCTAAACGCTCCGCCAGCGCTTTGTTCTTCCAGTAATCTCCTTCAGGAACCTCCCACTCTAGTTCCTCGGTCATCCATGCGCGCCAGCCGCTGGCCTGAACTTTCTTCTCGGCACACTGCTGCTGCCAGGTTTTGATCAACAGGCTGCGACGGGCTTTGCTATCAGTTTCCAGTTTGCTGATTTTTGGCGTTTTCTTGCTCCCTTCCTGAATAATGTGCAGCGCCAGGGCGTGGAAGGTTTTAGCTTTAATGTCACTGGTGTGCAGGCGTTCTTTAATTCTTTCATTCATCTCGTCTGCGGCCTGACGACCAAACGCCAGTAGCAGGATCTGTTCTGCAATCGCTTCCTGACGGTACAATAGCCAGCCCGCGCGGGCCACCAGCACCGACGTTTTGCCACTCCCTGCCCCTGCAAGCACTAAAACGGCGTCTTCGCCGTTGACCACGGCGCGGCACTGGCTGTCATTAAGGGGAGTGGTTTCGATGTTGTCGAAGAAATCGCGATGCTGCTCGATAGTTCTTTCAGTCCATGCCTGATTGCGGGACACCACGCTCTCTTTGCCCTGACGCAGCCATCTCAGACACAACTCGTAGTCTTCGCGACAATTGTTGAACTCGTGCAAACGCTCAACCGGCACCGGCACGGCGGTAAAGGATTCGGCGATACTTTTTTGCACGGCGGCCAACTCGCTGCTTTTGAACCATTTATCCTGCTGTTCAATGCGCGCAATCTTTTCCGCCTGCTGACGCAAGACGCCAGCGCTGACCTCACTCATCTCCTCACTCCAGCTGCGCCAGACTTTAAGAAGATGGTGATAAAATTGCTGCGTCTCCTGCCATTCCGTGCCGTGCAGGCGCACGACCTTTTCTTCCGGTAGCTCAAACTCCAGCTCGCCCCAGACGATGCCACGTTTACAGCGAATAGAAATTAACTGGTTGAAAGGGATGAGATAATGATGCTTATCGCCACTGACTTCGACGCCTGCGTTGAGTAGCCGCACCCGATTATAGGGGTGCTGCGCCAGATGTTTTCCAAATGAAGTCGATTTCAGTTCCATATCATCACGCCATTTTCTTAGTATTAGGAGCCGCTAACGGGTAGCTGGTTATTAATTAAGGAATTATTTGCTTCAGTTTACCTGCGATAAGCACTGGCGCTCTACCCCCAACATCAGGGTAGAATAAAAAGCGTAGGATTTCCGTTAACGCACTGGCGTTACCCTCTTTTCTGACATGACTGAGTGATAACATGCGCGCAATTTTGAACATTTTGAACTTTGTGCTGGGTGGCTTTTTTACCACGCTGGCCTGGCTGTTTGCCACATTGATCAGCATCGTGCTGATTTTTACCCTGCCACTGACCCGTTCTTGCTGGGAAATCACCCGCCTGTCGTTGATTCCGTTCGGCAATGAAGCCGTGCACGTTAACGATCTGTATCCAGAGAAAAGCAATGCCATCTTAACCGGCACCGGCACGCTGCTAAACATCTTCTGGTTTATCTTTTTCGGCTGGTGGCTGTGCTTGTCCCACATCACGGCCGGTATCGTGCAATGCCTGACTATTATTGGTATTCCAGTGGGTATAGCCAATTTTAAAATTGCCGTGATAGCGCTTTGGCCGGTCGGCCGTCGCGTGGTATCAGTAGAAATGGCAAAACAAGTCCGGGAAGCCAAAGCGGCTCGCAACTTGTCCAATGGACGCATTCGTTAATATAACGTTAGTCATTAATTTATAGACCTTTTATCTCATTGCTGAGGTTTTCAGCTTTTTAATTAGCCTTTTGCTAAGTGGAGTTCCCTTGTTCTCTTTCGCCCCGGGTTTAAGACGGTATGCCTATAACAGCAACGTCCTTTACAACATCCGCATTTTTATTGCGCTCACCGGGGCGGCCGCCGTGCCTTGGTGGCTCGGGCTGCCCACGCTGACTATCCCACTGACTTTAGGCGTGGTGGCAGCGGCGCTGGCTGACTTAGATGACCGCCTCTCGGGGCGGCTGCGTAACCTGCTGATCACCTTAGTCTGTTTCTTTATCGCATCAGCCTCTATTGAACTGCTTTTTCCTTATCCATGGCTGTTTGCCTTGAGGCTGATGATCTCCACCTGCGGGTTTATCCTGCTCGGCGCGCTCGGTCAGAGATACGCCACTATCGCCTTCGGCGCACTGCTTATTGCCATCTACACCATGCTCGGCACCAGCATGTATCACATCTGGTACCAGCAACCTGTGCTGCTGATATGCGGCGCAGTGTGGTACAACCTGCTCACGCTGGCGGGGCACATTCTCTACCCGATACGCCCTCTACAGGACTTGATTTCCCGCTGCTATTCTCATTTAGCGCACTATCTGGAAGCCAAAGCGACGTTGTTCGACCCAGATCAGGAAGGCGACAATAAAAATGAGTTGGTGGCGCTGGCGATGGCTAATAGCCAGTTAGTGGCCACCCTGAACCAAACTAAAACCACTCTCCAGACCCGGCTGAAAGGCGATCGCGGGCAGAAAGGGACGCGCCGAACGTTGCATTACTACTTTGTGGTGCAGGATATTCACGAGCGCGCCAGCTCTTCCCATGTGCAATACAAAAAGCTCAGCGAGCAGTTCCACCACAGCGATATTCTCTTCCGCTTCCAACGTTTAATGAGCATGCAGGCGCGAGCCTGTGCCCAACTTTCGCAGTGCATTCTTTATCACCAGAAATACCAGCATAACACTCAGTTTGAGCGGGCTTTCCTGCGTCTTGATGAAGCCCTAAAAAGGCTCGATACCCAGACCCAGCACCGCGAAATGCTGCAAGCGCTGCGCCACCTCTTAATCAACTTACGGGCTATCGATGCACAACTTGCCAGCATCGAATCCGAGCAGGCGCTGCCGGAGAATCAGGAAAATACCAAGACCTTTGCCGAAGACAAGCTGACGGGAATCGACGACATTTGGCTGCGAATATCTCGCCACCTCACGCCGAAATCCGCCCTCTTCCGCCATGCCATTCGCATGTCGATTGTTTTAGCGATGGGCTATGCCTTTATCCAAATCAGCGGCTTAGATCACGGGTATTGGATTTTGCTGACCAGCCTTTTTGTCTGCCAGCCCAACTATAGCGCGACCCGTCGTCGTCTGGCATTGAGGATCATCGGCACGCTGGCCGGTATCGCCATAGGCATCCCAATTCTCTATTTCGTGCCCTCTATTGAAGGCCAGATGGTGCTCATTGTTATCAGCGGCTTGCTGTTCTTTGCCTTCCGCAATGTGCAGTATGCCCATGCCACGATGTTCATTACGCTGCTGGTTTTGCTGTGCTTTAACCTGTTGGGTGAAGGCTTCGAAATTGCCATTCCGCGCGTCATCGATACGCTAATTGGATGTGCTATCGCCTGGGCGGCAGTGAGTTTTATCTGGCCAGATTGGCGATTCAGGCAATTGCCCGTGGTGGTGGATAAGACATTTACTGCCAACTGCCGCTATCTGGATGCCATTCTGGTTCAATACCATCAGGGCAAAGATAATAGTCTTGATTATCGGCTAGCTCGTCGCGACGCACATAACTGTGACGCGGAACTTGCCTCTGTCGTTTCCAATATGACGTCGGAGAAGAATAACGATCAGCAAACCCTTGAAGCCGCTTTCCGCCTACTGTGTTTAAACCACACGATGCTGAGTTACATCTCGGCGCTGGGGGCACACCGGGAAAAGCTGCATGATGCAGAAACCCTGAAACTGCTCGACGACGCGGCCTGCTGCATTGATGACGCGCTGCATCATGAACCTGCAGATGCCGAGAAAGTTCATCGTGCCATTGAGCAACTGATGGCCCGTATTGAACAAAGAACCACGGAATCCGACAGCAAAGAACAGCTGGTCTTACAACAGATTGGTCTGTTGCTGGCACATATGCCGGAATTCACCAATTTAAATAGCAAAATCGTACCTGCCAAAAGCCTCTAGGGTTGAAATGATAAGCCAGCAAAGTCGCTCACTTTGCTGGCGCTATTTTTAACGAGCGGTCTTATCGATCATCGGCTGATGAGATTTAAACCACTGCATTAACACTTCGCGGGAAGCCATAGGTAAAGCAGCCTCATGGAACCCCTGTATCGCTGCTTCAAGTGCAATCAATACATTTAGTCCCAGATTTTTCTTTACTGATTTCAATTTAAGATAAGTAACACAAGCACCCTGCGCACGCAGTTGTGAAGAGGTAGAGATACCGACTTGCCACAGTAGACGCTCCAGATTGAGCGAAATATTCGGTAGGTCCTTCAGTCTGGCCTCCCCCTCTTTTTTGGTTTTCATATCGTCTAACATGCCTTGCAAAGAGCACTTTGCAAGGGTGATCAACTGGGCAGTGTCTTGCCAAAGCTGCTGGTGAACTTTGAAATAGCGAAGGGTTATCGCGATACCCCGTTTGCGATAAATCAGCGATTCCATCCCCATACGGCGAAAATGTATTTCATTTTCTGGCGTTGCTCGCAGATAGAGATCCCCGTCAGAAACTAAGGCAAACATCACGCCGTTAGCCGACAGGCTATAGCCTCCAAACTGTGAGCGAGAACGGATATTTCCCAGGCAGGTAAATAACTTTTGAGATTCAGAAACTCTTATTTTTGTACGATTAATCATTGCGATATCCTTTCATGAATAAATCCAGACGTACCCTTTGTTGTTACTCGTAAAGCTATTTGCAAAATACGCAAAGTCCCTCACAGCACCAAACATAAAATGCGATTACATTCCGTTGCCTTCCATTTTTGCGAGATTTCTTGGAAAAAATTGGGTTGATCTTTGTCCAGCCAACGAGTACTGTACATCCATACAGTTACTCACTGGCAGGATACATCATGCGAACTCAAGCTCTGACAAATCATCATTTACGGCATCAAGCGGTTTCTGTAACTCCACCGCACGTCAAACAATCGACACCGATATCGAGAAATAGTGGCCTGCTCACAGAGTTCGTATACTGTGAAAGCCAGCCGGCATTGTCGGAACTATTATTACCTGTGCTGCAACATTTAGGTTTGCAGTCACGTTGGTTGCTGTGGTTAACCCCGCAACAGAAACTGAGCCGTAATTGGTTGTCTCAGTCTGGATTGCCGGTGAGCAAAATCGTTCAGGTGAGCCAAATGAATTCCATGTCGCCGATAGATGCGATGGAAAAAGCACTTTTGACAGGGAACTACAGCGTTGTTTTGGGGTGGCTGCCTGATTTAAACGATGCAGAACGTGAAAGATTGCGCTTGGCAGCACTTCAGGGAGGGTCTTACGGATTCATCATGAGACCGACAAATGCTCAAATCTCAGCTCATGGACAGCAATCAACAGTAAAAATTCAGTCCTCTGTGTACCATTAGTTCAAATTAGGAATGTTCTGATGAAATTACCCCCTTTTTTAGTGATTTGTGCTGAAAAGTGGGTTTTTATCGGTAAATTTGCGCCTTCACGGTGCAACTAACTCCAAAGTTTCGTCAACAAATGGCCTTTGATGTTAAGAAATGTGTACATTTTTCCTTTTTTTTCCACGCTGTTAACACATCAAGCTTGTAAGTTTCTCGCCACGTTGTAGACTTTACAACGCCAAGGTTGCTTTATAATGCCAACGTAAAGTGGCAAAGTTCTTAACGGAAGCAATAACTTTGGCGTAAGGATTTTATAACCAAGGGCTTAAAAGCTTAAAGCTCAATTGCCTATTTGGATGATAACGAGGCGCAAAAATGAAAAAGACAGCTATCGCATTAGCAGTGGCACTGGCAGGTTTCGCTACCGTAGCGCAAGCCGCCCCTAAAGATAACACCTGGTACACCGGTGGTAAGCTGGGCTGGTCCCAGTACCATGACACTGGTTTCGCTAACGCTTACAACGGTATCGGCAACGGCCCTACCCACGAAAGCCAACTGGGTGCAGGTGCGTTCTTGGGTTACCAAGCAAACCAATACCTGGGCTTTGAAATGGGATATGACTGGCTTGGCCGCATGCCTTACAAAGGCGACACGAACAACGGTGCTTTCAAAGCACAGGGCGTTCAACTTGCTGCTAAACTGAGCTACCCACTGACTGACGATCTGGACATCTACACTCGTCTGGGTGGTATGGTTTGGCGTGCAGACTCCAAAGGTAACTTTGGCGATACTGGCGCTCGCGTAAGCGATCACGACACCGGTGTTTCTCCACTGGCAGCCGTTGGTTTCGAATACGCTGTAACCAAAAACTGGGCTACTCGTCTGGATTACCAATGGGTTAACAACATCGGTGATGCTGCTACCGTTGGCGCACGTCCTGACAACGCTATGCTGTCTGTGGGTGTTTCTTACCGTTTCGGTCAAGATGAAGCAGCTGCTCCGGCACCAGCTCCAGCACCAGCACCAGCTCCAGTTGTAGAAACCAAGAAATTTACCCTGAAGTCTGACGTTCTGTTCACCTTCGGTAAATCTAGCCTGAAACCAGAAGGCCAGCAGGCTCTGGATCAGCTGTACACCCAACTGAGCTCACTGGATCCGAAAGACGGTTCAGTAGTTGTTCTGGGCTACACTGATGCAGTAGGTTCTGAGCAGTCTAACCAGAAACTGTCTGAGCAACGCGCTCAAACCGTGGTTGACTACCTGGTATCTAAAGGCATTCCTAAAGACAAAATCTCTGCACGTGGTATGGGTGAAACTAACTCAATCACTGGCAACACCTGTGGCTACAAAGCTGGCCGTGCTACTAAAGCACAGATCGCTTGCTTGGCTCCAGATCGTCGCGTAGAGATCGAAGTTAAGGGTATCAAAGATGTTGTGACTCAGCCACAGGCTTAAGTCATACCGCTTTCTACTGTTTAACGACAGATACTAAAAACCCCGCCTAGGCGGGGTTTTTTTATGGATGTAGATTTTTAGAATAACGAGCTTTGTAGAATGGCGAGGTTATAGAATTACTGAGATGATGACTGCGCAGGCCTACTCATAAAGCCTAACGCCTTCCCCCCTACTCTTTATTACCCAAGATCTGCTGCAAATCTTCTTTGAGGGATGACATCTGGCTCGCATACTTCTCTTTGCGTTCCGCGTCTTCTAACAGTTGGATAATGGTGTCCGAAAGGGTTGAACCACGACGCTGCGCCAAGCCAGCAAGACGTTGCCAGACCAGAAACTCCAGATCGATGGATTTCTTGCGGGTGTGCTGATGCTCAGAATTAAAATGTCTTTTTCTGCGGGCACGGATAGTTTGCTTTAGGCGATTTTCCAAAGCAGGATTCATATTATTAGCGATCCAATCCAGAACTTTGACCGGCTCGTTTTCTAATTTGAGAAGTTCATCAACAGCATCTTCGGCGGCGCTATTTTCTAAATGGCGGGTAATTCGTTCACCTTCACGGTGTTTTTTTACCAGATACTTCCACTTCCAACCGCTCTCAAGATTTTCCAGTTGCTGATATTTCATCGTGAGCTCTTCTGTGACCCCGTAACTTTGATAAGCATAACAGCTTTATTCGAATTTTCACTGCAAAAAGCACATGCAAAACTGTTCAATTTTTACACGAACAAACCTTAGCTGCCGTGACCTGCGTCTTAACCACGACACTCCCTGTGTTCATCACTGTTTATTCTTGTATAATCGCCCTTTCCCATTTTACAGAACACAGCTAACACATTGACCAATAACCGACTTGATTGGCAGCTCTTACTGCCGGATACCACGCCCTATGAGGCTATTTTCGCAACGGCTGCTGAGTTGGCCCCAGTGGATTTCGCTGCTATTCAGCCACGACTGGAAAATGGTTTAACGCTGTTCTGTCACCCGCTCTCCCGCCCCCGCTTTATGACCATTAAAGCGCTGGAGAGCCGTGAATATCTCTCTCGCATTAATGACGCCATCACCCAAATCCTCCCTGAAGAACGGCCTGTATTTGGCAGCCGCTATCTTATTGAGGGTGGAAAAATCTCGGTGGCGGGTGCCAGCACGGCTGAAGATAATTTTGCCGCCAAACTCGCCAGCCACTACCAAGAGTGGATTGAGCCAGAGCAGCTTTTCGGCTGTGTGCGCATCTATAAAGACCAGATTCAGCTTGAGCCGGGCCTGATTCATCAAGTTAACGGCGGCGTGCTGGTGCTATCCATCCGCGCCCTGCTGGCTCAGCCACTGATGTGGCTCCGCCTGAAGCAGATGATCACTCAGGGTGTTTATCACTGGATCTCACCTGATGAGAGCCGCCCGCTGCCCGTCGCTATTCCTTCCATGCCCATCGACATTCGCTTGGTGCTGGTTGGGGATCGCATTTCATTGGGCGAATTCAATGAAATGGAGCCGGAGCTGCTTGAGTCTGCGGTCTATGGCGAGTTCGAATCTGACCTGCCGTTAACCGATGCCGACGATATGGCGACCTGGTGTGGCTATGTCAACACGCTGGCGGACGAGCTGGACATTCCACGTCTGGCTGCCGACGCCTGGCCTGCGATGCTGCGTCTGGCGATTCGCTATAGCACCGACCAAGGCAGCCTGACGCTTTGCCCTGCGTGGCTCAGCGCGCAACTCACCGAGGCGGCACTGTATAATCAGGATGAGTTACTGACCCTGACCTCGTTCGAAGCCGCAATTAACGGGCGCGCATGGCGTGAAAGCTACTTGCAGGAACGCATGCAGGATGAGATTGAACTGGGTCAAATTCGCATTGAAACCGAAGGCGAAGTGATTGGCCAGATTAACGGCCTGTCCGTGCTGGAATATCCGGGACATCCGCGCGCCTTTGGTGAACCTTCGCGCATTAGCTGTGTCGTACACACGGGCGACGGTGAATTCACCGACGTTGAGCGTAAAGCCGAGCTGGGTGGTAATCTGCATGCTAAGGGCATGATGATTATGCAGGCGTTCCTGATTTCCGAACTGGAACTGGATCAGCCTTTGCCCTTCTCCGCCTCAATTGTTTTCGAACAGTCCTATGGCGAAGTCGATGGAGACAGCGCGTCTCTGGCCGAGCTTTGTGCGTTAGTCAGCGCCTTATCGATGCAGCCGATTAACCAGCAAATCGCGGTTACCGGCTCTGTCGACCAGTTCGGCAACGTGCAGCCAATTGGTGGCGTGAATGAGAAGATCGAAGGATTCTTTGAAGTTTGCCAACGCCGCGGTCTCACGGGCAATCAAGGAGTGATTATCCCCACCAGCAACGTGCGTAACCTGTGTTTACACCCACAGGTGATTGACGCCGTGCGTGAAGGCCAATTCCATTTATGGGCAGTCGATAACGCAGGTGAAGCACTGCCTATCCTGACCGGATTAATTTACTCTCACGAAGAGCAAGCTGAAGAAGCTCGCCCAAGTTTACTGGGCTTGATTCAGGAACGTATCGCGCAGGCATTACCTCAGGAACGCCGCAGTTACCCCTGGCCACTTCGCTGGTTGAGTTGGTTCAGCCACAGCTGATCGGAGTTGTTCGGCTTACACCTGTTAGCTAAACTCCGTCCTTCAATAAAATAAGGCTTACATAGAACATGGTAGATAAACGCGATTCCTATACTAAAGAAGATCTAGAAGCCTCTGGCCGTAGTGAACTCTTCGGTGCCGGTGGCCCACCATTGCCATCAGGCAACATGCTGATGATGGACCGCATCGTGAAGATGCAAGAAGATGGCGGCAGCCATGGCAAGGGTTACGTTGAAGCAGAATTAGATATCAATCCTGATTTGTGGTTCTTCGGTTGTCACTTCATCGGCGACCCGGTAATGCCCGGTTGTCTTGGTCTTGACGCCATGTGGCAGCTGGTTGGTTTCTATCTTGGCTGGCTCGGTGGCGAAGGCAAAGGCCGCGCACTGGGTGTTGGCGAAGTGAAATTCACCGGTCAGGTTTTACCGACTGCGAAAGTGGTAACCTACCGCCTGAACTTCAAACGCGTGATCAACCGTAAACTGATCATGGGCGTAGCAGACGGCGAAGTGCTGGTAGATGGCGAAGTGATCTATACCGCGAGTGATCTGAAAGTGGGTCTGTTCAAAGACGCCAGCGCCTTCTAAATCTGTCAGAGCTTGCCCGCCAAGCTCTATCCCACAGGTTGAAAGCTAAAAAAAGCGAATATGTTCTGCATATTCGCTTTTTTGCATCTGAGGGAAATCGAAACAAAAACCTCCGCCCGCGGCGGAGGTTGTTCCTTTTTCTGACAGGGTGCCGCTTAAGCGGTTACTGCCCTGTCCTCCATGGCTTGTCGCCAACCCCCGAGCCAATGTGCGCGGGCATCAACTGCTTGATGCGGACAAACCTCTTTTGAGCGTCCGACAATACCTGCTTGGTATCCACGTGATTGTGCCCGTTCCAGGCGATCGCGTTTTTGTCTCTTCATGCCTTGTTTCCCTCATTTATTCAGGTTCAGGTGGAAAGAAAACAGTGGCCCGCTTGCGCGTCCACACTTAACAAATAGCCGCAATTTTTGGTCAGGTCAATGCACAAATTGCACACAACTGTCATATTCATGCGCTATCTTATCGGATTGCGCGCAAGCTAATCGCGCCGGAAAATCCCCAACTGTCTGAGCGCCAATAAACAATCCCGAAGTCTGAAAACTCAGAATTCGGGATTTTGCGTCTTTATCTTAAATTAAATTAAGCTTAAAAAATGTTCATCTTAGCTGGCTAGCAATCTGGCTTGCTTCTTGCTGCCAACCTGCGGCCAGCGTTCGCACCAGCGCGTCGTAACCATCTTCATTTTGCTTAAGGGTCAGGTTGAAGCTGCGCTGAATGGTCTGCCCATCGCGGGTTAACACCCAGCTGCCGCTAATCAGCGCAGAGCCGTCATAGCGACCGTGGAAGCCGGTCACATTAACGTTCAACACATCCTGCTCGGCGTTGTTAGCTGGCTGCGCGGACACCACGCGGCCCGGCAGATCACGCCCGAGATAAGTCACCAGCGACTGTTGAAGCTGCTGGTCGAGCGGGCTGGCCCACAGGTTATTTTGCGTCAGAACGTACTGCACGTCATTGGTCTGGAATACCAGACCGTTGCCCGCCAGATAATCCGCCACGCTGACATGCTCCACCCAAACTTGCCGTGGCTGCCCTTGTGGGATCATACTGCCGCTGCTGGTGGCTACCGGCGTGCTGCCCAGAATAGGCAGTTGGTAATAAGTTTTCTGATCGCTACTGCTACAGGCAGTCAGCAACAATGCTAAGACGACAGGTATCCATTTCATCATTATTTGGCCTTCTTCGGCTGAGGATCATCTTGCCCAGGGGCGGCGAAAATCAGTGCATTACTCTTACCATTTAAGGTCTTCAGCACCGGCTGCAATTCACGCAGGGTTTTATCCAGACTCTGCATATCTCCCACCAGATTGCTGTAAGCCGGAGAACCAGGCTGGAAGCCCTTCAGGCTGCGATTAAGCTGGATGAGCGTCTGCTGCATATCCTGCGGCAGATTTTTCATCTCTTTGCTGCCCACAATGGCATTAAGCGAATCGAGGGTTTTCTGCGTGGCTTTCATCGTCTTCTGGCTTTCGGCCAGCGTGGTGGTCGCCTCGCGCAGCATAGGTTCGATCGGCAAGTTGTTGATCTTGTCGAGCGTGGTCATCAGCTTCTGCTGAATTTGCGCGAAACCAGCACTCACGGTCGGCAACAGTTTCTGCCCGTCAATCTGGTATGGCCCTTTCCACGGCTTCTCATTGGGATAGAAGTCGAGATCGACATACATCGAGCCGGTCAGCAAGTTAGCAGACTTCATCGAGCCTCGCAGACCTCTGGCAATGCCGTCACGGATATGGTCAGTGATATTGAAATCATTGCCAATCAGCTGGGCAAAACGGTCTGGCTCGATGCGAATCAGCACCGGAATACGGTAATCATTATCCATCTGCTGTTTCAGCACGTTCATTGGATAAGGCACCTGCGCCACGGTACCCAGACGGATGCCACGGAACTCAACTGGCGCCCCCGGCTGCAGGCCGCGAATCGAATCGGAGAAGAACATCACGTAATCGATATGCTTGGTATACAGCGACTCTTGAATACTGCGCTGGTCGTCAAAGAGCTGATAGTTATCGCCATTTTTGGCCGCCGAGCCTTGCTCCCAGCCGTTCGGCACGTCAAAGCTCACGCCGCCGCTGAACAGGGTGGTGAGTGAACCCATCTCAACGCGCATACCCTGTGCCGACATGTCGAAGTTAACGCCGCTGTCTTTCCAGAAGCGCACGTTATCCGTCACCAGCCCATCATAAGGCGCACGGATAAATAGCTGATATTTGATATTGCGGGCTTTCGGATCAAAGTGGCTGGTTTCCACGGTACCCACTTGGAAGCCGCGGAACAGCACCGGGTCGCCCGGACTGAGCTGGCCCGAGCGCTCGCTTTCCAGAATAACGCGGATACCTTGAGCGTCTGGCGAGGCCAGCGGCGGCGAGTCATTTAGGGCATATTGCGCCTTCTCCTCACCTTTATTGCCCGGCTGGAGCTGGATGTAAGCACCAGAGAGCAAAGTACCCAGCCCCGAGATACCCTCACGGCCCACCTGAGGTTTCACCACCCAGAAAATAGAGTCGTCGCGCAGCATCTTTTCCATACCGGAGTTCAAGCGCGCCTTGATGATAACCTGCTGCAAGTTTTCACTCAGGGTGACGCTTTCGACTTTGCCGACATCAACGTTGCGGCTTTTAATGGTCGTTTTACCCCCTTCAATGCCTTCAGCGGAGCTGGTGATCAGCGTCACTTCTGGCCCCTGATGGCTGTAGTGGTAAAACAGGATCCAGGCACCAATTAATGCCGTGACGATCGGAATGATCCAGACTGGTGACCAGCGTTTGATCTTTTCGACCTTCGCAGTGCCGTTGTGATTCTCATTGATATTATTTTCCGCCATCTTGTTGCTCCTTCAAAGACTGAACTCCGGCCCGATCCCAAATTAATCTTGGGTCGAAAGTCATCGCGGCGAACATAGTAAGAATAACGACCCCAGCAAATAGCAGTGCGCCGATGTCCGGATAAATACTCATTAGCTGCCCCATTCTGACCAGTGCAGAGAGCACGGCTATGACGAACACGTCAATCATTGACCAGCGCCCAACAAACTCCACCACTTCATAAATCACGTGCAACCTTTCCCTGTCGATTTGTTTATTACTGTTGGCATCCCAGCACAACCAGCCGATCGCCAGCATTTTCAGCGACGGCACCATAATACTGGCGATGAAAATCACCATCGCCACCGGATAAGAGCCTTCACTCCACAGCAACACCACGCCCGCCATAATGGTCGAGGTAATTTTGGTGCCAAGCGCCTGAGTGATCATGATCGGCAATAAATTGGCCGGAATATAGAGCAGCAGCGAGGTTACCAACAGCGCCATGGTCCACTGTAGGCTGTTTTTGCGGCGCGCGTGGCCTTTGGTTTCGCAGCGGCTACACACCGACTGGTCGACGGGCAAAATCGCCATGCAGCAGTGGCAAGAACGCAACCCCTGACTCAGACCACTTTCGCCAATTTTCAACGGCTGCGTTATGTGCGGCGCGGGTTCCACCTGCTGCCACAGCCAGTAGCGGTCGGTACATTGGAAGGCGCGCAGTTGCAGCAAACAGAACAGCACATAGGGCAGGAAGCTGGTGCCAACGCCGACGTCGCCATAGGCCATCAGCTTGACGAAACTGACCAAAACCCCCGCGAGGAAAATTTCCACCATACACCAGGTTTTAAGGCGGAAAAGCGTGCGCGCAATGCTGACTTTCCACTGGGTAGAGAGCCGCGTCTTGAGGCAGAGGACAATTATAGAGAGCATGCAAATTGCCGGCAGGAGCTGGACGACGATCATAAAGAGTGTCGCCATACTGGCATAGTTATCAGACACTAATACCCGAGGGATCTGCACCAGCGTCACTTCGCTGCTCAGTCCGGCGACATTCATATTAACAAAGGGGAATAGGTTGGCGAGCACCAGCATAAACAGCGCGCTGATGGCGAAACCAATAGGACGTTTGCGAGGTTCTTTCCAGCGTGAGGTCAGCGTGGTGTGGCAACGCGGACACTTAGCCTTTTGCCCGATGGCGATAACCGGGAGTTCCACCAACAGGTCGCATTGTGGACACAAAATGTGCGGGTCATGAACATGAGAACACACAGTTAACTCCTCAAGTGCGCTAAGGGCAAGAACTGTGCAGACGACGCGCTCCCTGCTCGTCTGCACAGCTGAGGGCAAACTTAACCGTTTTTCTGCGCTTCCAGCGCTTCCCAACGTTCAAAAGCCTGCTCTAATTCCTGTTCTGCTGCAGCCAGTGCGTTCAGCACCTGCTGCGTTTCGTCATGCGGACGAGTAAAGAAGTTGGCATCACTCATCTGCTCTTGTAAACCCGCAATGCGAACTTCAAAGTCGCTGATTTGTTGCGGCAAAAGTTCGAGTTCGCGCTGCTGATTATAGCTGAGCTTATTCGCCGTGCGTTTAGCAGGTTCTGTCTTAGGCTGTGCCGCAGCTTTCGTTTCAGTAGCTGCAACCTGACGAATAGGCTTCTGGTTGCGGCGCTGATGCTGTGCGTCATGGTAGCCACCAACATAGCTGTTGATCACGCCATCGCCTTCATAAATCCAGCATTCGGTAGCTGAGTTATCAACAAATTCACGGTCGTGGCTTACCAGCATCACGGTGCCCTGATAGTTGTCGATCATCTCTTCCAGCAGCTCGAGGGTTTCCACATCCAGGTCGTTGGTCGGTTCATCGAGAATCAACAGGTTGCTTGGGCGAAGGAACAATTTCGCCAGCAGCAGGCGGTTACGCTCACCGCCGGACAGGGCTTTGACCGGCGTCATCGCGCGTTTCGGGTGGAACAGGAAGTCCTGCAAGTAACCCAACACGTGACGAGAACGGCCATTGACCATCACCTCTTGCTTACCTTCAGCTAGGTTGTCCATTACGGTACGTTCTGGATCTAACTCAGCACGGTGCTGGTCGAAGTAAGCCACTTCCAGCTTGGTGCCGCAGTGGACGCGGCCGCTGTCCGCCTGAAGCTGGCTCAGCATCAGTTTCAGCAAGGTGGTTTTACCACAGCCGTTCGGGCCAACCAGCGCGATTTTGTCGCCACGCTGCACCTGCGCGGAGAAATGGCTGACCAGCTGTTTGCCGGAGATGGCGTAGCTGACATCTTCCATTTCGAAGACGATTTTGCCGGAGCGGGTTGCCTCTTCCACCTGCATTTTCGCGGTACCCATCACTTCGCGGCGCTCGGAGCGCTCGCGACGCAAGGCTTTCAGTGCACGAACGCGGCCTTCGTTACGGGTGCGGCGCGCCTTGATGCCTTGGCGGATCCACACTTCTTCCTGCGCCAGTTTTTTATCGAACTCGGCATTTTGCAGCTCTTCCACGCGCAGCGCTTCTTCTTTCGCCAGCAGGTAAGCTTCGTAATTGCCGGGGTAAGAAACCAGCTTGCCACGGTCCAAATCGACAATACGAGTCGCCATATTGCGGATAAATGAACGGTCGTGGGAGATGAAGATAATGCTGCCCTGGAACTCCTTCAGGAAATCTTCCAGCCAGCTAATACTTTCAATGTCCAAGTGGTTGGTCGGTTCGTCCAGCAGTAAGACCTGCGGAGAACTCACCAGCGCGCGGCCCAAAGCGGCTTTACGCAGCCAGCCGCCGGAGAGCGATTTTAGCTCGGTATCGGCGTCTAAACCCAGTTGCAACAGCACTTCGTTGATACGGCTATCGAGCTGCCACAGGCCCTGATGGTCAAGAATTTCCATCACCTGGGACAGTTTGTTCATGTTTTTCTCGCTCGGATCGGACTCCACCAGATGAGAAATCGCGTGGTAGGCTTTCAGATGTTCAGCCTGCTCGGAAACGCCTTCTGATACGAAGTCGAAAACCGTACCTTCCACGTTACGCGGCGGGTCCTGTTGCAGACGCGCCACGATCAAATCTTGCTCGTAAACAATGCGGCCATCGTCCAGCGGCACTTCGCGGTTGATGATTTTCATCAGCGTCGATTTACCGGCACCGTTACGGCCTACCAGACACACGCGCTCGTTCGGCTCGATGTGTAATTCGGTGTTATCCAACAGCGGCGAGTCACTGAATGACAGCCAGGCACCTGACATACTAATTAACGACATAAACTTTATTTTTCCTCGCCGGCGTGGGACAGCAGCCAGCAGTTATGAATTTGACGATTACGGGCGAAATCCTGTGACAGGGTTTGGCTGGTGATCTCTTTAGCGCTCAGGCCAAGTTTGCTCAGCCCGTCGAGATCCATCTGGAAACCGCGCTTGTTGTTGGAGAACATGATGGTACCGTTGCGACGTAAAATACGCTTCAAATCTTTCATTAATGCCAGATGATCGCGTTGAACGTCGAAACTGTCGGCCATGCGTTTGGAGTTTGAGAAAGTCGGCGGATCAATGAAGATCACGTCGAATTGCTCATCACACATGCCCAAATAAGAGAGGCAGTCAGCCTGAATCAGGCGATGCTGGCGCCCGGTTAAGCCGTTCGCCCGCAGGTTCTTCTCTGCCCATTCGAGATAAGTACGCGACATATCTACCGTGGTGGTGCTGCGCGCCCCGCCCAGACCCGCGTGCACGCTCGCCGTGCCGGTATAAGCAAACAGATTGAGGAAGTCTTTACCGTTGCTCATTTCACCCAGCATTTTACGCGCAATGCGGTGATCAAGGAACAGGCCGGTGTCCAGATAGTCGGTCAGGTTCACCCACAGCTTGGCGTTATACTCTTCCACCAGCAGGAATTCGCCTTTTTGTGCCAGTTTCTCATACTGATTTTTGCCCTTCTGGCGCTCACGCGTCTTCAGGATCAGCTGACTGGAAGAGATATCCAGCACCGAGAGCGTGGCGTTAATCACGTCGAATAGACGCTGGCGGGCTTTCTGCGCATCGACGGTTTTCGGCGGCGCATACTCCTGCACCACGATTTTGCTGCCGTAGCGGTCAACCGCCACGTTGTAATCTGGCAGGTCGGCGTCATACAGGCGATAGCATTCGATGCCCTGCTGCTTGGCCCACTTCTCCAGCTTTTTCACGTTTTTGCGCAGGCGGTTGGCAAAGTCTTCCGCAATTTGCGCGCCAGCAGCGCCGGCCGGGTTCTCAGCCAGCTGGTAGTTTTTCTGCACGCATTCCAACGGGCCGTTTTTCGCCTTAAATTGGCGATCGGCGCGCAGTTGCAGGCAGCTCAGAAGCTCCGGCGAGGCGCTGAATAGCGACAACTGCCAGCCGCCAAACTGCGTTTTCATGATGCGGCCCAGCAGGTTATGCAAGGCAATCAGCGCGGGTTCGCTTTCCAGACGCTCGCCGTACGGCGGGTTGCTGATAACCGTGCCGACCGGGCCTTCTGGCAGTGGGTTAGTCAACTTGCCCACTTCTTTGGCATCAAAGCTAATCAGCTCAGAAACCCCGGCGCGACGGGCGTTGGCACGGGCCATTTCAATCACACGACGGTCAATATCAGAGCCGAAGAAGCGAGAAGTGGTTTCCTGCACCGCGCGGCGCGTACGCACCTGCGCCTCGGCGGTCAGTTCACGCCACAGCTCGGCATCAAACTTGTTCCAGGCCGTAAAACCCCAGTGTTGGCGATGCAGGCCCGGCGCGCGATCGGCGGCGATCATCGCCGCTTCAATCAGCAAAGTGCCAGAGCCACACATTGGGTCAACCATCGGCTTACCGACTTGCCAGCCTGAACGCATCACGATGGCGGCCGCCAGACTCTCTTTCAGCGGAGCCTGTCCCGCCAGATCGCGGTAGCCGCGCTGGTGCAAGCCTTCGCCGCTCAAATCCAGAGCAACGCTGGCAGTGTCGCGCTGCAAAAATACGTTAACGCGGATGTCTGGTTGCTGTTTCGCCACGTTTGGACGCTGGTCAATTTTGCGGGTGAAGCTGTCAACGATGGCGTCTTTCACTTTCAACGCGCCGTATTGGCTGTTACGGATCTCATCGTTCAGCCCGCTAAAATGCACTGCGAAGGTTTTATCGACGCCGAAAATTTCCGGCCAGTCGATTGCCATCACACCCAGATAAAGGTCTAAGTCACTGTGGACTTTAAATTCATTCAGAGGCAAAAGAATACGCGAAGCCAGACGGCTCCAAAGCAAACTTTGGTACAGCAGGCGATCGTCACCTTCAAAATGCACCCCTCCCTGCACAACTTTGCAGGCTTGCGCACCCAGCGTTTCCAGTTCGCTTTTTAAAAGTTCTTCCAGTCCACGCGCCGTGCTGGCAAACAAAGAGTTCATATCGACATATCACCAAAAAGAAAATAGTTGCGCATTATAGCTAATCCAGCCAGCTTGTCATAAAGTCTCTGGTCATCATAAAAAATATAACCGAAATCAAAGGAGGCACGATCCCGTGGCTACCCTTTCTCGCCTTTTTATACACCCTGTTAAATCAATGCGTGGGTTACAGCTGTCGCACGCGCAGGTGACGGCCAGTGGTCTGGCATTTGACCGGCTTTTCATGTTGACTGACCCACAAGGCACTTTTATTACTGCCCGACAATATCCTCAGCTGGTTCAGTTCACCCCTTCTTTATTACCCGACGGTCTGATGATCACCAGCCCGGATGGCGATACCCTCTGCGTACGTTTTCGTGATTTCAGCGGCCAGGGCCACCCTACCGAGGTGTGGGGCAACCATTTTACCGCCGTTATCGCCCCCGAAGCTGTCAATCAGTGGCTGAGCGGCTATTTAAAACGCGACGTGCAGCTGCGCTGGGTGGGCGAAGAACTGACCCGCCGGGTGAAAAAACACGCCGAAGTCCCCCTCTCCTTCGCCGACGGCTTCCCTTATCTATTAATGAATGAAGCCTCGATGCGCGATCTGCAAAATCGCTGTCCGAGCGGCGTCAAGCTAGAGCAGTTCCGCCCCAACTTAGTGGTCAGCGGCGCAGATGCCTATGCCGAAGACACCTGGCAGACTATCCGCATAGGCGAAGTGATCTTTGACTTGGTGAAGCCATGCAGTCGCTGCGTTTTAACCACGGTGAGCACCGAGCGCGGGCGTAAGCATCCGCGCGGCGAGCCGCTGAAGACCTTGCAGGGCTATCGCACGGCAGAGAACGGCGACGTCGACTTCGGCCAAAACATGATCGCCCGTAACACCGGCATGATCCGCGTGGGCGACAGCATTCAGGTGCTGGCGACTAAGCCGCCGCGCCCCTATTCTGCAGGTGAAGTGATTGAAAGCGTGGCTGCGCCTAAGAATGAAAATAAAACGTTGGAAATTAACTATCAGGGCACGACGTTTACTGGCAACAACCAGCAGATTTTGCTCGAGCAATTAGAGATGCAGGGGTTGCGCATTCCCTATTCATGCCGTGCGGGGATTTGTGGCGCTTGCAGATTGACGCTGGAGTCGGGCGAAGTGTCACCGTTGAAAGCCAGTGCGATTGGCAAAGATGGGACGGTATTGGCGTGCAGCTGTATTCCGAGTTCGGATGTGGTTTTGGGCTAACGTCGGCAATAACAAACAATCAGGCGGAAATCACACCGCCTGATCGTAAAGCTGGCGGTTATCAGCGCGCACCGGGGCGGGCATCAGGCGGTCATGCATAATCTTAATCGCGTCGCCGAGCACCATGCCGCGCCCTGCCAAGGTTAAACGCTCTTGCGCCAACAGGCACAGGCTGGCGTTATCTCCAGACTCCACCACCAGCAGCGTCGCCTTCTCGCCGCTCTCCATCACCTGCACTTGCGCTATCTGGCCGTTGTCAGGCTGGAAAGGACGGGACTGCTGAGTGAAATGCCAGCTTTTCGGCATTAAAGGTTTGAGGAATCGGAATGCCACTAAAGCGTTAAGCACTAATTCAGCGCGCTGCTCATTGGCTAATTTAATTGCCTTGCAATGCTCTTCATAATCGAAATATAAGGCAGCGTCGTCGACACAAAATGAGGCGTCACCAAATGCATCTGGCGTTAACATTTTTGCTGGAAAGCGCGAACGGAAAATCATGCCATTAGCTAAATCCAGCATGAGCCGGTCATGCTCAGCATCAAAATACCAACGCCAATTATCATCTGGTTTGATTTTCATTTCGTTATCCTGTTTGCTCCGAACCCACAATCCGATCACTCACTATTTAAAAGGCGGCAAAACAACATAAGCTTTTTAGTAGAGAGGCTAAATCAGACAAATCTTGAGCTGCCACTAACCTTATATCAGGCCAGTGGACAAAATATAGACGAGCCGGGTTAATAAATAAACCCCCCGGCTGCCTGAGATATGAAAAAATATTAGATATGGGTAACAATATCTTTAATCAAACGCGGTCCGTGATAGATAAACCCTGAATATATTTGTATTAATGAAGCACCCGCTACCATTTTTTCACGGGCCGAGGTTAAGGAGTCTATTCCCCCCACGCCAATAATAGGCATCTGGCCTTTAAGTTCATTCGCCAGCATACGGATGATTTCGGTGCTGCGGAACTGTACCGGGCGGCCACTTAATCCACCCGCCTGCTCGCAATAATTAAGCCCCTGGATCAATTTACGATCGAGGGTCGTATTTGTGGCGATCACCCCATCCATATTATGGCGAAGCAAACTGTCGGCTATTTGGATCAATTCTTCTTCTGAAAGATCCGGCGCGATCTTAACCGCCACGGGAACATATTTTTGATGGCGCTGCTGAAGTTCCAGCTGCTTATTTTTAATCGCTGCCAGTAAATCATCCAGCGCTTCGCCATACTGAAGTGAGCGCAATCCGGGGGTATTTGGCGAGGAAATATTGACCGCGATATAGCCCGCATATGGATACACCTTCTCCATACAGGTCAGATAATCGTCTTTACCATTTTCCACCGGCGTGTCTTTATTCTTGCCAATATTGATGCCGAGAATTCCACCAAAGTGTGAACGCTTTACATTATTGACCAGATTATCCACGCCCAGATTATTAAAGCCCATGCGGTTGATAAGCCCCTCGGCTTCAACGACGCGGAATAAGCGCGGCTTGTCATTACCTGCCTGCGCACGTGGCGTCACCGTCCCCACTTCGACAAAACCAAAGCCCATCGCGCCGAAGGCATCAATGCATTCGCCGTTTTTATCCAGCCCGGCGGCAAGGCCTAACGGGTTTTTAAATGAAAGCCCCATGCAGCTAACCGGTTTGGTTGGCACGGATTGGCGAATAAGGAATTCAAAAGGTGAACCTGAAAGGCGGCTCAGTTGGCGGAAAGTTAATTCATGCGCGTGCTCTGGGTCGAGCTTAAACAGTGCTTTCCTGACAAGTGGGTAATACATGCAGACTCCTGGGGTCCCGTGGCTAGACGGGGCGGTATTATCGACTAACATCCGAGCAAAGGGAAACGATTCACTACTAAAATTCCCTATCCGCGCAATCGATACCCTTTTATTTACCTCTTCGTTACCTTCACGTCACCTTTGCAGCATCTCTTAAACCGGTTTTTGGCTATATATAGTCAAAATTTAGATTTCCAGTCCCCCGCCCGCGCCTGTTAGCTTTAAACCACTAAGTTAAAGAAAATGATGAATCTATAATTTTTGGTTATAAGGAGTAGTGATGCGCGTTATATCCCTCGCAGGCAGCCCGAGACAACCTTCACGTTCATCGGCGTTACTGGCCCTGAGCCACCGCTGGTTGGCCTCTCGCGGCGTTGAAGTGATTTCCTACAGTTTGCAGGACTTCAATGCAGACGATCTGCTGTTCGCCAACTTCGGCAGCCCGCAGTTGAAAAAGCTCATCGCACAACTCGCTGATGCGGATGGCCTGATTGTCGCCACGCCGGTCTATAAAGCCTCTTTCTCCGGCGCCTTGAAAACCCTGCTGGACCTGCTGCCTGAGCGCGCGTTAGACCATAAAGTGGTGCTGCCTCTGGCTACGGCAGGCTCGATCGGCCACATGCTGGCGGTGGATTACGCCCTGAAACCCGTGCTGGCTTCGCTAAAAGCGCAGGAAGTGCTGCAAGGCGTGTTCGCCGACGACAGCCTTATCACTGACTACCAGACCTTCCCGGCCACGCTGCAACCCGCGCTGAATGAACGCCTCGATGAGTCGCTGGAAAACTTCTATCTGGCCCTTAGTCGCCGCCGCCCAATCCCGCACTCTGCCACTCAGACCTCTGCGGCGAGTATTGGCGTCTGACTGCACTAACAGGAGCTTGCTGATGCCATCCCCCTATTCTTTATTGCGACGCCTGCCGCTGATTGCCGGGCTGATGGCCGCCATGGCCTTCGGCGCGCAGGCCGCCAACTCGCCAGAGAAAGATCCGGCGACCTTCCGCATCGCCTACCAAAAAGGCTCTGTCGGGCTGGTGCTGGCGAAATCGCATCAATTATTAGAGAAGCGTTTTCCGCATACCAAAATCAGCTGGATTGAATTCCCCGCAGGTCCGCAAATCCTGGAAGCACTGAACGTCGGCAGCATTGATCTGGGTGGAACCGGCGACCTGCCGCCGCTGTTTGCTCAAGCCGCCGGGGCCGATTTGCTGTATGTCGGGCAAGAGCCGCCAAAGCCGCAGGCTGAGGTGATTCTGGTCGACAGCAACAGCCCGATTAAAAGCGTTGCCGAGCTGAAAGGACGCAAAGTCGCCTTCCAAAAAGGTTCCAGCTCGCACAACCTGCTGCTGCGCGCGCTGCAACAGGCGGGACTCAAGTTCACTGACATCAAACCGGTGTATCTCACTCCGGCCGATGCCCGCGCCGCCTTCCAGCAACACGACGTCGATGCCTGGGCGATTTGGGATCCGTACTACTCCGCGGCCAAGCTGCAAGGCAACGTTCGCGTGCTGATCGACGGCAGTACGCTCAACCAAACCGGCTCCTTCTATCTGGCACCGAAGCAATATACCGAGGCTAACCCGCAGTTTATTCATCAAGTGTTAGCCGTGTTAACGCAGGCCAACGCGCTGGTGAAAACCGACCGGGCGCAGAGCATTCAGCTGCTTTCCAAAGCCATGGGATTGCCGGAAAACGTGATTGCCAGCTATTTGGATCACTTACCTGACTCGCCGATCACCCCTGTGGATGCGCGTACCGAGAAAGCCCAGCAGGCCACGGCTGACCTGTTCTATCAAAACAAGATTTTACCTAAGCAGGTCGAGATCAAAGACCGAATCTGGCGCGACGCCGCCACTCACTGAGTTAGCAGAACAAAATAGCCGCCCTCCCAAGCAAGGGCGGCGATAAGAGAGGAGTAAATCACATGAGTCTAAACGTTTTCTGGTTTTTACCGACCCACGGAGACGGTCGCTATTTGGGCACCGACAAAGATGCCCGCACCGTTGACCACGGCTATCTGCAACAAGTGGCGCAGGCGGCTGACCGTCTGGGCTTCGGCGGCGTGTTGCTGCCAACCGGCCGTTCGTGTGAAGACTCCTGGCTGGTAGCCGCCTCGCTTATCACCGTGACGCAAAAGCTAAAGTTTCTGGTGGCGCTGCGCCCGGGGATTATCTCCCCGACCCTTGCGGCGCGTCAGGCGGCGACGCTCGACAGGCTGTCCGGCGGCCGCGCGCTGTTTAATCTGGTTACCGGTGGCGACCCGGCCGAGTTGGCAGCCGAAGGTTTACACCTCAGCCATAAAGAGCGTTATGAATCAGCGGCCGAGTTCACTCGCATCTGGCGACGCGTGCTGGAAGGCGAAACCGTCGATTACCAAGGCAAACATATTCATGTCAAAGGGGCCAGCCTGATGCAGCCGCCGGTGCAGTTCCCGCGCCCGCCGCTCTATTTCGGTGGCTCATCGGACGAAGCGCAGGATCTCGCCGCCGAGCAGGTCGAGCTATATCTCACCTGGGGCGAACCCCCGCACTTAGTGAAAGAGAAAATCGAACAAGTGCGCGCCAAGGCCGCTGCTCAGGGGCGTACCATTCGCTTCGGCATTCGCCTGCACGTCATCGTGCGCGAAACCACCGAAGAGGCGTGGCAGGCGGCGGATCGCCTGATTGCCAATCTTGACGATGAAACCATCAAGAAAGCGCAGGCCGCCTTCGCGCGCACTGACTCCGTGGGGCAGCATCGTATGGCGGCGCTGCACGGCGGTGACCGCAACAAATTGGAAATCAGCCCGAATCTGTGGGCCGGCGTGGGGCTGGTGCGCTCCGGCGCGGGCACGGCGCTGGTGGGCGATGGCCCAACCGTCGCCGCCCGCATGCAGGAGTACGCCGATTTAGGCATCGACACCTTTATCTTCTCCGGCTACCCGCATCTCGAAGAAGCCTATCGCGTCAGCGAGTTGCTGTTCCCGCATCTGGATCTGGCGAAACAGGATCAGGACAGCACGGTGAAACGCGCCATTGAAGCTCGCGGCGAACTGGTGGCCCATGACTTCGCGCCAAAACACGCTTCAGCCGAGCAGTAAGGAAGATCAGCATGCATAGCAAAACCTCACATCGCTGGCTGGACCGGATTTTGCCGTGGATTGTTCCGGTAGCGCTGATTGGCGGGTGGCAACTGGCGGTTGAAGCCGGATGGCTGTCAGACCGCATTTTGCCTGCCCCGAGCGCGGTTATCGAAGCATTCTGGACATTAGCCAAAAGCGGCGACCTGTGGCAAAACCTGAAAATCAGTACTTATCGCGCCCTGATTGGCTTTGTGATTGGTGGCAGTCTGGGGCTGCTGCTGGGCTTTATCACCGGCCTGTCGCGCTGGGGTGAACGCCTGCTCGACAGCTCCTTGCAGATGCTGCGTAACATTCCGCATCTGGCGCTGATCCCACTGGTGATCTTATGGTTCGGCATCGACGAAACCGCCAAGATTTTCCTGGTGGCGCTCGGCACCCTGTTCCCTATTTACCTCAACACCTACCACGGCATCCGCAATATCGATCGCGGTTTGCTGGAGATGGCGCGCAGCTACGGCCTGTCCGGTTTGCCGCTGTTTATGCAGGTAGTCCTGCCGGGCGCGCTGCCGTCAATCATGGTCGGCGTGCGCTTTGCGCTGGGCTTTATGTGGCTGACGCTAATTGTCGCCGAAACCATTTCTGCCAATTCGGGGATTGGTTATCTGGCGATGAACGCCCGCGAATTCCTGCAAACTGACGTGGTGGTGGTGGCTATTGTGCTATATGCCATTCTCGGCAAGCTGGCGGATATTCTGGCCCGTTCGCTTGAGAGCGTTTGGCTGCGCTGGCACCCCGCTTATCAGAAAAAACAAGGAGATGCCGTATGAGCAACACCACTCGTATTCCTCAGGGCACGCCGGTGACCTTGTCCGGCATCAGCAAAAAGTATGGCAACCGCACGGTGCTCAAAGACATTAACCTGCGCATTGCGCCCGGTCAGTTTGTCGCCGTGGTCGGCCGCAGCGGCTGTGGTAAAAGCACCCTGCTGCGCCTGCTGGCCGGTCTGGAGAAAACCACTCAGGGCGAGCTACTCAGCGGCAGTGCGCCCCTAAGCCACGTGCGCGATGACACTCGACTGATGTTCCAAGACGACCGCCTGCTGCCGTGGAAAAAGGTTATCGATAATGTCGGTCTGGGGTTGAAAGGCGCATGGCGAGAAGCGGCTCAGGCCGCGCTGGAAGAGGTCGGTTTAGCCGATCGCGCTAACGACTGGCCTTCGGCACTGTCCGGCGGGCAAAAACAGCGCGTGGCCTTGGCCCGGGCGCTGATCCACCGTCCTCGCCTGCTGCTGCTCGATGAGCCTTTAGGCGCACTCGACGCCCTGACGCGTATTGAGATGCAGGGACTGATCGAACGCCTGTGGCAACAGCACGACTTCACCGTTTTGCTGGTAACCCATGACGTCAGCGAGGCGGTGACCGTCGCCGATAGAGTGATTTTGATTGAGCAAGGCGAGATAGGCTTAGATTTGCAAGTAGACCTGCCGCGCCCGCGCCGCAAAGGCTCGGTACGGCTGGCAGAGCTGGAAGCCGAAGTGCTGGAGAGAGTATTAACGCCTTCTGCGCCAGCGAGCGAGGCGCGTCGCGCTCAGGTTTAAGTTCTTCA
>Ga0157370_10001686_pt1 | contig 27194 bp, 17 predicted proteins | sample C35metaG_FD_113463 | JGI IMG/M metagenome (GOLD analysis project Ga0157370, IMG submission 113463) | Corn rhizosphere microbial communities from Kellogg Biological Station, Michigan, USA - C3-5 metaG | ecosystem: Host-associated > Plants > Roots > Rhizosphere > Soil | place: USA: Michigan...
TCCTTTTATAAGACGTTATGCAAAGCATCCTGTCACATTTCTTTCTAAAAAAAATCTAACGTTTAATTCTTTTTATATTGCAGGAATCTCTCAGGGAAGAATTTATTTGGGAAATTATACGAGTCCTTTACATATTGTCTCCGTGGATGAAAAACTGCAGGATGAGCAGGTGCATCAGATTAGTTTTAGCCCCCAAAAAACTCCTTTTAAAAGTATAACAATTAACGTCAGAGGAAAGTATTTTTATCTAAAAGACGGAACGGTTCCCGCGATTTTCAGAGGAAAAATTTCTGATTGGAGAGTTAACAGTGAACTTAAAGGCCTGCCATACTTTACACAGGCAGAACCAATGGACAGCATAACTGTTGTGTTTCGTTCCAACAATGGTAAGAACCTCGCTCATGTTTTAGGGATATACAATTCGAATGACAAAACAAAAGTAGTTTATAATGACTCTTTGCTTCAAAAGCAGATAGATGGTGTTTTTGATACGGACGGAATATTGACTTACAGTGAGATGCAGCGTAAAATAGTGTATCTGTATCTGTACAGAAATGAATTTATTGTAGCGGACCAGATAGGCAGACTGACTTTACGCGGTAACACAATTGATACAACAACAAAAGCAAAAATAAAGGTCTCTTACATTAAAGACAGCACACAGAGAAAAATGTCTGTCCCACCTTATGTTGTTAATGCTAAAGCTGCCGTATGTGAAAATCTGCTTTTTGTCCAGTCAAAAATAAAAGGAAGATATGAAAATGATAAACTATGGAATCAGGCATCCATAATCGATGTTTACGATTTAAGCGGAAACGCTTATGTACTGAGCTTTCCGGTTTATAATTTAAAAGATGAAAAAATGAAATCATTCAGAGTAACCCACACCCATTTATATGCAGTGATTGGACGTGATTTAGTAGTTTATGACTTTAAAGACGAGCTGCGAAATAATATGAAAAATAAGGGTTCAGAATAATTTGAATTTGAAAATATACTGGCCAGTATCAGGAGGCAGATCGAAAACCTGTAAAAAAAAGTAGATCAAAAGTTAACTTAATATTTGATATTATGAAAACGCAATTTTTTAAAAACACAATGCCTTTTGCGGTAGCTGCATTGGGTATTATCGGGGCTTTTACAACCACTTCAATGCAAAGTGCAGAAAAAGAAATGGTTCTTGTTGATGCTTACAATCCAAGTAATTGTCAGGACATTGTCAAACAATGTGATAATCAGGAAAGAACCTACATCTGTAGTTTTAACGGTAATCAGCTCTATGCTAAAGACAATATTGGAAATTGTACGGAGACCTTATGGCAAGAGCAACCATAAGCTTATTATTAACTTTAAAAAAACAATGCCGCTCCTGTTTGGAGTGGCATTGTGAGTTTTAATTATTTAATGATTAAATATGACCGCTGATCCAGTAAGGTGTTTTTTCATCTTTGAGGTAATAATCAAACCACTGTAACACTCGAATGGTTAGATCCTTCTGGTTAACTGGATTAAGGAGTGTGTGGCTTTCTTTTGGATAGAGAAGCATGATGTTTTTTTTGTTTAACCTGCGCAGTGCCATGTAATATGCTGTGGTCTGGAATGGATCAACCTGTGTATCTTCTTTTCCGCTCCACATTAAAAGCGGAGTCTGTAAATTTTCAATGAAGGTAAGTGGTGAATTCCGATCAAAATCCGCCTGACTAGAGAAAGGCGTTTTGTCTCCCATGCGCCAGCCTCCTGATGCAAAACGCCATATTTCAGGTCTTGCCGTATTTATGCCTATGGTAAGATATCTTCTAGTCAGATCTGTTATGGCCCCGCTGGCTATCGCTGCAGCAAATATATTGGTTTGATTGATAACATAGGAAGTTTCGTAGCCTCCGAAGGAATGTCCCATAATTGCAATCCTTTTAGTATCCACGTGTCCTGTTTCCATGATTTTTTTTGTGCCGGAAAGCACACAGTCCAAAGTGGAAGGACCGACATTTTCCTTTTCATGTACTATATCAGGCAGAAAGACAAAATAGCCCGCAGCTGTAAAAACACTTGGATTAAAGCCTGACTCATTTTCAAGAGTAGGATTCCAGTATCTGTGGAGTCCGCCGGACTGTACTTCATATATGTATACAATCATGGAGTATTTTTTATTTGGGTCGTAGTCTGCCGGGTAATATAAAACACCTTTTAAGTTTTTATTTTTTGAATTTTGGAAAGATACAAGTTCGTTTCTACCCCAGCTAAAATTAGCGTGTTGGGGATTACTTTGGAAAATACATTTTTCATTTGAGTTGTTTCCCACAGCAATCATCCTGGGAGGAAGATCAAACTTCTGTTCCATACAGAAATAGGTGTCTCTTTTTGATCCTGTAATAAGATTGGAAAAATAGGAATCGCGGGCTATGATTGTCTTTATTCCCTCAGTGGAATTCCACGTGTAAAATCCTGTTTGACCATTCTGGTTTTCACCCCGAATCAGTAGTGTTTTTTTTATATCATATTGCTGGTGCAGCAGCCCGTCATAAAGATATTTGCGGTTAATTGTTTTAGGTTTCAGATCCAGTTTAAATCTAATTTGTGCTTCCCTGCCATTAGTTAATCTTCTGTTTCGGGTGCCATCCGGTTTAAAAGCCCACAAATCAAATTCGTCATAAAGAAGAATTTCTTCGTCTGAAATAGTCCAGCCGGCATTTCCATAAGGACTGTCAGCTGAAAGCGCAATTACTTTTCCTAAAAAAGGAATGCGGGATTTTGAAGTAAGGTTGGTATGGGTTTTATCCTTTAGGCAATAAATCCACCAGTTTTTGTCTTTAAAGTACGAGATATACTTTCCTGTTGACGAAATGGAAATATCATGCATTAATACAGGTTGTTTTCTTAGAAGAAGATGTTTTTCAAAAGAGGTAAGATCTAAAAGATAATAATCCCTGGGGCCTTCAAATTCGAACTGCGGTTCATAGGCTTTTGGATCAGACAGCACAGCGTAGCTGCAGTCAGGGGAAAGCATCATAGAGGAAAGGTTATTGTCCGTAATCTGTCTGAATAATTTTTGTTCAGGCATCCATACCGCCATTTTTGGAGTGGAGGAAGAATTTCCGTTTCGCTGTTCCTGTGGGTATATCCATTTGTCTTTAGTACTCCAGATCTCCACTTTTGAATCTGATTGATTAAGTGGCGCTTCGCTTTTGTTTTTTACAGAGAAAAATACCTTTTTAAGATCGTCTGATATTAGCATCTTATTCCGTGAAGCGGCGGCTATGGAAGCTCCTTTAGGAAAACTATCCAATATGTTTGGATCAAGCTGATACATTTTCTTGTCAGCAATGGTATAGAGAAACAGTGAGACTGGAGCTCCTGTTTTTGAATTACTGCAGAAAGCGACGGCTTTATCAGTTCTCTGCCAGGTAAAATTGTCATAATAGTTTTCATCAGTTTTTACTAACTGTTCTGATACGGATATTTTTTTAAGATCAATAAGAAACAGGGAATTCTTTCCATTGAAAGCGATGTTATATAACAAGCGACTACCTGAAGGGCTCATGGAAAATTTAGTCACATTAGGTATCTCCAGAAGCGTTTCATCTAACGGGGATTTAACTCGTAAGATACCTTTGTTTTTCTCTGAACGGATAAAAACCAGTAGCAGGTTGTTCTGATAGGAATACTCATAATGATCAGCTGCTGTGATTATGTCCTTTTTTCCGTTTTCTGGATTAATGGTAGTTAGGGTATCTCCTTTCATAAAGAGGAAGAGATTATTTTTAGTAAACAAGGACTTTGCAGCAGAAGGAAAACCGTAGGTTCTGTCGTCCGTAACGTTGCGCAGGAATAAGGTATCGAAGCTGTAGGCGTAATTAATGCCGTAGCTTACCCATTTTTCATCCGGTGCCGTTTTATCTATTTCAAAATTGGACCATAGTTTGTAAGAGGCCTGATCTAATTTCTTTTTTTGCATTACCTGCCCCTTTAAAGGGCAGGTTACTAATGGCAAAATAAAAAATGGAACAAGGGTAAAAAATGGCAAAAATGAGATTTTAAATATTCTCAATGGAATAACTGCTGTCATAATAAAAGGTTTAATATCCAGGATTTTGAGGAAGAAGGTTGGGATTTAAATTAAGTTCATTCTCAGGCAGGGGAAGAAGCTTGTCCGTGGTATCCCAGCCTGGCTTAACTTCTGAGAGCACGGCATCTATTTGCCCAAATCGGCGTAAATCAAAAAAACGATGTCCTTGTTCTGTAAAAAGCTCCCAGCTTCTTTCCTGAAGAATAGCATTTAGGATTTCTTGCGGAGAAACTGCAGCTGTGCCGGTAAGACCTGCACGGTTTCTGATTTTATTCAGATCCTCTTTTGCCCCAATAAGGTCTCCCTGACGGATCCGCGCTTAAGCTCTTATTAGATATTGTTCGGCAGTGCGAAAAATGATGGAATATTCTTTAGAAACTGAAGTATTGTTCTGTTCTTTGTATTTGTAAGCATGAGACCATGAACCATTTGCATTGGTAACAGTCCTGATCCAGCTGGCTTTGCGCAGATCGGCATTTAAAAAGGAGTTCAGCAGATAGGGTCTGAGTGCTACAGTGGATGGCGGGCCAGCCTGAAAAATAAAAAAGGATCCTTCCGCCGCATTCTGGCCTGCAACTGAGGTCTGCAGCTGCCAGATTGTTTCTTTCGAATTATTTAAAAATACCTTTGAAAGATCATTTTCCATTATGAAGAGTTCTGTTTTGTTTAGCACTGCAGAGGCTTCGTTTGATGCCTGCTCATACATTTTATTGTAGAGGTAAACCCGTGCCAGAAAAGCGTGGCAGACATATTTATTGGGACGGATTCTGTCTGCAGAGGTGTAATTCTCCGGTAAGAGTTCCATTGCCTGATTTAAATCATTAATGATGTTCTGATACACTTTTTCTTCGGCCATCCTGCTGACTTTTGTGTTTTGCTCATAGTCAGTCTCTTTGATGTAGGGTATACCGCCGAAAAGATTGAGCAGATAGAAGTGTGATAAAGCCCTGATAAAAAGGGCTTCACCCAGAAGCTGTTTTTTTCGGTCCTCACTGAAATTTATGCTGTTTTCAACCCCTTTTAATATAGCATTGGCAGTATAAATCTGGTTATAGGAATTGTTCCAGTATGTTAGTACCACAGTTGATGAAGCAGGAACGGTGTTATCATAAAATGAAAATACTGCATTTGAGGGCAGCCCATAAGCAGTCAGTTCATCTGCATAGTTTCCAAGCTGGTTTGAAATTCCCATGGTTGATCCGTTTAGAATTCCGTTATCTCTCATCTTAGAGTAAATATTGGTAAGAGCGGCATTTGCGGTGTCGTAATTATCAAATACAGCTTGTGCGGTCAGTTGTGATTTTGGAAGGTCAACTTCAACAAAATCAGTACAAGAGCTGAACATTAGCAATATGGCCAGCATTGAAAAAAATGAATTAATAGAATGTATCATTGGAATATCTTTTTTTAAAAGGTTAATTGTACCCCTGCAGTCACAACTTTAAGAGGAGGGAGGTAACCGATAGTAGAAAATTCAGGATCCCCATCCTGATACTTTGTAAAAGTCAGCAGATTCTGAGCCTGCAGCATTAGCTTGCAGCTTGTATCTTTCAGGCTTAACGGAACAGTATAGGAAAGCGCAATATTTTTTAAACGGATAAAGCTGGCATCGGTTATGATTGTATTGCTGAGCAGGTAATTATTACTGGCGTTTACCACGTTTCGGTCTGTGCCCGTTGTATACATTTGATAGGCAGTCTTGTCCCCTGTTGTCTGCCAGCTGTCTGTTATCCTTGTCTGCTGATTGGACATCATCCCGGGCGTTCCCATTGGGTATATGCGGTTCCGCTGTTTTGTGAACTGAAAAAGAAAATCAAGATTCCAGCCTTTATAAGTGAGCTGATTTTGTATGCCTCCAAAATACTTAGGATTCAGATTAGCGATATGCTGTCTGTCATAAGGAGAAGATATTACGCCGTCGCTGTTTACATCCTCAAAATCATAAATGCCTGTCTGGGGATTTACATCCTTAAATTTATACAACAGCAGAATGTTCAATGGTTCTCCTATTCTGTACTGCTGGCTGTAGGTGGAACCCTCCAGACCGGGAAAACTCAGCAGTTTGTTTTTTGCAAAAGTGAGGTTGAAATTGGTAGTCCACTGAAAATTTACTTTCTGTAAATTAACGGTACGCAGCGTAAATTCCAAACCTCTGTTTTCAACAACAGCATTTAGATTGGCCTGAATAGAGGAGAAGCCTGTTGTTCCGGGAAGCGGAATCCCGACCAGTTGATTAGAGGAACGATTTTGATACCACGCTGCTGTTGTAAAGATTCGGTACCTTAAAAATCCTGTTTCAAGTGCAAATTCAAGCTTCTTATTGATCTCCCAGCCGAAATTAGCATTGTAAAGCCTTGAAGGGGAAATTCCGGTCACACCATCATAGTTGACTCCTGTTGTGCTGTATGTATCAAAAAACTGATAATCGCCGATCTGGTCATTTCCTGTAGTTCCGTAACTGCCACGGAGTTTTCCAAAACTGAGCCATGAACTGTTTTTTAAGAAATTTTCATTTGTGAAGAGCCATGCAAATCCTGCCGCGCCAAAGTTGGCGAATTGTCTGCCGGGTCCAAAGCGGCTGGAGCCGTCCCTTCTTGCCGTAAGGTTTAAAATATATCGGTCCTGCCAGTTATAGTTTAACCTTCCAAAAATAGCCTGATACTTGTATTGTGTTTCATCGTCCAGCTGTATGGTAATGACTTTGGCAGCTGCAAGATTATAAATTAAGCTGTTGGAACTGAAACCGCTCCCTGATTGATAAAGAGCAGCTGTGGCCTGGTTTTGAAAAGTGGTACCTGCCAATAAATTTATTTTTCCCTTTCCCAATTCTTTTTCCCACGTAAGCTGTGGTTCGATAATCCAGGAAGTTCTTGAGGTCTGGTTTTGATACAGCACTGATCTTTGGCTGGTGAAATTATAAGCAGGGTTAAAGATCGTTGAAGGTGCTGTACGGGTTTCCAAAGTTGCGAGATCAGTAAAACCAAAGTTGCTTTTAATACTTAAATCTTCTAATATTTCATAAGACAACATTGCGTTTGCTATGAAATCTTTAGTCTTGGATTCATATTTTGCATTAAGGTTTCGCAACGGATTTTCCCAAGTCTGATTTTCCCAGTTTAGACTCCCATCTGAATTGTACAGCGCAGGGGCGTTAGGGGCAAGAAACCTTGTAGCATTAGTTAGGTCACTCGCAGGTTGGTTATTTTTCTGTGAAGTGTATCCTCCTGAGAATGTAATTTGAAAACTATTGTCTTCTGACTTGTGGTTGATATTGATTTGCACACCGCCTCTGTTATAACCAAAATGGCCAGGAAACACTGTTGATTCGTTATGGTAGCTACCGCTGAGAAGAAACTGGGTATTCTGCGAGCCTCCTGAAACATTGGCCTGGTTATCATTAATCTTTGAGGTCCCTCCTAAAAGTTCCTCCTGCCAGTCAGTATATCTGTTTTGGTCCCATGTTCCGTTTACATCATAATCAGTAATGCCATATTGTTTCCTGTCATTTAGGAATGCCTGTTTTCGCATGGACAGATACTGATGTGTGTCCATGAGTTTAAGAAATCTTGTAACTGTTCCGGCTCCGGTACTGCTTGTTACTGTAAATCTGGTTTTTCCTGATTTTCCTTTTTTAGTTGAAATTAAAACAACCCCGTTGGCACCCCTTGAGCCATAAATGGACGTGGCATCGGCATCTTTTAATACTTCGATGCTTTCAATATTTTCTGGATTAATGCTGTTCAGCGGGCTGGTTGATGTTGGAAAAATGGATGAGGTCTGGCCGGAACCTATTGGGCTGGAGGAGTAAGGAACCCCGTCAATTACATATAGAGGAGCATTAGCTGCAGAGCGCAGGCTGTTCTGTCCGCGGATCTTGATATCAAAACCGCCGCCAGCAACTCCAGTTGTCTGCGTGATATTCACACCGGCCATCCGGCCCTGCATGACTGCAAGGACATTGGAAACTGGCTGTGTTTCTATATCTTTTGATGTAATTTTGGCTATGCTGCCTGTGCGTTCACTTTCTTTAACAGAATAATATCCGGCATTTATCCTTACTTCCTGAAGTGTAGTAGTATCGTACGAGAGTATAATTTTTACAACTGAGCGCCCTTCAATGGGAACAAGCGCAGTTTTAAAGCCTATATAAGACACTACAAGTGTGTCACTAGGAAAAGACGTGAGTGAGAACTGACCGCTGTAATCTGAAATTACGGCATTGTTTTTTTTATTCTTAATAGCAATGGTTACACCGGGCAGGGGACTATTGCCGTCTGTGACAATACCCTGAACCTTATGTTGTTGGAAATGTAAATTGCCTTGCGAAGTGCGATTTTTGGAATAAACAGATGAAAAAGACAAACAAAGCCAAATAGAAATTAGACAATAAAGAGCTTTCCCATCCTTATAAAATGAAAAATAATTCATAATATTGGATTGGTTAGTTAAACGATGATTTGATTAGCTACGGTCCTCTATACTAGTTTGGTCGCTGTCGTAGAGGGCCATTTTTTATGCATTAAGTAAACGGCTTAATGATCATAATGAAAGATTTTAAAACACAGGCAGTGAGTTATTTAAGAGTTCAACTTTAATGAAAGCGAAACTTTAAAATAAAGAAAGAAGGATCGTTTGAATTATAAGTAAGTATAAAAAAAGGGCAGGTACTCACTTTTAGACGTTACCGAGGTACTGGCGGTACCTTACCACGAATAAGTGAGCCCACGCCCAAATAAAAGAGGCGTGAGCATTAGCACTTATCATCTCGTGGTTATTTTAAACGCCAGTTTTCGATAACGAGATTCAAAGCGAATGCTTCAAATATTTTATGAAGAATCGCAAAATTACATTTTTACTGTAAAATGTTGTGACAAATATAACAAAAAAATGTATTCGATACAATTTTGTATCGGATAATTTAATCTTTTTTCTCAAATTTTACTTGATGAGAAAATTTAGTGAAATAGAGATTTGCATAATAGGCATTCAGGTTGGATGTGTTATTCGATTAGCTAGATTGGAACAAAAGTTATCTCAGCATGATCTGGCTTTACTGTTAGGGTATACATCCACTATGATTGGTAGAATTGAGCGGTTTGAGAATGCAAGTAGCTGGGATAAAATACTTTTAATAAGTAAACAGTTAAATATTAACCATTGTGATCTATTCATTTTGAAGAACAAACAGGATTTGGTATCTATTGTTGACCAATCACTAAATTTGGATGATAAGCTGACCCAAGAGAAATTAGATTATTATAATTTTCTAAAAAAAAATATTCTAAGTAAATTTGAATTACTGGAAAGAGAAAAAAAAGATAATAAGAAATAAAAAAAGATGCCTAGACATCTTTTTTTTATGTTAATAAGAAATTAAAACAGGTAATTATACGTGGTTGTTGTAATGGTTAAAAGAGCTATTTTTCTAAATAATTTTTTGATTATGGAAAACCGTAAAATAATACAAGTGCGACTTTGTAAGTTTGATCTTAAAATTGGTTACTAACAAAAAAAAAAAAATGAATCAAAGAGATATTAATAAAACCTTTCTAAATTAAAAAACCACATAATTTATTTGCAAAATAATTCTTCAAGATTTTACTTTAGATATACATTGAGGAATATTTATAATGAAGAATATTAAATGTCCATTTATTATATAATAGCAAGAAAAAATGTTAAATTTGACTTTTACCAAAGATATGGACATAAAAGATTTAGATAACAGAGAATTTGAAGAACGAGCCGATTTTATTGATTTTAACGATTTAATTAGTTGGACAGTAGAAACAAGTTTTTTTGAGAAAATTCAAAAAAAAATAACAGAAAGAGGAGCAAAATTAATAGTAGGACCAAGAGGAACAGGGAAAACTCATCAATTTAGACACGCATATTATACTTGCTTAAATGAAAATTCAAAGCCTCTTCCCTTATATGTTTCATTTGGCAAGTATTACCATCTTGAACCTTTATTGTTTAAATCTGCAAATGCATTAAACGTATTTCATACTTGGATACTGGCAAAAATTGCAAACGAAATATTTGAAGTGTCATCTCAATTGAATATAGATTTAAGTCTTTACTTTACTGAATTGGATATTGAAATTAATGAAATTTTAGATTTTATCCAAAACGCTGAAAGAAATTTAATTGACAGTAATAACGATGAATTAATTTCTAAGTTAAGCATACAGCGTGTAATTTCTATTATTGATGAATTATTAAAACATTCAAAAAGAAAAAGATGTATTCTTCTTTTAGATGATGCTGCGTTAACTTTAACACCAGATTATATGGTTGAATTTTTCGATGTTTTTCGAAGCTTAAAAACACAGAATATTTCACCTAAGGCTAGTGTATACCCTGGGACAACACAGTATGGCCCTAGATTTCATATTGGACAAGATGCTGAAGAGGTGAAGGCATGGTTAAATGTGGAAGATGAAAATTATAGTTCTTTTATGTCTGAAATATTAAATAAAAGACTAAATATTACAAGTGTTAGTTTGGAAGTTATAGAAATTTTCAAGTTTGCCTCTTTCGGCATACCTAGAGCGTTTATTACTCTTTTAAGAGATTACATACAAACGGAGAGTAAGACTAATCAACAACGATTTAATAAGGTAATTGAAAATCAAAAGATTTTGTTAGAAAAAGAATACCTGTCTTTGTCATTAAAAATGCCCCAATATAAATCGATAATTAAAATTGGATTCGATTTTTTTGAAAAAATAGTTACCGTAGCTTTAGAGGCTAATAAACTTAATCCTGCTGAGAAAAAAACTCATATAGGAATTTTACAAGATGAGTTAATTCAGAAGTCTTCCAGAATGATGAAGTTTTTAATTGAAGCTGGTTTACTGTATGAATTACAATCAGTTAGTACTGGTCAAGACAAGACCTTTAATCGATATATACCGCATTATTTATTTCTAATTAATGCTAAGGTGTTTACTCATACGCAAGGATTTAACCCTAAAGCTATGATTGAATCTATAAATAAAAAAACAGAGAAAAGACCAATTCGAAAGCAATTAAATACAATATTAAATAAAAATCAAATTGAAAATTTAAAATTAGATTTACCTTCTTGCATTAATTGCGGAGTTGCTCGTATGTCTGATGAACAAAAATTTTGTCATAATTGTGGAAGTCCATTGGTAGGACAATCAACATTTGAAACGACTCTTAAAATAAAAATAAAGGATTTACCATTACCTAAATGGCAAATTGATGTTATTTTAAAAGATACTAATCTAAAAAACTTAGAAGATCTCTATTCTTCTCAAAACTTGGCTAAAGATTTAAAAAATGCTAGAGGAATTGGAAAAGTTAGAACCACGAATATTGATAATATTGTAAAAGAACTTCTAGACGAATTTTTAGCATAATGGCAAAAAAAAACACAGAATTTAAATTTAAAATTAATGCTGATGCTACTACAGTTGTAAGCTTTATGACAAATAATTGTTTTGATCAAACCTATATTGAAAACAATAGTTCTCCAATTGATAATTGTTTAGGAAAAATTGATCAATTAAACTTGATTCATACTCAATATTCGGCAATTCCAGCTGGTTTAGATAATATACCGACAATTTATAATCTTATTTTACTAGGTTACATATCTGCAATTGAAAGTTATGTCAGAGAAGTCGTAAGAAAGATTATTGTTATTGATAAAATTTCAAGGATTTCATGTGAGCTTGAAGAAATTAATTATGGAGCTGCTATCAATTATCCTAAAGATTTATTACCCGAGGTCATTTTAGAAAAAGCATCATTTGCAAGTAAAAAGAATATCATAGATTCCTTTAAAAAATTCTTAGGTTTAGAAGGTCATCAACCTGATGAATTAATTAAAATATTAGAAGAGTTTGAGAAAATTTGTCATTTAAGACATTGTATTGTACACAGATTTGGAAAGTTAGGAAGTCAAAATGCTATTAAGTTTGGTTTAGATAATCATTCTGAACTTATTGAAAAACCTTTAAAGTTTGATATTAACATGGTTTATGATTTATCTATAATATGTACGAACACTGTGTTAGTTGTCAATAAGTATTTATTTAGTAAAATATTAGAAAGAACTGCAACAAAAACCAATAATATTTGGGAATGGGATTTAAGAAAGGATAAATCAAAGTTTTTAATGTATTATAATTTATTTAGCTCAGTTAAAAAACCACATTCTACGACTTCTCTAAATAACGCGTATTCTGAACTTAAAAGTTTTCATCAATCTTTATAAAAGCGTATAATAGTTTAAGTTATATATCTATTTTTTAAAACTAATAGTAATTATTTAGAAAGAGAAATATTTATATTATTAAGCATTTCACTTAAACTATCATATACTTGTTCACAAGCATATGAATAATTATTTGCAATAGAATTAGGTTTTATTCCTAATTCAAGTAGTGCTTTATTTAGCTTAGAGTTAGAATCGCTAGTAATTTTATGAGCATCAATTTGTCGTATATTATTCAAGGCAAATAACTGTGTTAAAGCATTAAAATCTTTAGTCTCAAAGACTCTTTCAACAATAATAGCCTTGTCATTAGCGGGATCTAAACCACTCTCATTTGTAGCTATTAAATATGCAATAATAAGTTCAAGCAGTTTTGCACTTCTAAATGATTTGGTTTCTGAGACTGGAAATTCTAAACTTTCTACGATTTTTCGCAAAGTTTTTTCTTTAAGATTTTCACCTAAAAGAATATATAATTTTTTGCACCGTGATATAAATTGCTCTTTTGAGAATGTATTTAGATTGATATGGTGAGCTACTTGTTCATATTCAAAAAAATTAGACCATCCTGTATATTCTATATGCTCTTCATTTAATGTGATTATATCTGATGGGGTTAAATTGAATCCTAAAATTTTATTGATAGAATTACTCAAGATACGCCCAAAAAGAAAAAACTTTGTAGTAAGTTTCTCTGCTTTTATAGCTATATTTTCACCTTTAATAATTTTAGATGGATGTATTGAAAATTTATTCCAAAAGTCTATTATGTCAAAATTATTTCCTTCATACAATTTTTTTATTTCAATTTTAATAGCATTTTTGCCTATGCGTTCACAGTAATTAACGCCCCACTGATTTCTGTAATTAACACTTCCAGTTTTGTGGTAAACATCATAATTTTCATCTGTTTCATATTTTGCTAATACTTCATCGGATACATACGCATATTGAAATAGCATTTCATGTCTTGCACGCCATTCTGTTACTAATCCTTCAATTCCTTCCCAGTAATGCCCAGTACGTATTTCTTCTTTCTCAATATTGATATGATTCTCATTAAATAATATTTGATAACCAATAATTTGTAAATGGGCAAAACCTTCTTTATGTTCAAATCTTTGAATCCTTATTTCGTATTGTTTAAACTCTTCAATGTAATAATCCTTATTATCATTAAGTAATAAATCAATTTCATTTGTAATTAGAATCTCTCTCTTAACTGTAATAACCTTCAGAGCATTTTTTTTTCTTAGAGAAAGATAATCTTTTAAGTAATCTATTTTCACTTTGACATATGCTTCAGAATGTTTAAAATTATATTCGGAAACTAATTTATTTTTCACTACTTCATAATTAGGTTTTTTTAGATCGTCCCAATTAATTTCTCCATCAGCCAATCTTGGAGTGAGGTAATATGTACTTAAAAATCCTTGATCAATGCAAAATGTAGTATTATTTCCAGAACACCAGGAAACAACCAATGGTTCTACTTTTTTTAAGCCTGAAGATTTTGATAAGTATAACCAGAAAGACGGGTTGTATTCATAATCATTATCATAATGTACACTCGAACGATTTACATACGGATTTACATGTGATGATTTTATCTTTTTGATAAGACTTGCTGAAACTAAGGCTGTATTTATATCGGTAGTTTCTTTTAGTCCATTTTTTTCAACTGTTTTAAGTTCAGCAACTGTAATATGTTCTCCTTCTGTTCCAGTGTTAAACAGATTGCCTATTAACTTGGATATTATTTGGTCTTTGTTCATTTAAAACTTTTCAAAAATATAATTTCTATGGTATTCTAAAGCAAACTGACTAATTGTATATTTTGTAGGAGATGAAATTATATCTCCTGAGATCGTATTTAGCCAATTTTGAGTCTGTTTACTAAGCTCATTTAATCTTGAGGTTATTATTACCTCATATTCTTCGCTAAAAGTAAAAAAGCCCTTATCAAATAAACTGTCATATAAAATGGAAAGACATAATCCGTTATGAGGAGACAATCGCGTATCTATCTTAGCTGCCCAAGGTATAATATGACTAGCGACTAATAATTCTTTTTCTGTAATTCCGGTTAAACAACATTTAAAATTAAAGTTATCTAAAACCTTTCTCCGAAAAATGGATTGCTTAATTCTTACCATAACTTCTCTCTTTGCATTTTCTATTGCATAGTCATTTTCTTCATTATGTTGAGAAATTTCAACGTTGTCAAACAGTAAGAAATTACTATAAAAGTGTGAAATATTAAGGCGAGTGCTCGTTGATCCTAATTGAATTTTATGAGATATTATATTACCAACCCACCTTCTTCTTTTGTCTTTCGAAGGGGAAAAATTTTGTTCAACTAATAAATGCTTTAAGTCAGAGTATGGGATACCATAAAAATCAGTTTCATTATCATCTCCTCCGTATATAATTATACTAAAATTATCATTAGTTAGTTCTTTATAATATTGCAATTTTCCTTCAGACAGATCAAGCCAATAATTTGTATCACTATTTGCTTTCCTAACGTAATTATTTTCACTAAGTTTTTCTTTATTAACTTTTACCCAATTCATTATAAGTTTTGCTAATTATCTCACAGGATTTACTTTTCCTTGATCCTTTTCTTTTTTTGTAAGCTCTACTGGCATTAGTTTTGTTTCCAGTGCGCGTATATAATGCTTATTCATCCAAACTACTTCAGTTCTATCATGTGATTTTCCTTTAGAATCTTTTGTTATAGTTTCGATAGTTTTCTTACTCCAGCCATTTTCTTCAGACAAAATTGTTTCATATAAATCATTTTCATAGCCACTAATGAATATCATACATTCAGCTTTATTGGAAAGGATTAACAATTCTTCATGAAATTTTTCATCATTGGCATCTTTATTGTAACCATTAGTCCTGTTTCCTAAATAGGGAGGGTCTAAATAAACTAAAGTTGCTGGCCTATTAATATATCTTTTCAAAAGTTTTATTGCGTCTTTATTTTCTATACGAACTTTCTTTAACCTTGCAACAACTAATTTAAGTCTTTCAGGTAAATTATTCCATCTGTTCACTCTTGCATCATGTCCGTTTCTTGTATATGAATCTGAATAAGAAAAGCCACCCTTAGCTTCACCAAATAAACCATTAATAGCCATCATTGATTGAACTAAAAAACGCCTCGCTCTTTCAATATTAGATAGTCCATCGACAGAAATCCTTGCATTCATAAGTTCGTTTTCAGCATAAGGAGTTAATTCAATTGCTTTACACAGATCATCGTGATTATCTCTTAATTGCTGGAAAAGATTTACAATTTCATTATCGACATCGTTAATTATTTCTATTGGTGCAGGTTCTTTTTTTAATGTTAATGCCGCAGAACCGCAAAAAGCCTCTACCCAACAGTTGTGAGGTGGTAAATCTGAACATAATTGTAACGCAATTTTGTTTTTTGAACCAAAATACCCAAAAGGAGCATTTATTTTTTTTACAGACTTCACTTTTTTTATTTTAACTTCTTTTTCCATAATTATTTTTTCGCAAAAATTCTTTTATAAGCTTCTATATCGTCTTCATCATCCTCTTCGTAGATATCTAAATCGTAGATATTGTAGTCTTGTTCAATAATGTCATACATTTTTTCAGCTTTTGCTTCTAGATTTTTTTTTATATCCTGATCTATTGAATTTTCATATTGTAAAAAATAATAATTCGCTTCATTAACTTCTGACCCACCTACTCGATGAATACGGTCTAAAGACTGAAGATATTGCGCTCCATTATAAGACAAATCATAATAAATAGCATGAAAGCAAGATTTATGTAAAGAGATGGATTCCGCACATGCTGCCGGATTTGCAATTAAAATATTTAAACCACTATCTCGATCTAAAAACTCATCTCTTATATCTTCACGAGTCTTTTCTTCATTAATCAATACAATATCATCCTTTCTCACTGGTGTTTTTCCATAAATCAATTCTGCTCTTTCTCCAATTGATGTGAAGTGGGATTTAATTAATTTTAATGTTCCTATAAAATTCGACCAAATTAAAACTTTCTCACCGTTATTTCTTATGGTCATTACTAATTCATGTAAAGCTTCTAATTTTCCTGAAATTTCGACGTCATCATAATTTTGAATTTGTGATTGTAAATCAGAGTTGTCTATAAATTTTTCGGAGTAATCATCAATGGCCGAAAGAAGTAATTTTGGATAAGATGCAGCTTGTCGTAATCGCATCATTCGTCCTTTCCATAATTTTGTTAGAATATCTTCATTTCTGAAGTAGTCAGATTGGTCTAGCTCAAATATTTTAGCCTTTATTGATTCATATATTATTTTCTCTACCTTTTTCATCGGTACAATAATGGGGTCATGAAATATTGCAGGAATAAGCCCTAAGTCTTTTTTTCTTACTCGATAGAAAAGAGGACCTATTTGATCTTCTAACAAGTTTTTTACATTTTCATTTTTTTTATTCTTTTCCCAAATGCCAATTTGTATTTTATCATCTTGAGAAAGTGGTGAATTCTCTTGCCACAAAAAATCAAATAAGTTAAATACATCCTTATAACTTTTTGGAATAGGTGTTCCAGTCAAAACCCCTTTGTAAGCAGCTTTTTTGCCAATCTCTAGAAGAGAATTTGCCCAAGAGCCTCCAAGTTGTTTAATATAATGAGCTTCATCAATGATAAGAAAGGCTTTTAAATTTATCTGAGAAAAAAAATTGATTATATCTCTACAATCATTTAAAGCAGTATGAAATGTACTTAGATACAGTTCATGTGCATTTTCTTGCGATCTATAATATTCACTTCTTCTAAAAGATTGATTTCCTCCTGACAAAATTGTAGAACTAGGCTTTCTTCCCAATGTTTCAAAAAATTCGTGCTGCCATGGTTGAAAACAGGAGGGAGGTCCAACTATAAATAAAAGATTACATTTACCTTCTAATCTTAATTTTTCATAAACTGATAAAATTGTTGAAGTTTTACCACTACCAGGGACTGAGAAATTAGCCCCATTTTTTAACGTGTAAAAATGAAAAGCAGACTTTAATTGATGAGGCTTTAGTTTTCGAGGTAACGTTTCTATAAAATTTTTAAACTCAAAAAAATCATCATCTAAAACAGCTTCCCCTTTTATTTTTTTAGCTTTAGAAATTATATCCTCTAATTCTTTCTTTCTTTTTAATGTATTATTAATGATATAATCTACATTTTCAGAGAGAATGTGTATAACACTTTCTCCATTTAAGTAATCAATTATTTTCAATAAATCGACTTCTATGTTGTCAGATGTTTTAATCCAGTTACCATTAAATTGCAAATATCCATAATAAATCAGCTGAGAAATTTGATATTTTTTTAAATCCTCGGTGTCTATTAATAATATAGTCGTATTTTCTAAATCTATTTTCAATTATAATTTTTTATTTTTAACCAATTTCTTAAAATTATATCTTGCCTTATCGACTTCCTTATGAATTTCTTCTGCTTTTTCAATGATTTTTTTTGAAAGTTCTAGAGCTTTTTCGTAATAATCAGTGCCCATGTTATCAATTTTCAAATTATCATGTTGAAGTTTTTTATAAGCATCTTCAAGTAATTCAAGTGGTTTGTCTCTTTCTTGCTGATTATGAACATACCGATAAGCTTGGATTAAATTACCCAATATTTTTTCTCTATTATCAGCACCCCATTTTTCATCAATTTCTCTTTCCGATAGTTTGTTACCATCCTTATCATATTTTAATTTTTCTGGTATATCTTCTGGGACATTCTTAACATCAAGTATATGCTTTTTAGCCTCTTCATTTATAAGATATTTAGGTAATTTTCTAACAAAATCATGTACTTTGCCAATATCAGTTCCTTGTACACTCAGACTCCTTTTTCTAATGATCTTAAAAACTGCATTTTCGATATTTCCCACTTCATTTTCTTTTATTTTTAAATCATTCATCTTTGACTTATTTTGTATGTTTCCAATAACAAAATTGCTATAATCAATAAATGCCTGCCATCTACCTTCTTTATCGTTAGCTCCTTCTGATATTGTATTATACATTCCTGCTCTGTTAAAAGTATCTAGATATCTATCAACGCACTCTAACGGTTTTAAAAAGTTTTTTTCAAACTCTTTCACTTTCCTATCAAACTCTTTTTTAGGCAAGTCATGATAGTTAGGATCATCTTTTAATTGTGATTCTAAAGAAAAGTTATTTTCTATATTTCGTTTAATCTTAATAGCCCGATTTAATCCCTGATATTCTGATTTGCCTTCACTTTGTAATTGATATCTATTTTCAATTTTCTGGACTTCTAGCTCTGTTACATCTTCGGGTAACACTACCACTCTCATCATCTCAAATTGAGAATCTTGATTACTGGAATTGAATAATTCCTCTAGTGCCATTTTTCTACGATTACCATTTATTAAAAAACCATCACAGGTAATTATTGCTGGCTGTTGTTGACTGTTTTTAGATAAAGATTTCTTTAATTCTTCATTTTTCTCCTTATCATTTGCTAGCAAGAATTTCTTTAATAAATTTTGAGTAATTTCATCTTCTTCATTTAAAATACAATTATGTTCTTTTTCGTAACTTTCAACATCAGCGATTATACGTCCATTATTTTTTCTAAATCTTAAATATTTAAGAGGTATTGAATAAACTGTTCGCGCAAAGCGCTGTTTATATTCATCTCTAAAGTCAATCACTTCCTTTGTCGGTTCAGCAGCATTACGCTTTATTGAATCAATAATCGTCTTAAAACTATTGTTTATATTTCTAATACCTTCTATCCCTACTATTTCTTTTGGGGAATTAAAGAAATTATTTTGAGTACCAATTTGTTCACCAATATTTTGTGTACCAGCTTGATTATTAAATTGTGTACCAGAACCATTTGTGCTATTTTGTTCCATATATTTATTAATTGCTTGTTCTACAATTTTATCAGAAAAATTATAATTACCACTTTCATGTTCTGATTTAAAATTTATCAATTTTTCAGTTGGATATTCGCGAACATTATTTGTTTTTTTATGATGATTACTACACATTAAAATTAAATTATCAAAACTTCTTCTGTACTCATCATCTGAATCTGCATTATATCTTTCACCTCCTTGTTCTGCCGCTTCAATGTGACAAATTTCCCCTATAATAGTTCCAAATTCATCTACAATAGTATTTTTGCAGTCCGGATATGCGCACTCATTTTTGGAAACAGCAAATAGTCTTTTTATAACAGTTGGTTTTAGAGGTAGTCTTGACATATTTCATTATTTTATTTAATTTTTCTATTGAAGCCCAATCAAAGCAATAGTAAATCAATATGGCAGTCAAAGATAAGGACATAGGTACTAAATCTTTGAATTGCTACTAAAACTTTCTTGAATATTAATTTTTAACACAAATAATTTGCTTCTATAAACTAATGGTTTTTAAAATTGCGTTATTTCAATGATTTTATTATTAAGCTAATATAAATTAAAAGTAATTAATTTTATTATAAATAATATTTGCTAAGTCTTGTTTCTAACTACATACTCATCTTGCAAATTGTTTTTTTTATTATCGTAATAATTAATTTTATAGATCAATGACTATAAACAATCAAGCTTAATTTAAAAAATTTCCACCAAAATAAGATCTAAAAAATTATTCATCGACATTTAAAAACAGGTATTTATACTGGATACATATTTTTATTAAAAGGGTAATTTGCCATTTAAAATATGCGATTATGGAAAGCCGTAAAAGAAAATAGAAGAGGTTTTTTATGTTTGTTAATATAAAAGCCTCATGGAAATTATATCAGTAAAATCAATTTTATTGATTTCATAAATAAGTCAGTTACTATTATAAACTCAACATACTATGAACATTGAAGACTACAGTATAGAAAATCAAATAAAAAGGATTAACGCAAATAAACATATCAATAAAAAGAAAAAGGAATTTAAGATCATTCTGAAGAATAACCCTGATTCTATTTCGGCACATTGGCTTTTAGTTAAAGAATATATTGATTTTGAAAATTTGCCGGAAAAGAAACCAACATTTATTACTGACAGTAATTACGATATTTATTGGGTTAATCTAAAAGAACTTTTAAACAACTTAAATTATGATGCTGAAAAAGTTTATGGTAAAAAATCTATCTGGACATTAAAACATAATGACAGTAAAATTACGAGAGTTTTGATTCATTGGCAAAATCAAGAAAAACTAATTCCTATAATTTTAAATATACCCGATCCAAAATTGGTATTAATTCAAGATGGTCATCACCGTTTAACAGTTTCAAATTATCTAGACTTAGAAAAGATTCCCGTACTTATATCAAAAAATTTCGAAGAAAATTTTTTAAGTCGCTTTGCTTTTTTCGAGAAGATCTAAAGCGAACATAGAATTAGCTACTGACAACCAAAATTCTAGATGGCTACAATTTCATTTTGCATAAAGAAGCTAAAAAGTTGTTTGTACTCAATCAATAGAGTAGTTGAAAATTAATAAATCACATATTATGTATCCAATTTATATCGAAAAAGTTAGAAGTGGAGAAGGAATAACCGTTGCAAATTTCGTCACAAAATTTAAAGAAATCTGCTCCACTCATCACAGAGAAGGAAGAGCTAGTTCGTTTGCTTTTATAATTCACGATTTTACAAATCCTGAAATAACGAAGGTTTTAGATGATAAGAATTATTTTAATGCGTTAGATGAAATATCAGGCAGTAATCTTACAATCTTTTATCTACACCTTACTTCTGAAAAAAATAAAAAAATTGAATTTCTTGGTAAAGAACGGTTTGTGAGAGACTTAACAAGTGAAGTGAATAATTTCCTAGTTGAAGAATTTGAACTTGACCGAGAAATTTCAACACCAGCTATTTTATTTTTTCAGATAAAAGACAAACAAATAATCGATTTCTTTTTCTGCTCACTTACAGAGCGAACAATTGAAAAAGCTTTTCTGGAAATTGAAAATCTAATAAAAAAAAGTGTTTCCGTTATAAAGCAAATAACTCCAGAAAACAAAGGAAACTATCCTGAAATTTTTACACTCATAAAAAATGAAATTGATTCTATAAAAGCCATTAAATCTATTAAATCGAGAGCTATAAAAGCTTATAATTTTGGTAAAGTAATTCTTTTCGTTGAGAAGTGCATTTCAACGTTTGTATAGCAGACAAATATTAATATAATCCAATACTATTATCAAATTTTATCGAACCATGATCTTTCAATATTTGTAAACACCGGTAAAATTCTCCCTTTCTTCAATGAAGTCAAGAAATAACTAGTACTAGTAACTAATAAAAGAACATTTAAAAATGAGTTTAAACCCAATGACTGAAGAAGAACAAATTGTTGATCGTGAAGAAATATTAAACAATGCAATAAACGAATCCGAATTATCAGATTTAAAACAACATGCGGATAAAATGATCAGAGGTTTTGAAAACTTCAATAGTTTCTCTTCAAACCGTGCTATTTGGGAGTTAGTACAAAATGCCTGCGATTTGTCAAAAAATTGCGAAGTAGTTATCAATTACAGTAAGGATGCGTTTTCATTTACTCATAATGGTACACATTTTAATACAAAGGCATTTATTTCTCTAATAAAACAAGTAAGTGGAAAGTATGGAGAAGAATCCGAGATTCCAGAAGTTGGAAAATATGGAACAGGATTTTTAACTACACATACGTTTGGAAGAAAATTTCTTATTAATTCTATTCTTGAATCTAATAATGCCTTTTTTGAAATAAAAGATTTTTTAATTGACAGAAGTCCTAAAGATTGGAAAGAATTAAGTAAAAATATTAGAGATCAAAAAGAAAACGTTTACAAACTTATTAGAGAAGGCGCAATTGTTAGTAAACCAGAAAACAAAACCACTTTTACATTTATACCTGAAACGCCACAAGAATTAAGTTATATTTCTGAATCAAGTAAAGACTTAGAGGATTATGTTCCAATTGTATTAACCATTAATGCAAGGCTAAAAAAAGTAACTATTATAAATAATGGTCAACAAACATCGTTTGAAAGGGTATCAAAAGAAGAAGTTCCGAATCAAAGTAATATAAATTTATTCAGAACAACTATTTCAAAAAATGAAGAACAAAAGGTTTATTACTCCATCATTGATATGGATGATCAAATTGAAGTAATCTTACCTATAAATGAAAAACACGAATTATTTCAGTTTCCAGAAAGAATTGCTCGCTTGTTCTTGTATTATCCACTGATTGGTTCGGAAAACTTTGGCCTTAACTTCATTATAAATTGCAACCAATTTCTTCCTACCGAACCGAGAGACGGTGTTCATTTAAAAAGCAATAAGGATCAAGTTAAAGAACAAGAGGTAGAAAACAGAAGGATTATCGAAAAAGCTTCTGCCTTAATTTTTGATTTTCTAAAAAGCAACGTCATTGATGTTTCTAACCCTCTTTTATATGCAAAAATTAATTTTAAAAGAAACTCTGAAAATCCATTACTCAACGAATATTTTGAAATATTACAAAATATCTGGATTGAGGAATTTAAATTTTTACCATTTGTAGAAACTTCAGATGGTTATAAGCCTGTTAATGAAGTCTGTTTTTTTAATGAGGGACTATTAAATAGTATAGAATGTTTTGATGACATTTTTGAAATAGCTGCTTCATTCTACAATAACATTCCGATAAAGGAGAAAGTAGTATTATGGAGTCAATTTGTTTGTGAGTGGACAACTGAAAGTCTTAATTTCATTGGACATGAAGATTTGGTTAAACATATTTCTAAAGAACAATTATCAAAATTTAAAAAAGACAATTTAATAAACTACTACAGAGACTTGATTGCAGAAGAAAAAATTAACTTTTTTTCTGAATACACCTTGCTTCCAAATTTAGATGGTAAACTTTGTTTTCTTTCATCTCTTAATTCTCCCAATGACTTAAATGAAGTATTAATCAATCTTGGAAAGGTTTTAGTACCTAATTCAATCGAAAAGCTAGTACATAAAGATTTTTGTTTTGATTTTAATTTTGAAAAATTTAATAGAAAAGATTTTTCAAATAGTGTAAAGACCAAATTGGACGATATGCAAGTTTCTAATTGTATTTGTTTACCCGAGAATATAAATTTGGATAATTACAATAAAGCAATTTCGGCAGAAACAAAATTACTCGACTACGATTTTTTCTATAGTTTACTTATGTATTGTAAACTTAATAATAATATTAATTCGCAAAGTAAACCAACTTTCCTGATCAAAATCATCTGCAGGTATTATTCTTTAGATGATAATATGATTCAACTAACAAATCTGGATTTGCAAGATGAAAATATTGATATTCGTTCGACAAGAAAGATATTAGTTCAGACATTCTTCAATTTACTTAAATATCACAATGAAATCTGGGTAGGGGATAATATTGACTTATTATTTCAAATTGCTAATTGTAATGAAGATAGTTTAAAAGAGGTATTTACTGTGTCAAAAATATATCCTAATCAAATCAATCAGTTAAAAAGCATTAATGAGTTAAAAAGAGATCTAGATATAATGTTTGAGATTAAAGAATTATATAATAAAGTTACAAAAAATGAAATAAGGGAAGATTTGATATACTCTAATTTTAATGATTTTGTGGCTGAGGATCGGTTTGTAACTAGTAAATACCTCGCCAATCAAATAGAAGATATTTTCTTCAACACGGATATTTATAATATTAATGAACATCCATTCAAGGATGATATTCTGCAAATTATTTCAAAACTTTCTGACGTTAAATACAAGGAGTTATTTCAGATTTTAGATAGAGAAAAAGCAAAACTTATGTTGGATGTCGTTACAAACGAAAACACAAAAGATGATATATTCTCTATTGTAACTTTAAAAGAATCACAATTAAAAAAACTTGGTCAATTAGTTCAAGAAAATAATTTTGAGGCAATATTAAATGCTGCTACCACTTTACTTCATCAACAAGTAGAAAATGATGCAGATTTTAGGCATAAACATGAGATAGGGACATACATTGAAGGTCTTATCAGAAAAAAACTTGATAAGGAATTACAAAATAGAATTTCATTTGCTGAAAATGAATTTTTAGAAGCATCAGATGTTCAGGGAGGTCAAGATATAATAGTATTTCTGGACAATAAACCAGTTTATTTTATTGAAGTAAAATCAAGATGGAATTCGGCAAATTCTGTATCTATGAGTAAATTACAACTTCAAAGGGCTGTTGAAGAAAATGACCGTTATGCTTTATGTGTAGTAGATATTACCCGATACAATGGCGCTAATGATAAATATAATCTTTCAACTGAGGAAATTTTACCAATAACTAAATTTGTAAAAAATATTGGAGGAAATATTAAGCCTTTAATTGAAGAAAATTTAGAAGCAGAGAAAAGACAAAATGAATCAATACACTTAATTGATTATAGAGGAATTATACCTCAAGAAATTATTAAGGGTGGTAAGGATTTTCATAATTTTATTGAATCATTAATATCTATTATTAATAAAATTTCAGATAATTCACTTAAGCAATAGCACAAGTAGAATATATAAACTTCAATTGAAAAATATGAGTAAAAAAATTTTTATTAGTCATGCAGTTAAGGATAAAGAAATCGCAGATACTTTCGTAGATGTTATTCTTCATGGTGCACTAAGTGTACCTATAGACGAAATATTTTGTGTATCAACTGATGGAACAAAAATCCCATCAGGAGATGATTGGCGAGATTCAATTAAAGCAAATTTATTAAGCGCAAAGATCAATTTTCTTCTAATTACTCCCAATTATAAAGAAAGTGAAGTGTGTATGAATGAGATGGGTGCAGCTTGGATGACAGATGCGACAGTATTACCCTTAATTATTGAACCTATAAACTATAAAACAGTTGGAGTTATTCAGGAACCCAGTCAAATAGAAAAACTACAAGAAGAAAAAAGCCTTGATAGGATAAAAGATATTGTACAGGAAAAACTAGAAATAAAAAATTCTTTGATCAAAAGTGATAGATGGACTGTTAAAAAAAGAGAATTTTTACTCCGAGTGAAAAAATATCTCTCCGAAAACCTTTTTGAAAATCCAATAGATCGATTAAATTTTAAGCAATTAGAAAAAGACAACGAAGTTCTAGAATCTACAGTTAATAACTTAATCGAAGAAAAAGCTGAATTAGAAAGTTTAGTAAATGACCTAAAAAAGGCAAAAGATAAAGAGGAAGTTTCTGCAATTCTGAAAAATAAAATAAAATCAACTCAATTCGATGAATTTCTTGCTTTATGCGAAAGTGCTAAAAAACTACTAGCCAGGCAAAGTTCTATATTCAATGGACTACTATTTCGTTCCTATACTGGGAAAGATATAAAAATTGGATTGGAGGTTAACAGGAACGAGATAAAGGAGGCTTTTGCAAATGGCTATATAGATGAAGATTTAGACGTTAAATGGGACTCTACAAAAGAAATGAGTAAAATATATAATGCACTAAAAGATATATCTAAATTCATGGATTTAGATTTAAAGGAAGATTTTTATAAAATGTATGATGAAGAATTTGATTCGGAGGCAGATATTAACAGTAAAAAGTTTTGGGAAGAAGTATTTGATACGACCGTAAAATTTAATTAGAAAGCCATATGTCAACAAATTCCTATCAGCTTACATAATGGGATTTTTTATAGCGTTTAATGTATAGATTGCTCAATTTTCAAAATTAGACTCTCGAGTGGCTTAACTCTTTTTTAAATTATTGACTTTGATTAGTTCAAAAAGATTCAAATCGGAAATAGGCTTCCTTTTAAGGACAAGTGCTACGGAAACTTAAATATTAGACTTTTGAAATTTAAATTACATTTTTATGAATTTTAAAAGTGTGATCATGGAGAAAGATATTGACTACAGTAACTCAAAGTTGACCCCTGAAAAAGCTTTGCAGATGTTAAAGTCAGAGGGATTAGATGTAACTATTGAACAAGCAGAGGAAATCTTGTATTTCTTAAGAATAATTGCTAATATCGCTGTGTTGAAATATTTAAACAAAACAAAATGAGCAAGATAGCAGATTTATATATTCGTGTAAGTACTGACGAGCAGGCAGAGAAAGGGTTCTCCCAGCGTAATCAGGAAGAAATGCTAAGGAAATATTGCGGCATAAACCAAATACAGATACGTAATGTAATTTATGAAGATCATTCAGCTAAGACTTTTAACAGACCTCAATGGAAAAAATTTCTTGCTGATGCGAAGAAATATAAAAATAAAATTAATCTGGTTCTTTTTATGAAGTGGGATAGGTTCAGTCGTAATGCAGGCGATGCTTATCAAATGATAAATGTTTTAAGGAAACTGGGTGTAGAGCCGCAGGCCATAGAACAGCCGCTTGACCTGAGTGTTCCGGAAAACAAAATGATGCTGGCTTTTTATTTGGCTGCACCTGAGGTTGAAAATGACAGAAGAGCACTAAATACATTTCAAGGGCTTAGACGTGGAAAGAAAGAGGGGAGGCATATGGGAATGGCTCCTTATGGATACGCTAATAAAATAACGGAGGATGGGAAAAAGTATATTGCCATTGTACCAGATAGAGCTGTAAAGGTTATTTGGATTTTTGAACAGATTGCGAAAAATATTTTTAGCACTGAATCTATTTATCAAATGGCCAAAGAAAAAGGTTTTGCTATTTCTAAGAATAACCTGTGGCTTATTATAAGAAATCCACTTTATTGCGGAAAAATAGTTGTTCCTAAGTATAAAGATGAAGAGGAGAGGTGGGTCAATGGTCAGCATGAGCCAATAATCAGTGAGGGATTATTTTATAGGGTACAGGATGTTCTTGATAGTAAAGCACGAA
>Ga0157370_10001687_pt1 | contig 27189 bp, 11 predicted proteins | sample C35metaG_FD_113463 | JGI IMG/M metagenome (GOLD analysis project Ga0157370, IMG submission 113463) | Corn rhizosphere microbial communities from Kellogg Biological Station, Michigan, USA - C3-5 metaG | ecosystem: Host-associated > Plants > Roots > Rhizosphere > Soil | place: USA: Michigan...
AGTCGTTCTTCGGGTCCCCGCTCATGTTGACGAACGGCAGCACCGCAATGGACTTGGCGGGCAGCGTTGTCGCGAGGGACGCGCTGGCGGATGGTGTGGCCGTCGACGGCCCGGCGCGAAACGCCGGCGTGGATGCTGGAGCAACATCCTGCGCCGATTGCGCGGCGCCATGCTGGAAGTGCCACCAACAGATCCCCGCGATGACGGCAATCAGCACGCCGATCAGGCCGACCGCGACGCCGGCGTGGCGCGCCTGTGATGGCGCCCGCGGATCGGCAGCTACTTGACCATCCGTGAGCACGATGCCTTGCGGCGTGGCGTCGAACGCCCACGCCAGCACCAGCGCGATCGGGAAGCCGAGCAGGATCAGCAGTACCACGGTCTGGTCGATCCAGTCCGGCAGGTGGAACACCGGAAACACCTGCGTCGCCACTTGGATCAGCAGCCAGCCGACAATCGCATACGCCGCCGCCACGCGATACACGTGGCGGCGCTTGAGTTCACGCCAGAATCCCCTGTGGGCCATGTCGTTGCGCCGATTCGCGGAAGCGCGTCGTCCCTGCTCGTTCCGCAGCGGCATTCTGGCATAGTCGATGCAGGTTTTCAGGTGGCGATCGGCGCGTCGGCGTCGGCCATCGTGGCTCACTGAGCTTGCCAGCGCGCCGCCTGCCGAGCACGAATCCGCAGGTTCCTGCGCAATGACTTCTGGCCGATGAACGCCGGTGGCTGTGACGCCTATGCTGAGTCTTCCGTCAGCCAGGATGCCGTTCCCATGCGCAAACTTCCCCTCGCGGCGGCGCTCGCCGCGCTGCTGCTCAGCTCGGTCGCGCTCGCCAGTCCGAGCAAGAAGGACGACAAGGCCATGCCCGAGTCCAAGCCCGATGCCGCACTGCTGCAGCCGCAGTCGTCGACCACCGAGGGTTCGGTGTCGGTGGAAGGCAAGCGGATCGACTACAAGGCGGTGGCCGGCACGCTGATCATCCACGGCAGCGGCGACAAGGAGAACGAGCCGGAGATCAGCATGTTCTACGTCGCCTACCTCAAGAAAGGGGTGGATGCGAGCAAGCGACCGATCACCTTCATCTACAACGGCGGTCCCGGCTCGGCGACCGTGTGGCTGCACATGGGTGCGTTTGGTCCAAGGCGGGTGGTCACCGCCGACGATACGCACACGCCGGCGGCACCGTACCAGCTGGTCAACAACGACTACAGCCTGCTCGACGCCTCGGACGTGGTGTTCATCGATGCTCCCGGCGCCGGCTTCAGCCGCCTGATCGCCGACGATGCCGACAAGGGCAAGCGCGCCGAGCAGATGAAGGAGCGCGAGAAGAAGATCTACGGCGTGGACGGCGATGGTCACGCGTTCGCCCAGTTCATCACCCAGTTCATGTCGAAGTACGGGCGCTGGAATTCGCCGAAATACCTGTTCGGCGAAAGCTACGGCACCACCCGCTCGGCGGTGGTGGCCAACATCCTCGAGAACGAGGACAGCGTCGATCTCAACGGCGTGATCCTGCTCTCGCAGATCCTCAATTTCGACACCAGCATCGATGGGCCGGAGTTCAATCCCGGCATCGACCTGCCGTACGAGCTGGGTCTGCCGACCTATGCCGCCACCGCGTTCTATCACCACAAGCTGCCGCAGCAACCGGCGGCGCTGGAGCCGTTCCTGCAGGAAGTCGAGCAGTACGCGATGGGCCCGTATGCGCAGGCGCTGGTGGCCGGCACGCGGCTGGGCGATGCGCAGAAGCAGGCCGTGGCCGAGAAGCTGCACGAGTACACCGGCCTGCCGGTCGCCTACCTGGTGAAAGCGAACCTGCGCGTGAGCGGCGGCATGTTCGAGCACGAGCTGCTCGGCCAGGACGACGAGACCACCGGGCGGCTGGACACGCGCTTCTCCGGGCCGTCGCTCGACCCGCTGAGCAAGGACTCCGAGTACGACCCGCAGTCGTCCTCGATCAGCTCGGCCTACGTGGCGGCGTTCAACGATTACGTGCGTCGCGACCTGAAGTTCGGCGAGCATCGCCGCTACCGGCTGTTCGCCGATATCAGCCATTGGGATTTCTCGCACAAGGCGCCGGGCGTGCAGGGCGAGGCGCTGCAGTCGTCGACCAACGTGATGCCCGACCTGGCGATGGCGATGAAGACCAACCCGAACCTCAAGGTCTACGTCAACGGCGGCTACTACGACCTGGCCACGCCATTCTTCGCGGCCGATTACGAGGACCACCACCTGCCGATTCCGGCCAGCCTCGCCGGCAACATCAGCTATTCGTGGTATCCGTCCGGACACATGGTGTATGCGCACGCGCCATCGCTGAAACTGCTGCACGACAACGTGGCGCGCTTCATCGGCCAGACCGACAACCTCGGCGGTCGCTGACGCGCGAATCCCCGCGAATCTACCCGTAGGAGCCCGCTCGCGGGCGATGCTCCTGTCTTGATTTTCGTCGGGGCAGCGGAGCAAAAGCATCGCCCGCGAGCGGGCTCCTACGCGGATGGTTTCCGGGTCTGCCGCGGTGCGGTGGACCCACGCACCACCAGCTCGGGGCTGAAGCCCTCGTTGCCCTCGCGCGCCGGTTCGCCGTTGGCGGCGCGCTGCAGGTCGCCGATCAGCCGTTGCGCGGCGTGCCGCGCGATTTCCTCGGTGGCCTGGCGCGCCGTGGTCAGCGCCGGCCATGACTGCTTGGAGAACGGGCTGTCCTCGAAGCCGGCGATCGACAGCTCGTACGGCACGTTGATGCCGTCCGAATGCGCCGCCGCCAGCACGCCGGCGGCGATCTCGTCGTTGGAGCCGAAGATCGCGCTGGGGCGATCCTTCAGCGCCAGCAGCTTGCGCGCGCCGCGGAAGCCGTCGTCGAAGGTGTAGTCGCCGGGCAGGATCAGCTTGCGGTCGAGCGCGATGCCGTAATCCTTCAGCGCGTCCTCGTAGCCCTGGTAGCGTTCCGGACTGGAACGGTGCTCGCGTCCGCCCCACAGGAAGCCGATGCGCTGGTGGCCGAGCTGGATCAGGTGCTCGGTGATCGCGTAGGCGGCGTCGCGATCGTCCACGTAGACGCAGGGATAGCCGTCTTGCGGATCCCTGCGCGCCGAGATGATGCGCATGAACGGAACCTTCGCCTCGCTCAGCCTGCGGATCAGCTCCGGCTGTTCCGACATCGGCGGGGCCAGCACCAGCCCGGCCAGGTGCGAACGACGCACCAGCGCGCTCAGCTCGTCGGCCAGCCGCGGCGAGGACGAATCGCAGGGATGGATCTGCAGGCCGAAGCCGCTGGAGCGGCACACCGACAACACCCCGTGCTGCAGGTTGATGACGTAGTGCGCGTTGGGGTTGTCGTAGACCAGGCCGATCGCGTAGGCGCGCGTGCTGCGCAGGCTGCGCGCGGACGGATCGGGCTGGTAGCCGAGCGCGTCGATCTCGCGCTGCACCTTTTCGCGCGTGCGCGCATGCACCGACGGCTCGTTGTTGATCACCCGCGACACGGTCTTCAGCGAGACGCCCGCCCGCTCCGCGACATCCTTGATGGTGGCACTGCGCACCCGTTGAACCTCATGCATCGTGATGTGTATCGCCGCGCGGGAATGCGCGGCGCCGTGCACGCATCCTAGCGCATGCGCCGGGACGCGCAGCCAATCAGGGCTGCGCCTGGCCGACCCGGTGACCGGCCAGGCCGTAGTACAGGATGTACAGGTAGCACGGCACCATCAGCACCACGAATGCAAGCTGGAAGTCGATGTGCTGCTTCAGGTGCACGAACAGCTGCGGCACGATCGCGCCGCCGGCGATGCCCATGATGAGGAGCGCGGAACCCGCTTCGGTGTGGCGGCCAAGTCCCTTGATGGCCAGCGGAAAGATCGCCGGCCACATCATCGCGTTGGCGAAGCCGAGTGCGGCCACCAGGCCCACCGAAACGTAACCGCCGGTGGCGTAGGCGCCGACGGCAAGCAGCACGCCCAGCACGGCGGAGAGCGCCAGGTAGCGCTGTTGCGAGACGAACCGGGGAATCAGCGCCAGCCCGGCGAGATAACCGAGCAGCATCGCGCCGAGGGTGAACGTGGTGAAGAAGCGGGTCTGCCCCAGCGGCAGATGGAAGCCGGCGCCATAGGTGCCGATCGCATCGCCGGCCATCACTTCCACGCCGACGTACAGGAACAGGCACAACACGCCCAGCCACAAGTGCGGAAAGCTGAAGATGCTGCCGTCCCGGTGACCGATGCCGCTTTCGCTGTTCGCGCCGGCGGGTTTGACCTCGGGCAGCGACGAGCGGACCACCCAGATCGCCAGCACCACCAGCAGGCCGGCCATGACCAGGTAGGGGACGTGCACCTTGGCGGCGAACGCGTTGAGCAGGGCATCGCGGGTGGCCGGATCCGGCGCGGCCTTCACCTGCTGATCGATGTCGTCGATGCCGCTCAGTACCAGGGCGCCGAACACCAGCGGCGCCAGCGCCCCGGCAAGCTTGTTGCAGATGCCCATGAATGCGATGCGCTGCGCCGCGCTGTCGATCGGACCCAGGATGCTGATGTAGGGATTGGACGCGGTCTGCAGCAAGGCCAACCCGGCGCCGATCACGAACAGCCCGGTCAGCGCGCCGGGAAATACCCGCGCCACCACGAACTGGCCGAACATCGCCGCACCGATCGCCATCACGAACAGGCCCAGCGCCATGCCTTTCTTCATGCCGGTGCGACGCAGCACCACCGACGCCGGCAGAGCGAGGCAGAAATACGACAGGTAGAACGCGAAGGGCACCAGGAACGCGGACACGTCGCTGACCTGGAACGCCAGCTTGACGAAGGTGATCAGCGGTCCGTTGAGCCAGGTGACGAAACCGAAGATGAAGAACAGCACGCCGATGATCAGCATCGGTCCGAGATGGCTGCGCTGGGACGGCGTCGCCGCCAGTGTGGTGCTCATGGATGCAAGTTCTCCCCGGGTCGGCCGTGCCGCTCCGGCAGGATGACCGGGGCAGACAGGAATGTCTCCTTATTCCGCAAAAAGTGCAACGTTGTCAATCCGTGGCTCGCCGGACGCACGCCGCGGCCACCCGGACCGCTTCGCGGGGAACGCTGATCTGGCCGCCTTTGTGGCAACGCATTAGTGCAGCGCGGCTTTGTGAAAATATCGAGCATGGTGCCGCGCAAAGGCGTTTGGCCATCAGTTCAGGTGAAATCGCGGCTTCCCGCGCCGGCCACGCTGCATCGCCGCATCGAAACTTCGCGAAAATGCGCGCAGCCCTGTTGACAACGTTGTCATTTTGATTCCAGACTCGGCCCGCATCTGGCCAAAGCCCGGCCCGCGGCGTGTCTGCGCCAGCCGAACCGGGGCCACGCCGATCACGGGAGATCTCGCAGTGGGGGAAGTCGCCAACCAGCGTCACGCGGAAGCGCCGTCGAAAACGGCGCCTGTCGGCGTGGCGTCGTCAGCAGGCATGTCGGCCGCGTCGGCGCCCGATCCGGGCCAGCCGTTTCTCGCCGCCGATGTCGGTGGCACGCATGCACGCATCGGCCTGGTCAGCAGGCATGCCGATGGCCGTCGCCCGGTCAGCGTGCTGCATTACCACCGCTACGGCTGCGCCGACTGGGCCAGCCTCACCGCGATGCTGCAGGATTTCGTGGCCCAGCTGGCGCACACGCCGCATGCGGCCGCCGCCGCCGGCATCCGCGATTGCGCGGTCGCCTGTGCCGGCTACGTGCTGGACGACGAGATCGTCAACGGAAACCTGCCGTGGCGCGTGTCCATCCGCGATATCCGCGAGGGGTTGGGTATCCAGCGGTTGGCGGTGATCAACGATTTCGAGGCGGTTGCTTACGCTGCCCAGTTCATCGACGCGGACGAAACCCGGCCGATCATCGAGGCCGTGCAGGCGCGGTCGAGCGGACCGAAACTGGTGATGGGCCCGGGCACGGGACTCGGTTCGGCAGTACTGCTGCCGGGCCATCCGCGAGCCCAGGTGCTGGCCACCGAGGCAGGCCAGATTTCGCTGGCGCCCGGCAACGAGCGCGAGATCGAAATCCTGCGCGTGCTCGGTCGCGACCGGCCGTACGTGTCGGTCGAGGATGCGCTGTCCGGCCCGGGCCTGCTCAAGCTCTATCGCGCGCTGTGCGAACTGCGCGGCGCCGATCCACGCTGGCTGACGCCGGCCGAGGTCACCGCCGCCGCGATGGCGGGCCAGGACCCGAATGCCGTGGAGACGCTCGAGCTGTTCTGCGGTCTGCTCGGCAGCTTCGTGGGCGACCTGGCGCTGCTCTACGGCGCCAGCGGCGGCGTCTATCTGGCTGGCGGCATCCTGCCGCAGATCCAGCCTTTCCTGCTCGCCAGCACGTTTGCCGAGCGCTATTTCAACAAGGGCGTGATGCGCGCCTGGCTGCAACAGATTCCGGTTCGACTGATCGAGCACGGCCAGCTTGGCGTGATTGGCGCCGCAGGCTGGTACCTGGGCGAAGAGCGCGACAAGGGGCAGGGAACATGACATGAGCCCGATCCAGCACCACGGCGCCAAGCCACCCGCAGTACCCGACGTCAACCAACCTGACCATCACCACCAGCACCGGACCGTCGTCAAGACGACTCTGATTTCGAGCCAGCCTCTGAGGGGAGGAACACCATGAACTACCGCAAGACATTGCTCGCCGCCAGCATCATCACCAGCTTGTGCATGTCCGGTGCGATCTGCGCGCAGGACGCCAGCCAAAGCGACACTGGCCAAGCCCGGCAGGACAGCGCCAAGAAGGCCCAGGAGCTCAAGAACGTCAAGACGCTCAACACGGTGGTCGTCACCGGCATCCGCGCGACCCAGGCGATGTCGCTGGATACCAAGCGCGACGCCAATTCGCATGTCGAAGTGGTCTCGGCCGTGGATATCGGCAAGCTGCCGGCGAAGAACGTGGCCGACACCATCGCGCAGTTGCCGGGCGTGAACATCGCCGATGCCGCCGGCGCCGAAGGCGGCTTCGACGAGGCCGATCGCGCCAGCATTCGCGGCAGCGCGCCATCGCTGACCCTGACCACGGTCGATGGCCACGGCATCGCCTCGGGCGACTGGTTCATCCTTGGCGGTGGCGGCAGCCGCAGCGTCAGCTATGCCCTGCTGCCGTCGGAAGTCGTCAGCCAGGTGGTCGTGCACAAGACCTCCGAGGCCAGCCTGCTCGAGGGCGGCGCCGCCGGCACGATCGACATCATCACGCGCAAGCCGCTGGAATTCGGCAAGCCGTTTTCCGCCGAAGCCAGCCTGGGTGGCGTGTACGCCGACCTTCCGGGCAGCACCAAGCCGCAGTTCAACGGGCTGGTCAACTGGAAAAACGATTCCAACACGTTTGGCGTACTTGCGCAGGCGTTCTACGAAGAACGCAACCTGCAGCGCAATGGCCAGGAGATGCTCGGCTACTCGTATGTGCCGACGGGCTCGGCGGTGGCTACCCAATTGGGCCTCGGCGCCGCCACACCCGGCAGCGCGAGCACCGGCGTGTTCTATCCCAACCTCCCAGGCGCCGCGCTGTTCACGCAAACGAGGAAGCGCAAGGGCGGCTCGATCGACCTGGAGTGGAAGCCGCTCGACAACCTCACGCTGAACCTCGACGGCTTCTACTCCAAGATGGATGCCACCGACTACAACCGCAACTACATGCTGCGCGCCCGCGATCGCCTGCCGGGCGACACGCTGACCAGCTACACCCTGCAGGGCAATATCCTCACCAGCGCCGCGATGGCGGCGCAGCCCGGCGTGTCGCAGGGCATCTACGACATGATCTCGCGCCCGGGTGAAGCGGAGTCCAGCCGGTACTTCACGCTCGACGCGAACTGGCAGGCCACCAGCAACCTCGGCTTCAAGTTCCAGGCGGGCACCACCAAGGGCACCGGCAGCACGCCGACCCAGGACGTGATGGAGATGGATACCGGCTATGGCCAGGCTGCCAGCTACGCGATGAATGGCCTGGGCAAACCGCTCAACTGGGCACTCGGTGGCAACAACAGCGCCTACGACCCAAGCACGGTCGGCCTCGACTGGATCTTCGGCGACCAGGCCATCCAGGTCGTCGACAAGGAGCACTGGTTCCAGGCCGATGGCGAATTCGACTTCGATGACGGCGCGCTGTCCTCGCTGCAATTCGGCGTGCGCTACGCGAGGCATACGCATGACAGCCCGACGGCGATCGCACAGGGCATCAACTGGGGCTCCGGTATCAATCCGGGTGTTCCGATGGGTGCTGCAAATTCGGGGTTTCCCAACCCGCCCCCGGTTGGCGGCAACTATCCCGGCAGCTTCGGCAGCGATCTGGGCGTGGGCTCGATGCCTTCCGGCATCTGGTACTGGACGCCCAGCCAGCTGGCGGCACTGAACGCGAAATATGCGAACCGGGTGGTGAACAACGATCCGGGAAGCTCGCGCTTCTATCCGAACGATATTTACTCGATGTCGGAGAACAACAGCGCGGCGTACATGCAGCTCAATTTCGGCAGCTCCAACTGGAGTGGCAATTTCGGCGTGCGCTATATCGCCACCAAGGAAAACATCGGCTACACCAGTCCGACAATCCAGGGAACCGACTACCAAAACGGTTCGCCGCCTTCGGCCTTCTATCCCAATGGCTGGTACTGGAACTTCAGCAAGCATCACTACGGCAAGCTGTTGCCGAGCTTCAACTTCAAGGTCAACCTGAATGACGACGGCAGCCTGCTGGCGCGCTTCGCCGCCTCGCAGACGCTGACCCGGCAGGACTACGGCCAACTGGCCGGGTTCCTCAGCCTGAGCGATCCGCAGAGCGCCACCGGCACCGGTTCCGGCTCGGGTCCCAACCCCGACCTGAAGCCGCTCATCTCCACCAACTTCGATGCGTCGCTGGAGTGGTATTTCTCGGAACGCGGCCTGCTCTCGGCCAGCGTTTACGAGATGGACATGAGCAACTACTACGACTACGGCACGGTCAACGGCACGTACCTCAACAATTACCTGACCTATGGTGGTGGTGGGACAAATCCGTCGCACACACCGGTGTACAGCAACTACCTGGTCAGCATCCCGGTCAATGTCAACGGCAACCTCAAGGGTGTGGAGCTGAACTACATCCAGCCGATCGGCGACCACTTCGGTGCCCAGGTCAACTACACCTACAGCAACGGCCATTCGACCGGCGGCACCTTCCTGTACAACCCGGACGGAACGCCGGGAAGCCACGTGGCAGGCAATCGCCCGCTGTTCGGCACCTCCAGGAATTCGGCCAATGTGTCCGCGTACTACGAGGACAGTCGCTGGAACGCCCGGATCAACTATACGTACCGCTCGTCGTTCTACGACGGCATGATGGCGGTCCAGGGCGGCTTGCTGGGCAACACCATGCCGCTGCTGCCGTACTACCAGGCGGGCACGGGCTACCTGTCGTTCTCGGCCGGTTACAAGCTCAACGACCACGTGAGCTTCTCGTTCGACGCGATGAACCTCAACAACCCGACGCTGCGTTACTACGTCAAGGGTTCGCAGGCAGGCCTGGGCTTCGACAAGGCGCCGGAAGCGTTCTACACGAACGGCCGCCAGTACTACTTCAACGTGAACTTCAAGCTCTGATCCACCGCTGCATCATCGCGGGCCACGGACGGCCCGCCCTCTCCCCCTGGCGGGCCCGCGGTTGTTTACGGGCCCGTTTTTTTTTCCGCATTGCCGTGACCTGCATGGCATGCTGATCGCCCGCGCCGGAGAACGTCGATGACCTGCCGCCCCCTGCTCGCCGCCTGTGCCTGCCTGCTGCTCGGCGCACTGCCGTCCCTGCGGGCCGCGCCCGTTGTCGCGTCAGCCGGGCTGATTCCGCAACCGGCACGAATGACGATGGCAGACGGCGGTTTCCGGGTCGACGCGCGGACTTCCCTCGTCCTCGTCGACGATGCTGCCGCGACGCGGCGCACGGCCACCTATCTGACCGACTTGCTGGCGCGCACCCGCGGGTTGCACCTGCGCGTGGCGTCCGGCAAGGCCGGGTCGCCCGCGATCGTGCTGCAGCGCGATCCGCAGGCACCGGTGGCGCAGGCCGGAGGTTACGCACTGGACGTCACGCCGCAGGGCATCCGCATCCGCGCGCGCGACGACGCCGGCCTGTTCCACGGCGCGATCACGCTGTGGCAGTTGCTGACACCCGATGCGCGAACCGGTGCGGTGGACGTGCCCGGCGTGCACATCCGCGACTGGCCGCGCTTCGCCTGGCGCGGCCTGATGCTCGATTCCGTGCGGCACTTCCAGAGCGTGGCCGAGATCGAGACGCTGCTCGACCAGATGGCGCAGCACAAGCTCAACACCTTCCACTGGCACCTCACCGACGACCAGGGCTGGCGCATCCAGATCAGGCGCTATCCCGAACTCACCCGCATCGGCGCCTGGCGCACGCCGCCGGACGCGGGACACGACGGCGAACCGAAACGCTACGGCGGCTTCTATACGCAGGATGAGATTCGCGCGGTGGTGGCCTACGCCGCCGCGCGCTACATCACCATCGTGCCGGAGATCGACATGCCCGGCCATGCGCAGGCCGCGGTCGCCGCGTATCCGCAGCTCGGCGTCACCGGCAAGCGGCCCGCCGTATCCACCGACTGGGGCGTGAACCCGTGGCTGTACAACGTCGACGACGGCACCTTCGGCTTCATCGACCACGTGCTCGACGAAGTGATGGCGCTGTTCCCCTCGACGTACATCCACGTCGGTGGCGACGAGGCGATCAAGGACCAGTGGCAGGCCTCGCCCGCGGTGCAGGCGAAGATGCATGCGCTGGGCATCACCGACGAGAACGCGCTGCAGGGCTGGTTCATCGGTCGCATCGGTCAGTACCTCGACCGGCATGGCCGCAAGCTGATCGGCTGGGACGAGATCCTCGAAGGCGACAACCTGCCGGCGGATGCCACCGTGATGTCCTGGCGCGGCATCGACGGCGCGATCAAGGCCGCGCTGCTCGGCCACGACGTGGTGATGTCGCCCTCGCCGGGTCTCTACTTCGACCACGTGCAAGGGGATCTCGCCGATGAATACGCCGGCCGCCTCGGCGTGGAATCGCTGAAGGACGTGTACGGCTTCCAGGCCGTGCCCGGCGTGCTGAGCGCGACGCAGGCGAAGCACGTGCTGGGCGTGCAGGCCAACCTCTGGACCGAGCACATGCCCACGTTCGCCCACGTGGAACACGCCGCCTTCCCGCGGCTGGACGCGCTCAGCGAAGTGGCCTGGTCGCCGCCCGCCACGAACAACTGGCCGAGCTTCCTCGCCCGCCTGCCGGCGCAGTTCGCGCGTTACCGCGCGCAACACGTCAACGTCGCCGACAGTGTCTTCGCGGTGGACATCGGCATCGACCGCAACCTGGCGCTGGCCACCGGCAAGGCCACGGTGACGCTGGCGGACCAGGCCGGCGTTGCCGCCATCCACTACACGCTGGACGGCAGCACGCCCACGCCCGCCTCACCACGCTACGACGCGCCGTTCAACGTGACCCTGCCGGTCACCGTGCGCGCCGCCAGCTTCGCCGCCGACGGCAGCCGGCTCGCCGCGCCGCGCGAACGCGCGCTGGATCGCGCCGCGCTGCTCAGCCTGCCCGGCGACACCTTGCCGAACTGCCCCGGCAGCGATTTCCGCCTGCGCCTGCAACCGATGCCCGACGCGAAGAGCACCCAGCCGGTATACGCGGTGAACGTGTTCGACACCTGCCAGCAGTTCCCCGCCACGTGGATGAATGGCGTCGCCGCGATCCATGTCGATGCGGTGCGCCTGCCGCGCAACTTCGCGCTGGCGCACGAGCAGAAGCTGGTGGTGTCGCGCCCGCACGCCACGCCGTTCGGCGAACTGGTGGTGCATGCCGATCGTTGCGATGGCCCGGTGCTGGCGTCCATGCCGCTGCCCGACCCCGCGCGCAGCCCGCGCCGGTTCACGCTGGACGCCAAGCTGCCCGCGCAGACCGGCGAACACGGCCTGTGCCTGATCTATACCGCGCCCATCGACGGGTCGCTGTATGCGCTGTCGCAAGTGAGCCTGGTACCGGTGGGCGCAGAGCGATGACCGAGCCGGCACGGTGGCTGCGCTCGCGGGATGCAATGCGCGGCTGCATGGCGGCGGCGACGCCTGTGCCTCAAGCTTTGGGCCTTCGTGGGGCGGACACTATCGGCAGGCGGTCCATCAGCGCGCCGCGGCCGCGGTTTCCGTCGGCGAGGGCGGGCGGCGCAGCAGCATCTGTTTCGCCAATCGCGCGTCGACATCCGACAACTCGATCAATGACGTCACCTTGCCGCCGATCAGCGCGGCGATCGGTACGCCGTCCCGATACAGCACGCGCGAACCGGCCAGCGCCGGTACCTTGTCGCCGGCCAGTACCGTGCCGACCAGGTTCAGCGGATCGCAGCCACTGAGGCAGACCAGTTCGCCGTCGTCGACGCGGGATCGCACCGCGCGCAGTGGCGCGATCGCCTCGGGCAGGGCGAACTGCTCGCCGACCAGGCCCTCGACGAAGCGCCCGCCACGGATCTCGCCGCGCGCCTCCAGCCGGTGGTACACGCGCAGCAGTTCGCGCCACGACGGCAGCCATGGAGCCTCGCGTTCAAGCAGCTTCCAGAACACCACGCCGTAGCGACGAAGCAGAACACGCGCAACGTGTTCTGCTTCATCTGAATCAAGGCGGCGCGAAGCGTCACGTTCGCTTCCTCTCCCCTCAGGGGAGAGGATTGAGGTGAGGGACCGCTCTTGCCGCGAGCTTTCACCTTGCATCCCGGCGAGCACCCGCCCCTCATCCGGCCTGCCGGCCATCTTCTCCCCAAGGGGGAGAAGAGACTTGGTACGCGCCAACGCCCAGCGCCCCGCATCCTCGATGCCACCAAACTGATGCCGTCGCACCCGCCGATGCCGTCCACCCTCGCGCTTCGCCGCCGGCAGCAACAGCGCGCGCAAGCCGGCAAAGCTGTCGGCGCTGACCCGGCCCGCGGCGACCAGCTCGCCCAGCGCGTCTTCCAGTTCGGTGCGCAGCAATCGGGCGGCATCCAGCAACTCGTCGAAGAACAGCGCGCCCTGTTCACGCAGCGCATCGGCGACGGCCTGCGCGCGCGAGGAAAGCAGGATATCCTGCGGATCGTCGCCTGCAGCAACAGCCGTCCAGACGGCCATCTCGCGGCGGGGAAGCAGCACGATCGGCGTGCTGCGCACCGGTCCGCCGCCACCGCCGCTGCCGGTGCGCAGGCGCGCCCAGCCGATCCTGCCGGCGCGACACAGTTCGTCCAGCCAACTTATCGAATAGTCGTCGATGCGTGCCGGAAGAAGCTCGGATTCCCACGCGCCGGCGGCGGCTTCGTAGCCTTCCAGCTGCGCCAGCGTGGCCACCAGCGCGTCCGGGCCGCTCGGCCGGGTCGCGGCGGACACGTGCTGCCAGTCGAACAGGAAACGCATCAGCTGGCGTCGGCTGACCGGCTCGATCTCGCGCCGCAGCCGGCCGAGCGTGTAGCGATGGATGCGCGCCAGCAGGTGGCGCTCGCACCATTCGCCGTCCGCGGCATCGGCACTGAAGCGGCCCTGCATCACGTAGCCTTCGGACTGCAGCCGAAGCAGCGCCTGTTCCACATCGCCCGCCGCGACGCCGAGGGGGAATGCCAGCGCGGCGACGGTCGTCGGGCCGAGCCCGCCCAGTCGGCGCCGGACCAGTTCCAGCAAGGCGTCCTCGCGCGTCCACGAGCGCGCCGCGTATTCGGCGGGCACGTCGATCGGTGGCTGCATCGATGCGCCGGGATGGAGTGCCTGCCACAGCGGCAACTGTTCGGCCGCCACCCAGCACGCCACCGAAACCGCTCCCGCGGCGAGCTGAAACCGCGTGGCACGCTGGGCCCTTGCCAGCGCCTGCAGCCGTTCGCCCCAGCCATCGTTGGCAGCGGCCTCGTCCGCGCCGACAAAGCCCAGCAGGGTCAGCGCCTCGTGCATCTCGTCGGCGTCGCGTACCTGCGGCCATGCCTCCTCGCGCACGGCATCGATCGCCGCGGTATCCAGCCGGCCGAGATCGTCGGCGCGCTCCGTGCCGCTCAGCCCGCGCGTCTGCACGGCGCGGGTGCGACGTTCCTCCAGCGGCGCATCGTCGAGAAAGGCATACGGCGCGGCGTTCAGCACTTCGGCGGCAAGCGGGCTGGGCGCGGCGAGGTCGCGCGCCACGATCGCGATGTCGCCTGCTTCGAGATCGCGCAGCACCTGCAGCAGGCCATCGACGTCCATCGCCTCGCGCAGGCAGTCGTGCATGGTCTGGTTGACCAGCGGATGATCCGGCACTTCGCGTTCGCCCACGATGTTCTCCAGGCAGGCGACCTGGTCGGGGAACACCGCGGCCAGCAGATCCTCGCTCTTCATCCGTTGCAGCGGCGGCGGGGTCTTCTTGCCGCCGGTGAAACGCGGCAAGGCCAGCGCGGTGACCGCGTTCCAGCGCCAGCGCGCCGGGAACAGCGGCGCATCGAGCAAGGCCTGCACCAGCACATGTTCGGCCGTGTTCGAGTGCAGGTAGTGGGCCACTTCCTCCAGCGGGAAACTGTGGCTGGTCGACAGCGACAGCACGATCGCGTCCTCGGTGGCCGCCGCCTGCAGTTCGAAATTGAACTGGCGGCAGAAGCGCTTGCGCAGCGCCAGGCCCCACGCGCGGTTGATCCGGCTTCCCCACGGCGCATGGATCACCAGCTGGGTGCCGCCGGATTCGTCGAAGAAGCGTTCCAGCACGAGGGTGCGCTGGCTCGGCAGCACGCCCAGTGCGGCTTTCGTGCGGGCCAGGTAGTCGACGAGTTGCTGGGCGGCGGCCTCGTTGAGGCCGAGTTCTTCGCGCAGCCAGTCGAAGGCGCGGACGTTGCTCCCCTCTCCCCCCGGCGACCGCCAGGGAGTCCCCTCGCGGGTGAGAGGGGTGGGGGTGAGGGTTCGGTTTTTGCCCAGCACTCCGGCATGCCCGAACCCGCTCCTCCAGCCCCTCTCACCCGCGAGGGGACTCCCTGGCGGTCGCCGGGGGGAGAGGGGCTCAAGCCGCGCAGAAATCTCTTCGCGCAGGCGCGACACGCCGAACGACAACTCCTTGCTGCGTCCCGGCGCCTCGCCCAGCCAGAACGGGATGCTCGGCGGCGCGCCATGCGCATCCTCCACCCGCAGGCGGTCGCGCTCGACGCGCTGGATGCGGTAGCTGGAGTTGCCGAGCTGGAAGATGTCGCCGGCCATGCTCTCGACCGCGAAATCCTCGTTCACCGTACCCACGATGATCGCCTGTGGCTCCAGCACCACCTTGTAGTCGGCCGTATCGGGAATGGTGCCGCCCGAGGTCAGGGCCGTGAGCCGCGCGCCGCGCCGTGCGCGCAGTTGTCCGTGCACGGCGTCGCGATGGATGTACGCCGCACGCGGGCCGCGGCGCGTGGTGAAACCTTCGGCCAGCATGCGCACCACGGCGTCGAACCCGGAGCGTGTCAGGTCGCGATACGGCCAGGCGCCGCGCACCAGCGCGTAAAGTGCGTCCTCGCCCCACTCGGTGCAGGCGACCTCGGCGACGATCTGCTGGGCCAGCACGTCCAGCGGCTGCGGCGGCATGATCAACGCATCCAGCTCGCCGCGGTGCACGCAATCGAGCAGGGCGGTGCATTCGACCAGATCGTCGCGGGTGGCCGGGAACAGCCGCGCCTTCGGCGTGCCGTCGATGCTGTGGCCGGAACGCCCGGCGCGCTGCAGGAAGGCGGCGATCGAGCGCGGCGAGCCGAGCTGGCAGACCAGGTCGACCTCGCCGATGTCGATGCCCAGTTCCAGTGACGCGGTGGCGACCAGCACCTTCAGTTCGCCGCGCTTGAGCCGCTGCTCCGCATCCAGCCGCAGCTCCTTCGCCAGGCTGCCGTGATGCGCCGCCACGATTTCCTTGCCCAGCCGCTCGGACAAGTGCCGCGCGGCGCGTTCGGCCATCCGCCGCGTGTTGACGAAGACCAGGGTGGTGCGATGCGCCTGCACCAGTTGCGCGAGGCGGTTGTAGACCAGCTCCCAGCTGTCGTTCGACATCACCGCTTCGAGCGGCACCGGCGGTACTTCGATGGCGAGGTCGCGCGGGCGGGCATGGCCCGTATTTATGATAGTAACGTCGCTTTTCGCCTCCTCTCCCCTCTGGGGAGAGGATTGAGGTGAGGGGCTGGTGTGCGTCGTAATCTCACTTTCGACAACCGCTTTGTTGTGGCTCTTCCGCGACCCCGGCCCCTCACCCCGACCCTCTCCCCGAGGGGGAGAGGGTGAATGAACGCCGACCAGAAAGTCGGCGATCATTTCTATGGGCTTCTGCGTCGCCGACAGCCCGATCCGCAGCAAGCGTCGCCGACACAGCGATTCCAGCCGCTCCAGCGACAACGCCAGGTGCGAGCCGCGCTTGCTGCCGGCGATCGCGTGGATCTCGTCCACGATCACCGTGCGCGTGTCCGCCAGCATGGCGCGGCCCGAAGCCGAGCCGAGCAGCACGTACAGCGATTCGGGCGTGGTCACCAGGATGTGCGGCGGCTGCTTGCGCAGCAGGTTGCGCTCGACCTGCGGGGTATCGCCGGTGCGCACGGCGGTACGAATCACCACGTCGGGCAGGCCGAGCTGCTGCAGTTCGGCGCGAATGCCTTCCAGCGGCGCTTCCAGATTGACGTGGATGTCGTTGGACAGCGCCTTCAGTGGCGACACGTAGACCACGCTGGTGGCATCGGCGAGCACGCCGCCGTGGGCCACGCCTTCGCGCACCAGTGCGTCGATGGCAGCGAGGAAGGCGGTCAGCGTCTTGCCCGAGCCGGTGGGTGCAGCCACCAGGGTGTGCTGGCCGGCCCGGATCGACGGCCACGCCGCCGCCTGCGCCGCGGTGGGCGCGCGGAAGCGCTGGCGGAACCAGCCGGCCAGGGCCGGGTGGAACGCATCGAGCGGACTGGAATCCATGCGCATCGGTGGGGATCCGCGCGGGGGCGATGGAATGTTCATTGGAGCATAGATGGGGTGTTCGGCGCGGTGCTCAATCGGCTGCCGGTCCGATGCAAGCGCGTGGCGGGCATGTCAGTATTCACATTCGGCAGGCAAACCATGCGCGGGGGCGCAGCATGACCGTGGTTGAACAGGAGAGCGTGGTGCAGAAGGGGGCAGTCTTGTCTTCGCACGAGGAGACGGCGGGCGTTGCCACCTGGCTGGACATGGCCGATGGTCAACGCCTGTTCCTGCGCGACTGGCCGCAGCCCCACGCGCGCGGCGCGGTGCTGATCGTGCATGGACTGGGCGAGCACAGCGGCCGCTACGCGCAGCTGGCGTCATGGTTCAACCAGCGCGGATACGCGGTGCGCAGCTACGACCAGCGCGGTCACGGCCACTCACCCGGCCGGCGCGGTGCGCTGCGGCACGGCGATGATCTGCTGGTGGACCTGGCTGCCGTGTACAACGACTATGCGGCAGCGCTGCCGCATCCCCCGCTGCTGCTGGGCCACAGCATGGGAGGTCTGGTGGCTGCGCGCGCGGTACTGGATGGCGGCGTGGTTCCGGGCGCGCTGGTGCTGTCGTCGCCGGCCTTGCGCAGCCGGGAATCGCCGCGGATGATCCGGCTGGCCGAGGTGCTCAGTCACCTCCTGCCCAACCTGCCGCTGCGCAACGGGCTCGACGCAAGCAAGCTGTCGCACGATGCGCAGGTGGTGGCCGACTATCGCAGCGACCCCTTGAGGCATGCCTGGATCACGCCGCGGCTGGCCCACTTCATCTTCAGCGATGGGGCGGCCTGCATCGCCGATGCCGGTCGCCTCGACGTACCGACACTGCTGCTGGTGGCCGACAGCGACGAGCTCGTCGATCCCGCCGGCAGCCGCGCCTTCGCCAGGGCCGCCGCGGGCACCGGGCGATTGACCACGCGCTTCTTCGCCTCGCTGTATCACGAGTTGTTCAACGAGGCCGAGCCGGGACGCAGCCAGGTACTGATGCAGCTGGGCGACTGGCTGGGGCGGCAATTGCGTCACTGATAGGCGTGCGCCCGAATCGCGCCCCATGCCGGTCATGAATGCCGGCAATACTTCGGGTCAGACCCAGGGAGAGGTTTTCATGTCCGGACGATCGATTGCGCGCCTGCCGCACCTGCTGCCCGCCTTGCTGCTGGGCCTGCTGCTTGCCGCCTGCGGGCGCAGCCACGACGGTCATCCGCCCGCGTTGCAGGGCGCACCAGCTGCCGCCGGCACGGCCGCGCATCCAGCCGCGAAGTCCGCGTTCGCCCTGGTCTCGGCCAGTTCGAAGACCAGCGATTCGCGCACCGCATTGACCCTGCGTTTCAACGCGCCGCTGGCCTCGGCGCAGAGCTTCGACGAGTTGATCGCGGTGACCGGTCCCAAAGGCGAGGTCGTCAGCGGCAGTTGGAGCCTGCTCGACGACGGTCGGACCTTGAGTTTTCCGTTCGTCCAGGCAGACACGCATTATGCCGTGGAGCTGAAACCCGCCCTGCTGGCGGCGGACGGGCGCACGCTTGGCCATGCGCTGAAGCATGAAATCTATTCGGGCAACCTGCCGGCAGCGGTCGGCTTCGCCTCGCACGGCAGCGTGTTGCCGGCGCGTGGCACGCGCGGCCTGCCGCTGGTGTCGATGAACGTGCACGACGCCGACGTGGAGTTCTTCCGCGTGCATGACGACGCGCTGTCCGACCTGTTCTGCGCCTACCCGCGCAACGGCCATCGCGACAGCTACGAACTCGATCACGAGGTCAGCTACTACAACAAGTGTGGCGAAGGCGACGACCGCCGCAGCCGCATGCCGATCACCGAGATCGCCGATTCGGTGTATGCCAACCACTACACCCTGGGCGGCGAGCCGAACGAGCGCACGGTGACCTATCTGCCGGTGCAGGACATCAGGGAACTGTCGCAGCCGGGCGTGTACATGGCCGTGGTCAAGGCCGGCGGCACGTTCCAGGGCGGCTACGACACCGCGACCTTCTTCGTCAGCGATCTTGGCCTGCACCTGCGCGTGTACCGCAACAACGCACTGCTGCACGTGGCCTCGCTGCGCGACGGTTCGCCGGTCAGCGGGGTCGATATCGATATCCGCGATGAATCCGGCCACAGCAAGCTCAAGGCCAGCACCGGGGCCGACGGCAATGCGCTGCTCGCGTACAAGGTCAAGGGCACCGACGTGCTGGTGGCGCGCCACGGCAAGGATGTCTCGGTGCTGCCGTTCAACAAGCCGGCGCTGGATGTGTCGAACTTCGACATCAGCGGGCGCCGGCAGGCGCCGTTCGAGGTGTATGCCTGGTCCGGCCGCGACCTGTACCGCCCCGGCGAGACCTTGCGCGTGTCGGCCCTGCTGCGCGATTACGACGGCAGGCCGATGAAGCCGCAGTCGCTGTTCGTGCGGGTGAAGCAGCCGGATGGCCGCACCCTGGTGGAGCAGGAGCTCAAGCCGCAACAGCTCAACTATTTCGCGTTGAGCCAGGTGATCCCGGCCGATGCGCCGACCGGGCTGTGGCAACTGGAATTCCGGCTCGATCCCGCCGGCAAGGACACCGTGCAGGCGTTCCCGTTCCACGTCGAGGAGTTCCTGCCCGAGCGGCTCAAGGTCGAACTGTCCAGTCCGCAGGCGCGCTTGCTGCCGGATCAGCCGCTGAAACTGAAGGTGGCCTCCAGCTATCTGTATGGCGCCCCCGCCGCCGGCAATCGCTTCACCGCCAAGCTGATGGTGGCGCCGGAGGTGCATCCGATCGCGGCGATGAAGGACACGTTCTTCGGTGATCCGCTGGCCGACCTGCCCAAGAGCGCCGCCGACGCCGTCGACGCCAAGCTCGATGCGCAGGGCGTGCTGGAGCAGGACGTGGCGCTGCCCGATGACATCAAGCCGGTCGCGCCGCTGGCGGTGACCCTGTCCGGCAGCGTGTATGAAAGCGGCGGTCGCGCGGTCACGCGCCTGCTCAAGCGCACCTGGTGGCCGGCCGACGCGCTGGTCGGCGTGCGCCCGTTGTTCGATCCGAAGCAGGGCGCCGCGAGCGAGGCGCCGGCCGGTTTCGAGATCGTGCGCGCGAACGTCGCCGGCCAGCTGGTCGCCGGCAGCCACCTGAAGGTGCGCCTGCAGCGCGAGCTGCGTGATTTCTACTGGCTGTACGAACAGAACGGCGGCTGGAAATCCGACGCCAACCAGCGCCTGCAATTGGTCGATGAGAAAGATGTCGACGTGGCCGCCGGCCAATCGGCGCATGTCGAGTTCCCGGTGCAGTGGGGCAGCTACCGCGTCGAGGTATACGACCCGGCCACCAAACTCACCACGGTGTTTCCGTTCTTCGCCGGCTACAGCTGGGACGACGAGAACCTCGGCAAGGAGGCACGCCCGGACAAGGTCAAGCTGCAACTGGACAAGGCACGATACCGCGCCGGCGACACCATGAAGGTCACCGTGACGCCGCCGCACGACGGGCCGGGCGTCCTGCTGGTGGAATCGGATCATCTGCTCTACACGAAGAACATCGACGCAAAAGCCGGTGCCACCTTCGAGATCCCGGTGACCAAGGACTGGGAGCGCCACGACGTCTATGTCACCGCGCTGGTGTTCCGCGGCGGCGAGGCGGACGAGCACACCACGCCGGCCCGTGCGGTGGGCATCGAATACGTGGCGATGGATCGCAACGACCGGCGCATCCCGCTCAAGCTCGACGCGCCGGCGCTGATGCGCCCGGGCAACCCGCTCGATGTCGGCGTGCAGGCCAGCGGACTGGCCGGCCAGAAGGCTTGGGTCACGCTGTCGGCGGTCGACCAGGGCGTGCTCAACATCACCGATTATCCGGTGCCGGATGCCTGGGCCTGGATGTTCGCCAAACGCGCGCTCGGCATCGACGCCTACGACCTGTACAGCCGCATCATCGAGGCGATGGATGGCGCCCAGGCGAAGCTGCGCTACGGCGGCGACATGAGCGGCAAGGCGCTGCCGAAGGCGGCGCGGCTGAATCCGAAGGTGCGGATCGTCGACCTGTTCGCCGGCCCGGCCGCGTTCGATGCGCAGGGCAGGGCGCAGTTGCGTGTCGAGGTGCCCGACTTCAACGGCAGCCTGCGCCTGGCCGCGCTGGCGTACACCGACAGCCGCTACGGCAACGCCGACGGCAACGTCACCGTGCGCGCGCCACTGGTGGTCGAGCCGAGCACGCCGCGGGTGATGGCCGCCGGCGACCAGGCGGTGATCAGCCTCGACCTGAAAAACCTCTCCGGCAAGGACGGCACGGCCAGGGTGACGGTCACCGGCGGCGGCCTGATCAAGGTCGAGCAGGCCGCGCAGAGCGTGGCGCTGAAGGACGGTGCCGGCACCACCTTGCACATGCCGGTGACGGCCGCCGCGGGGGCTGCCGTGGCCACGCTCGACATCCACGCCCAGCTCAACGATTACCAGGTCAACCGCCACTTCGAATTCGCGGTACGGCCAGCGTGGCCCGAAGTGGTGCGCATCACGCCGCTGGCGCTGGAGGCGGGCAAGCCCGAGCACTTCGGCGGCGCCGCGATCACCGGGCTGCTGCCGGCCACGGTACGCGCGCGGCTCACCCTCAGCACCTTGCCGCCGCTGCCGTATGGCGCCGCGTTGCGCGGCATCCTCGACTATCCCTATGGCTGCATCGAGCAGACCACCAGCAAGGGCTACGCCGCGCTGATCCTGGATGGCGCCACGGCCAGGGCGCTGGGCGGTCCGGTGCTGAGCGACGAGGCCCGCAAGGCGGCCGTCGAAAGTGCGTTGTCGCGGATCGCCTCGTTCCAGGCCAGCAACGGCCACTTCAGTTTCTGGGGCGGCTCCAGCCCGATCGAGACCTTCACCACGCCGTACGTCGTCGACTTCATGCTCGACGCGCGCGACGCCGGCTTCGCGGTGCCGCAGGATGTGCTGCAGAAGGCCTTGCAGCGGCTCAACGACGACCTGCTCGCCGGCGGCCATCCGTACTACGGCTACGAGCACCACGACCACCTGCGCCTCGCCGACGAGGCCTATTCGGGCTTCGTGCTGGCGCGGGTCAACCGGGCGCCGCTGGGCACGCTACGGGCGATCTTCGACAACGAACGGCAGAAGCTGGTGGCGCCGTTGCCGCTGGTGCACTTCGGCATAGCGTTCAAGCTGATGGGCGACAACGAGCGCGCGCAGAAGGCCGTCGCCGAGGCGTTCGCCTGGAACAAGGAGCGGCCGTGGTACGTCGGCGATTACGGTTCCGAGCTGCGTGACCTGGCGCTGATGGTCGCGCTCGCCCACACCTACGGCATGGACAAACCCGAGTACGACGCGAAACTGGTCGACTGGGCGCGCAACGCCAGCAGCAACGTGCGCCAGCGTCAGCAGCAGGACAAGAACTATCGTTGGTCGTGGTCGTACCTCAGCACGCAGGAGCAGGCGGCGATCGCCCGCGTGGCGGCGGCATTCGATGCGAAGAGCCATACGCCGCTGGACGCCTCGATGACGGTGGCCGGCAAGCGCGAGGCCGCGCCGGACAGCCGGGTGTGGAGCCGCGAGCTCAGCGCCGCCGATCTCGACGCCGGCGTGAGCGTGCAGCCGACCAGTCCGGCGGCGATCTTCGCCACGCTCGACGTGGCCGGCATTCCAAAAGCCGCACCCGCGCCCGACGACAGCCAGATCGACGTGCGCCGCAGCTATTTCACCACCGATGGCAAACCGTGGGACGGCACGCAGTTGAAGGAAGGCGACACCTTGATCGTCGAGCTGAAGATCGAGGCGCGCATGGATACCCCGGACGCACTGGTCACCGACCTGCTGCCCGGCGGGCTGGAAGTGGAGAACCTCAACCTCGGCGGCGCGCAGCAGTGGGCCGGTGTGGTGATCGACGGCATCAACCTGGACCAGCACGACGCCACGGCGCAGGTGCTGCACGAGGAATACCGCGACGACCGCTACGCTGCCGCACTCAACCTGAGTCGCGGCGACAAGGCCCATGTGTTCTACTTGGTGCGCGCGGTGACGCCGGGCACGTACACGGTGCCGCCGCCCTTGGTGGAGGACATGTATCGCCCGGCGGTCCGCGGCATCGGCAAGGTCGCCCCGGCGAAGATCACCGTGGTCGAGCCGTAAGAATTCGCTCGGGGGGCGGATGCTCCCGGACGGTTCTTGAAATGGAACAAGGTCGGCTGGAGTCGCGGCACGCCCTTCGACTTCGGCCTGGCGGCCTACGCTCAGGGTGAACGGCGTGAGGACCGTTCACCCCGAGCGTAGCTCGCATCAGCGAGCGAAGTCGAAGGGCCCACGATGACCGACGCCAACCCATTCCACCGAACATCCCGCCTCAAGCGCGGTCTGCGTGCCTTCGTGATTGCCTTCACCGGCGTCCTGCTCGTCGCACTCATCCTCGACCGCCTGTTCCCCCTCCACCTGCCCGCCCCCGACAGCGGCAGCACGGTGGTGCTGGCGCGCGACGGCACGCCGCTGCGCGCGTTCGCCGACAGCGATGGCGTGTGGCGCTACCCGACCACCGCGAAGAAAGTGTCGCCGCTGTACCTGGCCGCGTTGCTGCATTACGAGGACCGCTGGTTCTACCGCCATCCCGGCATCAATCCGTACGCGCTGCTGCGCGGACTCGCCGGTGGCATCGTGCACGGGCACGTCGTGTCCGGCGGTTCGACGCTGACCATGCAGGTGGCGCGGATCATCGAACCCGGCTCGTCCTGGTTCCGAGCGCACACATTCCGCGGCAAGCTGGTGCAGATCTTCCGTGCGCTGCAGCTGGAAGCACACCTGAGCAAGGCACAGATCCTCGACCTGTATCTCGACCACGCGCCGTTCGGCGGCCCGATCGAAGGCGTGGAAGCGGCGTCATGGGCCTATCTGGGCAAGCCGGCCAGCCGGCTGTCGCGGGCCGAGGCGGCGCTGCTGGCCGTATTGCCGCAATCGCCCAGCCGGCTGCGCCCGGATCGACATCCCGAGGCGGCGCGCGCCGCGCGCGACAAGGTGCTGCGTCGCATGCACGACCTCGGCGTGTGGAGCGCGGCCCAGGTGCGCGATGCGGAAATCGAACCGGTGGTGGCGCGCTCGCTGCGCGCGCCGTTGTCGGCGGCGCTGCTGGCCGAACGGTTGCATCGGCAGTATCCGCGCGAGCGGCGCATCGTCAGCACGATCGACGCGAACCTGCAGCGTGCGTCCGAGGATCGGGTCAGCAGCTACCTGTCGCGCCTGCCGGCACACAGCACCGCCGCGCTGCTGGTGGTCGACAATGCCACCCTGGAAACACGCGTCTATCTGGGCACCAGCGACTTCGCCGACCCGCAGCGACATGGCTATATCGACATGGTCAGCGCGCCACGTTCGCCGGGCTCCACCCTGAAGCCGTTCCTGTACGGACTGGCGCTGGACGACGGCCTGATCGATTCGCAAAGCCTGCTGGTGGATGCGCCGCAGGATTTCGGCGGCTACCAGCCGGGCAATTTCGACGAGGCGTTCAGCGGCCCGGTCAGCGTCGCCGAGGCCTTGCAGCGCTCGCTCAACGTGCCGGCGGTGGATGTGCTCGACCGGGTCGGCCCGACCCGTTTCGTGGCGCGGCTGGCCAACGGCGGCATCGACCTGGGCCTGCCCGATGGCGCCAAACCCAACCTGTCGATCATCCTGGGCGGCGCGGCCACGCGACTCGAGAACCTGGTCGGTGCCTACACCGCGTTCGCCAACGGCGGCATCGCCGGCACGCCGCGCTATGCCCCGCAGCAGCCGGCCCGGCCGCGTCGGCTGCTGTCGCCGGGCGCGGCGTGGATCATCCGCGACATCCTCGGCAGCAATCCCGCCGACGTCGAAGGCGCACCGCTCGCGGGCGTGATCAACCGGCATGCCAACGTGGCGTGGAAGACCGGCACCAGCTACGGCTACCGCGATGCCTGGGCGATCGGGGTCACCGATCGCTGGACCATCGGCGTGTGGATCGGTCGCCCGGACGGTACGCCGTCGCCGGGCCAGTACGGTGCGGTGACCGCGCTGCCGCTGCTGTTCCAGATCGCCGACATGCTGCCGCAACGAGGCGGCCGTGCGCATGCGGCACAACCGGCCAGCGTGCGTGCGATCGACATCTGCTGGCCGCTCGGCAATGTCGCCGCGACCACGCCCGCGCCGCTGTGCCGGCAGCGTCGCACCGCCTGGGTGCTCGACGACGCGATTCCACCCACCTTCGCCGAACGCGATCTCGGCACCTGGTCATCCGGTCTGCTCACGCTGCGCATCAACCGGCATGGCCAGCGGCTCAGCGGCGCCTGCCATGCCGCACACGAACACACGATCCGGCTCGCACGCTGGCCGGTGCTGGCCACGCCGTGGTTGAGCGTCGACGACCGCCGCGCCGCGGCATTGCCACCGCTGGCCCCGGGTTGCGCCGCCGATTCGCTGGACGTCGCCAACCCGATCCGCATTGCCGGCCTCAACCCCGGCGTCACCCTGCGCCGTGCGCCGAACAGCGATCGTCAGCTGCGCGTCAGCTTGAACGCCATGGGGACGCAGGGCCCGGTGCAATGGCTGCTCAATGGCCGCCTGCAAGGCAGCAGCGTGGGTGCGATGCCGATCCTGCTCACCCTTCCGCAAGCCGGCGACTACCGGATCACCGCCCTCGCCGCGGACGGTGCCTTCGCCACCCTGGCGTTGCGCGTCGCAGGCTGAGCACGATCCGGCGCCATCCCGCGGATTCCGACGCCCACGCGACGTAGCGCAGGAGCGCAGGTTGCGTGCACGGGTGCGGCACCGCGTATCGCGCGCCGCCTTCCGACGACGGTGCGGCGCCTATCCGATGGCAGACAGCGGTGGCGCGCGTACCACCAGAATGTCGCCGGGCACCGCGTGCACGATGCGCCGGGCCGTGCCGCCGATCAGCATGTGAAAGGCCAGGTTGCGGTTGAGTGCGCCGATCACGGTGAGGTCGGCGTCTTTTTCCAGCACGTAGTTGCGCAGCATGATTTCGGGGTGGCCATGCTCGACCAGCGGCTGGATCCGCTGGCGAACGTCGTCTGGCAGGGCCGCGCCCGCGATGAAAGCTTCCATCGTGGACAATTCCATCCGGACGAAGTCCTGGCGGTGGGCCGGGTCCAGCCACAGCGACTGGTAGGGAATGTCCAGCGCGTGCATCAGTACGAGTTCCGCGCCGGGAAACAGCGCCACCGCCGTGCCCAGGCCGTGGCGCGATTCGGCGGTGAAATCGGTGCCGACCAGGATGTGCCGGTAGGCACCGTGCGGGCGGTTCTTGACCACCAGCAGCGAGGCCGGCGATTTGCGCACGAGCTGTTCGGCGGTGTTGCCGAGCAGGCCGCCGAGGCTGCCGCTGGGCGCGCCCAGCACGATCAGGTCGCCACCTTCGCGCGCGGTCGCTGCGAGGATGACGGCTGCCGGGTCGCCTTCGGCCACGTGGATGCTCAGCTCGCCGATCCGCTCGCCCAGATCGCGGCGGATCTGCCGCTCGATGGCGGCCGTCCGATCGGGGGCCTGCCGCCACGACGGCGCATCGTCGGCAACCGGCCAGGATTCCGATGTCCGCGGCGCGGCGTGCACCACCAGCAAGGGCAGCTGCCACTGCCGGGCGAGCTGGGCGGCCCGGTCCAGCGCGCGGTCGCAGCGCGCGCTGAGGTCGGTGGCCAGCAGGATCCGGTTCGGCAGGGTCATGCGCGCGGCGGCGGCGTTCATTTCGATCTCCCGTGGCGTGGTCATCGTCGTGCCGGTCGAAGTTTGACCCCGACCATTGCACAATCGGGGTATCCGTGGCGACTGCACGCGGCAGGCAAGCAATTTCCGTGGATCGACACCATTCAACGAGTGCCGTGACTGATGCCAGACAACGTCGTGCCCAGCATCATCCTCTGCCTTCCGTTCCTGGCCAGCGGGTTCATGTTCGTGTTCCGCGCCGCTGGCCGCAACCTGGCGGTCTGGCTGATGACCGGCACGGCGCTGCTCGGTCTGTTGCTGACGCTGTGGTTGTATCCGGCGCTGGCCGACGGCGGCGCGTTGCGCCAGGCGATCCCGTGGGCACCGGCGCTGGGGCTGGATCTGGTCCTGCGGGTGGACGGTTTCAGCTGGCTGTTCATGCTGCTGATCTGCGGCATCGGCATGCTGGTCGGCGTCTACGCCCGCTACTACATGCCGGCGGACGATCTGCTGTCGCGCTTCTTCGCGCTGCTGCTGGCGTTCATGGGTTCGATGCTGGGCATCGTGATGTCCGGCAACGTGATCCAGCTGGTGTTCTTCTGGGAGATGACCAGCCTGTTCTCGTTCCTGCTGATCG
>Ga0157370_10001690_pt1 | contig 27178 bp, 23 predicted proteins | sample C35metaG_FD_113463 | JGI IMG/M metagenome (GOLD analysis project Ga0157370, IMG submission 113463) | Corn rhizosphere microbial communities from Kellogg Biological Station, Michigan, USA - C3-5 metaG | ecosystem: Host-associated > Plants > Roots > Rhizosphere > Soil | place: USA: Michigan...
CGTAGAAGTGTGTCCGGTGGACTGCTTTTACGAAGGCCCGAACTTTTTGGTGATCCACCCGGACGAGTGCATTGACTGCGCCCTGTGCGAGCCAGAATGCCCGGCCCAAGCGATCTTCTCGGAAGATGAAGTGCCTGAAGATATGCAAGAGTTCATTCAGTTGAACACCGACCTTGCTGAAATCTGGCCGAACATCACCGAGCGCAAAGAGGCGCTGCCAGACGCTGAAGAGTGGGATGGCAAGAAGAACAAGCTGGAACTCCTGGAGCGCTAAGCGCCAGGTTCCAGAGCGAGAGAACGCACCGACGAGTGCTTCCCGCTGCAGCACAAACACCGTGAAAGACAAAAGGCCCGCAATGCGGGCCTTTTGTTGTGCCCACCTTTCGGCAGGCAAAAAAAAGGGGCGGTTTGACCCGCCCACTCTTTCGTCCCTAATCCCTCTATTTCCTGCTCATCGTCCTGATGAATCGTGTCCTTCGATGGTTCCTGGCCGATATCCATTTCAGCCCGTGCTAGTCCGTAAGCACAGGGGTGATATTAGCGATATCCAGATACCGTTCAAGTCGCAAAATCGCCTAACGGACAGTCTCGCGCACTCTCAAAAATTAACTTATTTCTTATAGTTCAATGACTTGCGATTCAAGCTCAGTGTAACGCAGGCGATACGCCGGCTAATCATTCCTCGAATCACTTACACGCCCTGTAAGCAATGTCTTACAAAGCTGACACTTGCAGGAAGACACCGACAAAAAACCCGGCCTGAGCCGGGTGTTTTTTGCGCGGTCTTAACGAGGTTATTGGAACAACGCGTCACTGGAGAGACCGTTCTTTTCCAAGATTTCCCGCAGTCGCTTAAGCGCTTCGACCTGAATCTGCCGCACCCGCTCACGGGTTAAACCGATTTCCTGACCCACTTCTTCCAACGTACAGCTTTCGTGACCGCGCAGACCAAAACGTCTGACGACCACTTCCCGCTGCTTGTCGGTCAGCTCCGAAAGCCATTGATCGATGCTTTGCGAGAGATCGTCATCCTGCAGCAATTCGCAGGGATCGGTCGGGCGGTCGTCGGTCAGGGTATCGAGCAGGGTTTTATCGGAGTCCGGGCCAAGCGAAACGTCGACCGAGGACACCCGTTCATTAAGGCCAAGCATGCGCTTGACCTCGCCGACCGGTTTTTCCAGCAGGTTGGCGATTTCCTCAGCGGAGGGCTCGTGGTCAAGTTTCTGCGTCAGTTCGCGCGCGGCGCGCAGGTAGACGTTTAGCTCCTTGACCACATGAATAGGTAAACGAATGGTGCGCGTCTGGTTCATGATCGCGCGTTCGATGGTCTGCCGAATCCACCACGTGGCGTAAGTGGAGAAACGGAAACCGCGTTCAGGATCGAACTTCTCAACCGCCCGAATCAGCCCAAGGTTGCCTTCTTCGATCAAGTCCAGCAGGGACAAGCCCCGATTGACGTACCGACGGGCAATCTTCACCACCAGGCGCAGGTTACTTTCGATCATGCGCTTGCGGCCCGCAGGGTCGCCCTTCTGCGCCAGCCGCGCAAAATGGACTTCTTCTTCGGGAGTCAGGAGGGGGGAGAAACCGATTTCGTTGAGGTATAGCTGAGTGGCGTCTAGCGCCCGGGTGTAGTCGATGTATTTGTGTTGCTTGACCGCAGTGGACTGCTTGGCCTTCGTGCGTTTAGCCGGAGCTTCCGGCTCATCGTTAAGCACGTCGTCCAAGACGATGCCGGGCTCCATGAGCAGCACGTCATCATCCAAGTCAAACTCCGGCGCTTCTTTGTTGAGTGCCATTGTTCTTATCCCTTGCTGAGTTCGACATAAGCCCCGGCATCACCTTAATCCATGGCAATCCCTGAGCCCGTCCGGCCTACGTGGCTGGAGCGGGCTGACAACCTTTCAACGCGCAGGCAAAAATTGCAGCGGATCCACAGGTTTACCCTGTCGGCGAATCTCAAAATGGAGCTTCACCCGATCGGTGCCGGTGGAACCCATTTCGGCAATCGTCTGCCCGACCTTGACTTGCTGTCCCTCCCTTACCAGCAACTTGCGGTTGTGACCGTAAGCGCTTACGTAGGTATCGCTGTGTTTGATGATCACTAATTCGCCGTAGCCCCGTAATCCACTTCCGGCGTACACAACAGAACCATCCGACGCGGCAAGAACAGGCTGGCCCAATTCCCCAGCTATATCAATTCCTTTATTCAAACTACCGTTTGAGGAGAATTTACCGATCAAAGCCCCGCCTGTAGGCCATGCCCAGCCTGTAGCAGAACGACTCACAGCCTGCACTGGCGTGGTCGCTGGCGTGGTAACAACCGGGGGTTGGGCGGGCCTGGCGATGACCGGAACGGTGTTGGTCGGCACCACCACCAAGGGCGGCTTGTTGCCGTTATTGGCTGTTGCCATCGGACCTTTGACTACCGTTGGCGAACGCCCGCCGTCGAAGCGGATCACCTGACCGACCTTGATGGTGTACGGCGCTGGAATGTTGTTTCGCGCGGCTAGCGCGCGCCAATCCCAGCCGAAACGGAAGGCGATGGAATAAAGGGTATCGCTGCGCTGAACGCGGTATTGACCGGTAGTCGTCGCGGGACGCTGCGGCGTGGCCGCACTGGTGCTGGTAGTCGAGCCGCCGGCGGTGCGATCCACCACACGGACACCACCAGGTGGGGTGCTGCTGCAACCGACCAGTAACACTCCAAGGACCCAGCCACTCACCAGACGTCTGGCGCCTGCGATGCAAATCCACTGCTGAATGGCTGTGAGACTCACCCGCCTCTCCCTTTCCGGTGACTGTTGAAAAATGTAAAACGACAAAACCCATACTTAAGTAGTGCCACCCTCGCCCAACTCAAGCGGTAGGGCCGTTCAGAAGAGGTACGAAACGCACCGCATCCAGCACATGACGGGAGAAGCCGTGCTCTTCACGGATGATCAACATCAGTTGCTGAACATCGCCCGCGCCAACCGGAATCACCAGACGCCCCTCTGGGGCGAGTTGATCCAGCAGCGCTTGTGGCACTTCAGCCGCAGCGGCGGTCACGATGATGCCGTTGTAACTGGCCAGTGCCGGCCAGCCTTCCCAGCCATCACCCCAACGAAAGACCACGTTGCGCAGGTTGAGTGCCAGCAATCGTTCTTTCGCGCGTTCTTGCAGAGCCTGGATACGCTCCACGGAGAACACTCGCTCAACCAATTGGGCCAAAACCGCCGTCTGATAGCCGGAGCCGGTGCCGATTTCCAGCACTTTGTCCAAGGGCCCGGCCGCCAACAGCAGCTCGGTCATGCGCCCGACCATATAAGGTTGCGAGATGGTCTGGTTGTGGCCGATGGGCAGCGCGGTGTCTTCGTAGGCACGGTGCGCAAACGCTTCATCGACAAACAGATGGCGCGGCGTACGGCGAATAACCTCAAGCACCCGGGCGTTGGAAAGGCCCTCGTCGTACAAGCGCTGAATCAGGCGCTCGCGGGTGCGCTGCGAGGTCATGCCGATACCACGGTGTTGCAGATCGTCTTGCCCGCGCGACATTAGAGCAACCCCTCCAACCAAGGCGTGATCGTTGCAAATGCCTCGTTAAAGGTGCGGTCCAGTTGCAGCGGCGTAATCGACACGTAGCCTTGCACCACCGCATGGAAGTCGGTGCCAGGGCCGCCGTCTTCAGCGTCACCCGATACGGAAATCCAATAGCCTTCCTTGCCGCGCGGATTAACCACTTTTACCGGCGCTGCGGCTTGGGCGCGATGGCCCAGGCGGGTCAGCTGAATGCCGCGAATATGCTCGAGCGGCAAGTTAGGAATATTCACGTTGAGCACGGTACGCGGCGGCAGGTCGAGTTTGTCTCGCGCTTCAACCAGACGCCGGGCGATGTACGCAGCAGCGGGCAGGTTTTCGGTTTGCCGCGAAACCAGGGAAAAGGCAATGGCCGGGCAACCGATGAAACGCCCTTCGAGCGCCGCCGCCACGGTGCCGGAATACAACACGTCGTCGCCCAGGTTGGCGCCCAGGTTAATGCCGGAAACCACCATGTCTGGCAGCTCGGGCAACAAGCCGTTGAGGCCCAGGTGCACGCAGTCAGTTGGCGTTCCGTTGATGCTGATGAAACCGTTGGGCAATACCATCGGGTGCAGCGGACGATCGAGTGTCAACGAGCTGCTGGCGCCGCTCTTGTCCGTGTCGGGGGCAATTACCACGCACTCGGCGTAATCCGCCAGCGCGCCATGCAGCGCGGCGAGGCCGGGAGCCATCACCCCATCGTCGTTTGAAATCAGAATACGCATGAGTTGTCCGTCTGCCCTGCCGGCAACAACTCGACGATTTCACGCACCACAGCGGTGGCGAAGCATCCAGCCGGCAAGACGAATTCCAGTTGCAGAATGTCAGGCTCGGGATAATGCCACGTCAAACCGCCGATGGGGAGGCGCAGGATACGCCGTTCGTGAGCCATGCCCGCAGAGATTAACCAGTCGCACAACGCCGCCTCTTTTGCCGCGACCGCTTGTTCGATTTCATGGGTCGCACCGGCTGCTGGCGAAGGCCCTTCGCCCCACAACGGGCCGGTGGGATGCAGATCGAGAATGGCCAGACGCGGGTCGCTGCACTCGGCCTCACCGGCCGGGAAGAAACTGCGGCTGTCAGTAAAGGCCAGCAAATCGCCGACCTGCGCACGCTGCCAGCTGCCGTCGGCGACACGTGCGGCCAACACCTGATTGAACACGTAACTGCGCGCCGCCGAGAGCAAACGCGAGCGCACATTGCGCGCATCCGGCAGCTCGCCGCGACTGGCGAAATCGCGGGCCTGCACCACGTTGCCGCCCTGATAGGCGAAGCGTTGCTCACCGAAATAGTTCGGCACGCCATGGGCTTTGATTTGTTCCAGCCGCGCGTCGAGGGTCGCGCTGTCGCCTTGCAGTTGGGTCAGGCGCAAGGTGAAACCGTTGGCCGAGTGGGCGCCGCGTTGCAGCTTGCGTTTGTGCCGTGCGGTTTTGACGATGATTAGGCTGTCGCTTTGCGCGGCGGAAAAATCCGGGTCGGCCTTGCCTGGCAGGTGCAGGCTGAACCATTGACGGGTCAGGGCCTGCCGGTCTTTGAGCCCGGCGTAGCTGATCATGCGCAACGGCACGCCAGCAGCTTTAGCCAGGCGGCGCGCGGCGTCTTCAGTATTCAGACCGCGCTTTTCCACCCACAACCACAAGTGTTCGCCTTCGCCAGCGAGCGGGATGTCGAGCACTTCGTCGACTTGAAAATCTTCGGCAGTGGCCTTTAATACTGCGCGCCCGGCCGCCTCACCAAACGCACGTGGACCGAGCAATTCGAACTCGTTCATTGCGCCACCAACAACGCAACCGCGTGCACGGCGATACCTTCTTCACGGCCGGTAAAGCCGAGTTTTTCTTCGGTGGTGGCTTTGACGTTGACCTGATCCAGCGCGACCTCAAGGTCAGCAGCGATGGCGGCGCGCATGGTTTCGATATGCGGTGCCATTTTTGGCGTCTGGGCAACGATGGTGGCGTCGACGTTGCCGACTTTCCAACCCTTGGCCTTGATCAGCCCGACCACATGACGCAGCAACACTCGACTGTCGGCGCCTTTGAAGTTCGGGTCGGTATCGGGGAAATGTTTGCCGATATCGCCAAGCGCCGCAGCGCCCAACAAGGCATCGCTCAAGGCATGCAGCAGTACGTCGCCATCGGAATGGGCAAGCAGTCCGAACTTGTGAGGAATCTGCACGCCACCCAAGGTAATAAAGGTGCCGTCGCAAAAGCGGTGAACATCGTAGCCGTGGCCGATACGCATGAGCCGAGGGGTCCTGGGAAAAGTCGCGAGTTTACCCGAAGGACCCCGTGAGCGCCGCTGGCACTTGAAACCGGTAGCGCAAAAGCATCGAGGCTGAAGCCTCTCCTACATGAGAACCGCGATTCTTGTAGGAGAGGCTTCAGCCTCGATCGGGCAATCGGGGTCTCAGCCCCTGTGCTACTTCAACGCCGCCGCATGATGGCGCAAGTGGTCATCAATAAAGCTGGCGATAAAGTAATAGCTGTGGTCATACCCCGGCTGCATCCGCAGGGTCAGCGGATGGCCCGCCGCCTTGGCTGCTGCTTCCAGCGCCTGAGGTTTGAGTTGCCCTTCGAGGAAATCGTCGCGGTCGCCTTGGTCCACCAGAATCGGCAGCTTTTCGCTGGCATCAGCGATCAACACGCTGGCGTCCCATTCACGCCAACGCGAACGGTCGGCACCCAGATAATTGCCCAAAGCTTTCTCGCCCCACGGGCAGTTCAGCGGGTTGGCAATCGGCGCGAACGCCGACACCGACTGATAACGCCCCGGATTTTTCAGCGCACAGATCAACGCGCCGTGGCCGCCCATGGAGTGGCCGCTGATGCCGCGTTTGTCAGAAACCGGGAAGTTGGCTTCGATCAGCTCGGGCAATTCCTGCACCACATAGTCGTACATCCGATAGTGGCGCGCCCACGGTTCCTGCGTGGCGTTGACGTAAAAGCCCGCACCCAGACCGAAGTCATAAGCGCCGGCTGCGTCGTCTGGCACACCTTCGCCGCGCGGACTGGTATCCGGCGCGACGATGATCAAGCCCAGCTCGGCCGCCAGGCGCTGGGCACCGGCTTTCTGCATAAAGTTTTCATCGGTGCAGGTCAGGCCGCTGAGCCAGTACAACACCGGCAGCTTGGCGCCCTGCTCGGCCTGCGGCGGCAGGTAGACGGCAAACACCATGTCGCAGTTGAGCGAGCTGGAGCGGTGGCGATAACGCTTGTGCCAGCCACCGAACGCTTTGTTGCTGGAAACGATTTCGAGGGTCATGGAAAAGCCCGCCCTGATCAGTAATGGATGACGGTGCGGATGCTTTTGCCTTCGTGCATCAGGTCGAACGCTTCGTTGATTTCGTCCAGGCCCATGGTGTGGGTGATGAAGGTATCCAACGGAATCTCGCCCTTCTGCGCTTTCTCCACGTAGCTCGGCAACTCGGTGCGGCCTTTGACGCCGCCGAATGCCGAACCGCGCCAGACGCGACCGGTAACGAGTTGGAACGGACGGGTGCTGATTTCCTGACCGGCACCGGCCACGCCGATGATCACCGACTCGCCCCAACCTTTGTGAGCGCATTCCAGCGCCGCGCGCATCAGTTGCACATTGCCGACGCATTCAAAGCTGTAATCCACGCCGCCATCGGTGAGTTCGACGATCACGTCCTGAATCGGCTTGTCGTAGTCCTTCGGATTGACGAAGTCGGTGGCGCCCAATTCGCGGGCCACGTCGAATTTGGCCGGGTTGATGTCGATGGCGATGATGCGCGAAGCCTTGGCCATTTTTGCACCGATGATCGCCGCCAGGCCGATGCCGCCCAAACCGAAGATGGCGACGGTGGCGCCCTCTTCCACTTTTGCGGTGTTCAACACGGCGCCAATGCCGGTGGTGACGCCACAGCCCAGCAGGCAGACTTTTTCCAGCGGCGCTTCTTTCGGAATGACCGCCAGCGACACTTCCGGCAGCACGGTGTACTCGGAAAAGGTCGAACAGCCCATGTAGTGGTAAATCGGCTGGCCTTGGTAAGAGAAGCGGCTGGTGCCATCGGGCATCAGGCCCTTGCCTTGAGTAGCGCGCACCGAGCTGCACAGGTTGGTTTTGCCGGATTTGCAGAATTTGCATTCGCGGCATTCGGCGGTGTACAGCGGAATCACGTGATCGCCGACTTTTACCGAGGTCACGCCCTCGCCAACGGCTTCAACAATGCCGCCGCCTTCGTGGCCGAGAATGGCTGGGAACACGCCCTCGGAGTCAGCGCCCGACAGGGTGTACGCGTCGGTATGGCACACCCCGGTGGCGACAATGCGCACCAGCACTTCGCCGGCCTTCGGCGCTTCGACGTCGACTTCGACAATTTTCAACGGCTCGTTCGGGGCAAAGGCTACGGCAGCACGGGACTTGATCATGGTCGCTCTCCAGCGGGTTTAAACAGTGGCGCAAAGTGTAGTCCACAGTGCTTTCCGTAAATAATCGCGGAGTTAGCAAAACATTATTGCCATTGAGGGATAATCGCGGCCTAGCCAACACGATACGGAGCGCGCCATGAGCAGTTGGGATGGGCTGGACGAGTTTGTCGCGGTGGCCGAGTGCGGGCAGTTCACCGCAGCGGCTCAGCGGCTGGGGCTGTCGTCTTCGCAAGTCAGTCGGCAGATCGCTCGCCTTGAAGAAAGCCTGCAAACGCGCCTGTTCTACCGCAGCACCCGGCGCGTAGCGCTGACCGAAGCGGGGCAAACATTTTTGCAGCATTGCCAGCGCCTGCAAGATGCCCGCGAAGAAGCGCTGCGCGCGGTCGGCGACTTGGGCAGCGAGCCGAAAGGCTTGCTGCGCATGACCTGCGCGGTAGCCTACGGCGAGCGCTTTATCGTGCCGCTGGTGACGCAATTCATGAGCTGCCATCCGCAGTTGAAAGTGGACATCGAACTGAGCAACCGCACCCTCGACATGGTGCAGGACGGCCTCGACCTGGCGATTCGCCTGGGGCGCCTGCAAGACTCACGACTGGTGGCCACGCGCCTGGCGCCGCGCCGCATGTACCTGTGCGCGGCGCCCAGCTATGTGCAGCGTTATGGGCGGCCGCACAGCCTGTCGGAGCTCAACCAGCACAACTGCCTGATCGGCAGCAGCGACAGTTGGAGTTTTCAGCAGGAAGGCCGCGAAGTGTCGCAGCGCGTGCACGGCAACTGGCGCTGCAACAGCGGGCAGGCGGTGCTGGATGCGGCGCTGCAAGGATTGGGGTTGTGCCAGTTGCCGGACTATTACGTGCAAGAACATTTGCGCAGTGGCGCGCTGGTGTCGCTGCTGGAAAAGCATCAGGCGCCGAATACCGCGGTGTGGGCGCTGTATCCGCAGCAGCGGCATTTGTCGCCGAAGGTGAGGCAGTTGGTGGATCACCTGAAGGCGGGGTTGGGGCATTTGGGGTGAGCAACTGAACTGTCTTTTTTTGTGGGAGCGGCTTTAGCCGCGATGCTTGTGATTTGAAAAGCATCGCGGCTAAAGCCGCTCCTACAGGACCTCGATCGGGGCCGTTAGCGCTTATGCGCCCAGCGCTGACGCAGCCACTCAAGGTCTTCCGGCCGTGTCACTTTGAGGTTATCCGCCCGCCCTTCAACCAAGCGCGGCGCTTGCCCGGCCCATTCGATGGCCGAGGCTTCGTCGGTGACCCGAACGCCAGAAACCAGCGCATCCGCCAGCACGCGGTGCAATGTGCCGAGGCGAAACATTTGCGGGGTGAAGGCCTGCCAGATTACCGAGCGGTCGACTGTCTCGGCCACGCGGCCATCGGCTCCGGCACGTTTCAAAGTGTCGCGCGCTGGCACGGCCAGCAGGCCGCCGACCTCGTCGTTTGCCAGTTCGGCGAGCAGCAGGTCGAGGTCGTAGCGCGACAGGTTCGGCCGCGCGGCGTCGTGCACCAGCACCCAGTCGTTTTCACCGGCACCCAGTTCGGCCAAGCGGATAAGGCCGTTGAGCACCGAGTCGGCACGCTCGGCGCCGCCATCGGCACGTTGGATGCGTTCGTTGCTGGCGTATGGCAGCGTCGGCCAATAAGCATCGTCCACCGACAAACTCACCACTAAGCCGCGCAATTGCGGGTGGTCGAGGAAGCAGTCGAGGGTATGTTCGAGAATGGTTTTACCAGCCAGTTGCAGATACTGCTTGGGCCGGTCGGCGAGCATTCGGGCGCCGACGCCTGCGGCCGGGATCAAAGCCCAGAAGGCAGGCAAAGCAGGCGAGGTCATTCGGTTAGCTGATAGAGGGTTTCGCCCTCTTTGACCATGCCCAGTTCGTGACGGGCACGTTCTTCCACGGTTTCCATACCTTTCTTCAGCTCCATGACTTCAGCTTCGAGGATACGGTTACGTTCCAGCAGGTTTTCGTTTTCGCCCTTTTGTTCGGCGATTTGTCGCTGCAAGTCGGTGACCTGCGCAAAGCTGCCCTCGCCCACCCACAAGCGGTACTGCAGACCTGCCAGCACAAGGATCAGAACGACGAATAACCAGTAAGGGCTACGCAAAATAACTATCTCAATGAAAAGGGCAGCTCGCGCTGCCCCTTTTTACCATCCGCGAATTAACCGCGGAACTCGGCACGACCACGGTACGGTGCTTTTGCGCCCAACTGCTCTTCGATACGCAGCAGTTGGTTGTACTTCGACACGCGGTCGGAGCGGCACAGCGAGCCGGTTTTGATCTGGCCGGCAGCAGTGCCCACGGCCAGGTCGGCGATGGTGCTGTCTTCGGTTTCACCCGAACGGTGCGAGATCACGGCGGTGTAACCGGCAGCCTTAGCCATTTGAATGGCTTCCAGGGTTTCGGTCAGGGTGCCGATCTGGTTGAACTTGATCAGGATCGAGTTGGCAATCGACTTGTCGATGCCTTCTTTGAGGATCTTGGTGTTGGTGACGAACAGATCGTCGCCGACCAGTTGGACTTTGTCGCCGATCTTATCGGTCAGCACTTTCCAACCGTCCCAGTCCGATTCGTCCATGCCGTCTTCGATGGAGATGATCGGGTAGCGCTGAGTCAGGCCAGCCAGGTAGTCAGCGAAACCGGCGGCGTCGAATACTTTGCCTTCGCCAGCCAGGTCGTACTTGCCGCCTTCGAAGAACTCGCTCGACGCGCAGTCCAGGGCCAGGGTCACGTCGGTGCCCAGCTTGTAGCCGGCGTTGGCAACGGCTTCGGCGATGGCAGCCAGCGCGTCTTCGTTGGAAGCCAGGTTCGGTGCGAAACCGCCTTCATCACCCACCGAAGTGCTCAGGCCGCGTGCTTTCAGGACGGCTTTGAGGTGGTGGAAAATTTCAGTGCCCATGCGCAGGCCATCGGCGAAAGTTTTCGCGCCAACGGGCTGAACCATGAATTCCTGGATGTCGACGTTGTTATCCGCGTGCTCGCCGCCGTTGATGATGTTCATCATCGGCACCGGCATGGAGTAAACGCCCGGAGTGCCGTTGAGGTTGGCGATGTGGGCGTACAGCGGCAGATCTTGATCTTGTGCGGCAGCTTTGGCAGCGGCCAGCGACACAGCGAGGATGGCGTTGGCGCCCAGGCTGGCTTTGTTTTCAGTGGCATCGAGGGCGATCATCGCGTGGTCGAGGGCCTTCTGATCAACCGGGTCTTTGCCCAGCAGCAACGAGCGGATCGGGCCATTGATATTGGCCACAGCTTTCAACACGCCTTTGCCCATGTAACGGCTCTTGTCGCCATCACGCAGTTCCAGCGCTTCGCGCGAACCGGTGGAAGCGCCCGACGGTGCGCACGCGCTGCCGACGATGCCGTTGTCGAGAATGACGTCCGCTTCGACGGTCGGGTTGCCACGGGAGTCGAGAACTTCACGACCTTTGATGTCGACGATCTTTGCCATTGTTGTTAACACTCCAAAATTTGACGAAAACGGCGCTGCAGAGAGGTTGATGCAGGCTGCCTGGAACAAAACAAGCCCGCTCGACGACTCTCTGACTCACGGGTCAGAGCTCGCCCGAGCGGCACTTTACCGAAGATTCCTGCGCTTAGGCAGTCTCAATCGGCGGGAAGCTCTTGACCAGATCATCCAGCGCTTTGAGCTGGGTAAGGAACGGCTCCAGCTTGTCCAGACGCAAGGCGCACGGACCGTCGCACTTGGCGTTGTCCGGGTCCGGGTGGGCTTCGAGGAACAAGCCCGCCAGGCCCTGACTCATACCCGCTTTGGCGAGGTCGGTCACTTGCGCACGACGACCGCCTGCCGAATCGGAGCGCCCGCCCGGCATTTGCAGGGCATGGGTCACGTCAAAGAACACCGGGTATTCGAACGACTTCATGATGCCGAAGCCGAGCATGTCTACCACGAGGTTGTTATAGCCAAAACTGGAACCGCGTTCGCACAGGATCAACTGGTCATTCCCGGCTTCGACGCATTTAGCCAGGATATGTTTCATTTCTTGCGGAGCGAGGAACTGGGCTTTCTTGATGTTGATGATCGCGCCGGTCTTGGCCATGGCCACGACGAGGTCGGTTTGACGCGACAGGAAAGCGGGCAACTGAATGATGTCGCACACGGCAGCGACTGGCGCCGCTTGCTCGGGCTCGTGCACGTCGGTGATGACCGGCACGCCGAAGGTCTTCTTCACTTCCTCGAAAATCTTCATGCCCTCTTCCAGGCCTGGGCCACGGAAGGAGCTGACGGAGGAGCGGTTGGCTTTGTCGAAGCTGGCTTTGAATACATAAGGGATGCCGAGCTTTTCGGTAACCCGTACGTACTCTTCACAGGCCTTCATGGCCAGGTCGCGCGACTCTAGAACGTTGATACCGCCGAACAGCACGAAGGGTTTGTCGTTGGCGATTTCGATGGCGCCAACTTTGACGACTTTCTGGGTCATGCCTTTCTCGCTTTCTGCGCCAGTGCGGCGTTAACGAAACCACTGAACAATGGGTGCCCATCGCGCGGTGTGGAGGTGAACTCGGGGTGGAATTGGCAGGCCACGAACCACGGGTGATCCGGCGCTTCAACCACTTCCACCAGCGCGCCGTCAGCGGAGCGACCGGTAATTTTCAAGCCGGCGTCCTGCAGTTGCGGCAGCAGGTTGTTGTTCACTTCGTAGCGGTGACGGTGACGCTCGACGATGGTTTCTTTGGCGTAGCAGTCGAATACTTTCGAGCCCGCTTCCAGATGGCAGTCTTGCGCGCCGAGGCGCATGGTGCCGCCCAGGTCGGAGGCTTCGGTGCGAATTTCCACACCGCCGCCGGCGTCTTCCCACTCGGTGATCAAACCCACGACCGGATGGCCGCTGACCTTGTCGAACTCGGTGGAGTTGGCGTCGGTCCAGCCCAGCACGTTACGGGCGAACTCGATAACCGCCACTTGCATGCCGAGGCAGATGCCCAGGTACGGAATCTTGTTTTCACGAGCGTATTGCACCGTGGTGATCTTGCCTTCCACGCCGCGCAGACCGAAGCCGCCGGGCACCAGAATGGCGTCCACGCCTTCGAGCAGGCCGGTGCCTTTTTGCTCGATGTCTTCAGAGTCGATGTAGCGCAGATTGACCTTGGTGCGGTTCTGGATGCCGGCATGGCTCATCGCTTCGATCAGCGATTTGTAAGCGTCCAGCAGCTCCATGTACTTACCGACCATGGCGATGTTGACTTCTTTTTCCGGGTTGAGCTTGGCGTCGACGACGCGCTCCCACTCGGACAAATCGGCACCGCCGCATTCCAGGCCAAAACGCTCGACGACGAAATCGTCCAGGCCCTGGGCGTGCAACACGGAAGGAATTTTATAGATGGTGTCGACGTCTTCCAGACCGATTACCGCGCGCTCTTCCACGTTGGTGAACAGGGCGATTTTGCGGCGCGAAGACACGTCGATCGGGTGGTCGGAACGGCAGATCAGCACGTCTGGCTGCAGGCCGATGGAGCGCAGCTCTTTTACCGAATGCTGAGTCGGCTTGGTTTTGGTTTCGCCAGCCGTGGCGATGTACGGCACCAGCGTCAGGTGCATGAGCATGGCGCGCTTGGCGCCCACTTCCACGCGCAGTTGGCGAATGGCTTCGAGGAACGGTTGGGACTCGATGTCGCCAACGGTACCGCCGATTTCCACCATGGCCACGTCGGCATCGCCAGCACCCTTGATGATGCGGCGTTTGATTTCGTCGGTGATGTGCGGAATGACCTGAATGGTCGCACCCAGGTAATCACCACGGCGCTCTTTGCGCAGCACGTCTTCGTAGACGCGGCCGGTGGTGAAGTTGTTGCCCTTGGTCATGGTGGTGCGGATGAACCGCTCGTAGTGGCCAAGGTCGAGGTCGGTCTCGGCACCGTCGTGAGTGACGAACACTTCACCGTGCTGGAACGGGCTCATCGTGCCCGGATCGACGTTGATATAAGGGTCCAGTTTGAGCATCGTGACCTTCAGGCCCCGCGCCTCCAGGATAGCCGCCAATGAAGCCGAGGCGATGCCTTTCCCCAATGAAGAAACAACACCGCCCGTGACGAATATGTAGCGCGTCATGAAAAACCCTAGAAGTCTGCGTTTAGGCGGTTTGCGCCGCCGGGGAAAGCTGAAGGAGGGCTGCTGCCCACCATTACCAGCAAAGCCTGTTGGCCGTGCCTTGAAAATTGATAGCCGTGCAGAGAACCGGAAGGCCTGCGCATTAGCTGTATGAGACGGGAGCGTAGTCTACCGGAACTACCCTTTCAGCTCAAACGTTGGTCATTCGTCGGTGGCTGCCAGTGCAATCGCAAGCCAGCGTCAGCAGGGCCGCGGATTGCAGACAGGTTTGCCACCGCCAGAAGCTCGTCGCCGCGATACAACAAGGGCAATCGCTTGCGCACAAATGTCGGCATGGCGTGTTCGTTGAGCAGCCGTTTGAGGTCGCGATGCCCCCGGCCTGGCACATTCATTACTTCGCCGCCCTGGCGATACAAAACGCGCAACGGACCCTGCGGCGCCTCGCCCTCAATGTGCAGCTCGCCATTGCCGGGCAAGGCCAACGGCTGGCCGGGATGCGTCCACTCGGGTGCCGGCTCGGGTGCCGCGAGCCAACTGCCCGCGAGCCACCACAGCCGCCCGCCACTGCGATGCAGCTCGCCATCGGCTAAACGCCACACTGGTTTCGCATCGCCCGCCGCGTCGCGCAGGTCGTTCCAACCGGCCCAATGCTCGCTGTCGGGCAGCAGCGTCAGCGGCGCGAGCCAATGACGCAGCGCGTTGCGTTGGCGCTCGGGCGAAAGGCAGAGCAGCGGCTGCAATTCAAGCGACGGCACGTTCAGCCACGGCAGCGGATTGGCGCTTTGCGCAGGGGCGAGATCGAGCGCGGCCAGGTCATCCAACAGCCCCTGCGCCTCGCGCAAATGCGCAGCCGTACGCGCCATGGTCTGCGCCGCTTTCGGCCAGTGCACGGCGAGTTGGGGAAAGACTTGATGACGCAGATGATTGCGGGCAAAACCGGTGTCGCCATTGCTGGGATCCTCCACCCATCGCAGGCCATGCTCGAGCGCGTACGCCAACAGGTCGGCGCGCGAGCAATCCAGCAACGGCCGCACGACCACACCGGCCGCCAACGGCCGACTTGGCGGAATGCCCGCCAGGCCGCGCACCCCGGCGCCGCGCAACAAGCGGAACAGCAGCGTTTCAGCCTGATCATCACGGTGTTGCGCCGTCAGCAGTACCTCGCCCTGCCCCAGTACTTGGGCGAACGCCTGGTACCGCGCTTCGCGCGCTGCCCGCTCGACACTTGCGCCAGCAGCAACGTGCACATTAACCACCCGCAACGGCACGTCCAGCCCGTCGCACAATTGTTGGCAATGCGCCGGCCACGCGTCGGCCGCAGCCTGAAGGCCGTGATGAATATGAAGGACAGAGAGAGGCGGCAGGCGCTCGGTTTTCCCGAGCGTAGCCAGAAGATGGAGCAACACGGTGGAATCAAGCCCACCGGACAAGGCCACATGCCAGGCCGGTGCGCTGCGCCAGGGTGCCAGACCCGCTAGCAACCTGGCGTGAAGCTTCACCTTAGACGCCGTAGCTCATCAGGCGCTCGTAACGGCGGGTCAGCAACCCATCGATATCGAACTTTTGCAGCGATTGAAGCTGCTCGCTCAGGGCCGCCCGGATCGATTCAGCAGCAACGGCCGGGGCCGCATGTGCGCCACCCAACGGCTCGTCGATCACTTTGTCGACGATGCCCAGGCCTCGCAGGCGCTCAGCCGTAATGCCCATGGCCTCGGCAGCGTCCGGCGCTTTCTCGGCGGTTTTCCACAGGATCGACGCGCAGCCTTCCGGCGAGATCACCGCGTAGGTGGAGTACTGCAGCATGTTCAGTTGGTCGCATACGCCAATGGCCAATGCGCCACCGGAACCGCCTTCGCCAATAACGGTGGCGATAATCGGGGTTTTCAGCCGCGCCATCACGCGCAGGTTCCAGGCAATTGCCTCACTCTGGCCGCGCTCTTCCGCGTCGATACCTGGATAGGCGCCGGGCGTATCGATGAAGGTCAGGATCGGCATTTTGAAACGCTCAGCCATCTCCATCAGACGGCAAGCTTTGCGGTAGCCCTCAGGACGCGGCATACCGAAGTTACGGCGAACCTTCTCACGCACTTCGCGGCCTTTCTGGTGACCGATGACCATCACCGGCTGGTCATTCAAACGCGCTACGCCGCCGACGATGGCCGGGTCGTCGGAGAAGTGACGGTCGCCGTGCAGTTCGTCGAACTCGGTGAAGATATGTTCGATGTAGTCGAGCGTATAAGGTCGACGGGGATGGCGGGCCAGCTTGGCGATTTGCCAACTGGTGAGGCTGCCGAAAATGCTGGCGGTCAGCGTGTTGCTCTTGTCTTGCAGACGGGCAATTTCATCGCTGATGTTCAGCGAGTTGTCGTTACCGACCAGGCGCAGCTCTTCGATCTTTGCTTGGAGATCGGCAATCGGCTGTTCGAAATCGAGAAAATTCGGGTTCATAGTCATCCGTCTTGCGCCTGGCCAGGGGCCGGCGGCTGAGTCCGTTGAGCGCCTTACCTTACGGGAACAGGCGCATTCAGGTCGAGAGTAAAAATGGCGCTCGGCGCCGCTCGCTTACTAGCGATCAAGTGGTACTTGCTAGCGATAGTGCAAAAAGACGTTGTCGCGCCCGAACTGGTCACGCAATGTTTGAATCAATCCATCGGCCGGGTCGATCCGCCAGCCTTCACCGAACTGCAGCAGCGCCTTGGCTTCGCTGCCGGTGTAGTCGAGCGTGATCGGGCAACCGCCACGGTGACGCTTACACAGCTCCGCCAACCAGCGTAGGCGATCACCTTTCAGGGCGTCGCTTTTCACCCGCACACGCAAGCTTTCAGCCAGACCTGTGCGCGCATCTTCCAGACTCATCACGCGCTTGGCCCGCAGACGCAGGCCGCCGGAAAAGTCGTCGTTACTCACCTCGCCTTCCACCACCACCAGCGCGTCGGTTTGCAACAGCGCCTGTGCCGAGTTGAAGGCATCGGCGAACAGCGAGGCCTCGATGCGCCCCGAGCGATCGTCGAGGGTGATAAAGCCCATCTTGTCGCCCTTCTTGTTCTTCATCACCCGCAGGTTAACGATCAAGCCAGCAATGGTCTGACTGTCGCGGGCGGGTTTCAGATCAATAATTCGTTGGCGGGCGAAGCGGCGGATTTCACCTTCGTATTCGTCAATCGGGTGACCGGTCAGGTACAGGCCGAGGGTTTCTTTCTCGCCGCGCAGGCGTTCTTTCAGCGACAGCTCTTTGGCCTTCTTGTGCTTGGCATAGACGTCGGCATCGGTATCGGCGAACACGCCGCCAAACAGGTCGGCGTGGCCGCTGTCATGGCTGCGGGCAGTCTGCTCGGCGGCCTGAATGGCTTCTTCCATCGACGCCAACAGCACCGCGCGATTGCGGTCGATGTTGGCTTGGTAGGCTTTGATTTCGTCGTGGAAATACGGGCCCAGACGATCCAGCGCGCCGCTGCGAATGAGCGCATCAGTGGTGCGTTTGTTGATGCGCTTGAGGTCAACGCGGGCGCAGAAGTCGAACAGGTCTTTGAACGGACCGGCCTGGCGCGATTCAACAATCGCCTCCACCGGCCCCTCGCCCACGCCTTTAATGGCGCCTAGACCGTAGACGATGCGGCCATCGTCGTTCACGGTGAATTTAAATTCCGAGGTGTTCACATCCGGCGCATCGAGGCGCAGCTTCATGCTGCGGCATTCCTCGATCAACGTAACCACCTTGTCGGTGTTGTGCATATCCGCCGACAACACCGCCGCCATGAACGGCGACGGGTAATGCGCTTTGAGCCACGCAGTCTGGTACGAAACCAGGCCATAGGCGGCGGAGTGAGATTTGTTGAAGCCGTAACCGGCGAACTTTTCCACCAGGTCGAAAATGTTACCGGCCAGGTCCGCGTCGATATTGTTCTTCGCGCAACCCTCAATGAAACCGCCGCGCTGCTTGGCCATTTCCTCGGGCTTTTTCTTACCCATGGCGCGGCGCAGCATGTCCGCCTCGCCGAGGGTGTAGCCGGCCATTACCTGGGCGATCTGCATCACCTGTTCCTGGTACAGGATGATGCCGTAAGTCGGCGCCAATACCGGGCGCAAACCGTCGTACTGATAGTCAGGATGCGGATACGCCAACTCGGCGCGACCGTGCTTACGGTTGATAAAGTCGTCCACCATGCCCGACTGCAACGGGCCCGGGCGGAACAGGGCCACCAGTGCGATGAGGTCTTCCAGGCAGTCGGGCTTGAGCTTTTTGATCAGCTCTTTCATGCCGCGCGATTCAAGCTGGAACACGGCGGTGGTTTCCGCCTTTTGCAGCAAGGCGTACGTCGGCTTGTCGTCCAGCGGAATGAAGTCGATGTTCAGCGGTTCCAGGCCAGCCTTGGCCTGTTCGCGGTTAATGGTTTTCAGCGCCCAGTCGATGATGGTCAGGGTGCGCAGGCCGAGGAAGTCGAACTTCACCAGGCCGGCGGCTTCCACGTCGTCTTTGTCGAACTGGGTAACCAGACCACCGCCTTCGTCATCGCAATAAATCGCGGCGAAGTCAGTGAGTTTGGTCGGCGCGATAACCACACCACCAGCGTGCTTGCCGACGTTACGGGTGATGCCTTCAAGCTTCTTGGCCATCTCCCAGATTTCCGCCGCTTCCTCGTCAATCTTGAGGAAATCGCGCAGCGCTTCTTCTTGCTCGTAGGCTTTTTCCAAGGTCATGCCGACCTCGAACGGAATCATCTTCGACAAACGATCCGCCAGGCCGTACGACTTGCCCTGGACCCGCGCCACGTCTCGCACCACGGCCTTGGCGGCCATGGTACCGAAGGTGATGATCTGGCTAACCGCGTTGCGCCCGTAGGCCTGGGCCACGTATTCGATAACGCGGTCGCGGCCGTCCATGCAGAAGTCGATATCGAAGTCGGGCATCGACACCCGTTCCGGGTTCAGGAAGCGTTCGAACAGCAGGTCGTACTGCAGCGGGTCCAGGTCAGTAATTTTCTGCACATAGGCCACCAGCGAACCGGCACCTGACCCCCGGCCCGGGCCGACCGGGATGCCGTTGCGTTTGGCCCACTGGATAAAGTCCATCACGATCAGGAAGTAACCGGGGAAGCCCATCTGGATGATGATATCCAGCTCGAAATTCAGCCGATCGATGTAAACCTGACGCTTCTCTTCGTAGTTGGGCGTGGTTTCTTTCGGCCACAACACCGCCAGGCGCTCTTCCAGACCCTCGAACGAGATCTTGCGAAAGAACTCGTCCATGGTCATGCCATCGGGCACGGGGAAGTTCGGCAAGAAGCTCTTGCCCAGCAGAATTTCGATGTTGCAACGCTTGGCGATTTCGACGGTATTTTCCAGCGCTTCGGGAATGTCGCTAAACAGCTCCCACATTTCTTCCGGCGACTTCAGGTATTGCTGATCGCTGTAGGTGCGGGCGCGACGCGGGTCGTCGAGGGCGCGGCCTTCACCGATGCAGACGCGGGTTTCGTGGGCTTCGAAGTCGCCCTGCTTGATGAAGCGCACGTCGTTGGTGGCCACCAGCATCGCGTCGCAGCGACCGGCCAGGTCGACGGCCAGGTGCAAATATTCTTCGTCATTAGTACGGCTGGTGCGTTGCAGCTCGAGGTAGAAGCGATCCGGGAACACGTCCTGCCATTCGCGTAGGCTGGCTTCGGCTTCCTGAAGATTGCCGGCGAGCAAACTGAGGCCGATCTCGCCCTCTTTCGCACCGGACAAGGCGATCAGTCCTTCCGAGGCTTCTTTCACCCACTCGCGCTCGATGATCACTTCGCCATTGCGTTGGCCTTCGGTGAAACCGCGCGAGATCAATTCGGTGAGATTGCGATAACCCTTGGCGTTCATCACCAGCAGGGTCATGCGGCTCAGCGGGCCGTCTTCGTCTTTGCTGGCGAGCATCAGGTCGGCGCCGCAAATCGGCTTGATGCCGGCGCCCATGGCCGCTTTGTAGAACTTCACCAGCGAGCACAGGTTGCGCTGGTCGGTCACCGCCACGGCCGGCATACCGGAGCTGGCGGCAGCCTTGACCAAAGGCTTGACCCGTACCAGACCATCGACCAGGGAAAACTCGGTATGCAAACGCAGGTGAACAAAAGTGGCCGGCATGCTGATCCTATAAAGCGCAAAAACGACAAGGCCCGGATTGTACCGGGCCTTGGCGCAAACATCAGCTTGCGGTTGTTAAACCTTGATCAGCGCAGCCGCTTCAACCAGCACACGAACAGGCGCGAACGAGCGCCGATGAATCGGCGTCGGGCCCAGGCGCTGCAAGGCTTCCAGATGCACCGGCGTCGGATAGCCCTTGTGCGTGGCCATGCCATAGCCGGGGTAGACAAGGTCGAGCGCCTGCATCTCCCGGTCGCGACTGACCTTGGCCAGAATGGACGCGGCAGCAATGGCCGGCACCTGAGCGTCGCCCTGAATCACCGGAGCGCTAGGCACCTTCAGTTTCGGGCAACGGTTGCCGTCGATCAGTGCCAGACGCGGGGTCACGCTCAGGCCTTCAACGGCACGCTGCATCGCCAGCATGGTGGCGTGCAGAATATTCAGTTCGTCGATTTCTTCCACTTCAGCGCGGGCGATGCACCAGGCCAAGGCTTTTTCCTTGATCTCATCGAAGAGCAGCTCGCGCTTGGCTTCGGTGAGCTTCTTCGAGTCGTTCAGGCCGAGAATCGGCCGCGCCGGGTCGAGAATCACCGCCGCCGTCACCACCGCGCCGCACAGCGGCCCGCGACCGACTTCATCGACGCCGGCAACCAACTCTTCAACCAAGGTGAAATCCAGGCCCATTTGCATCAGCGTGCTCCCGCCAATTCCAGCACCGCTTTTGCAGCCTCGGTGGAGGCGTCGCGGCGCAAGGTGCGGTGAATCTGATTGAACAATTCGGTTTGCGCTTCGCCGCCGCTCAACAGCGGGGCCAGGGTGTTTGCCAGGGCATCCGGCGTCGCGTCGTCTTGCAGCAACTCGGGTACCAGCAGTCGGCCGGCCAGCAGATTGGGCAGCGACACGTACGGGCTTTTCAGCATGCGTTTGAGAATGCGGTAGGTCATCGGCGCTACGCGGTACGCCACCACCATCGGCCGTTTGTATAGCAGCGCCTCAAGGGTCGCGGTGCCCGAGGCGATAAGCACCGCATCGCAGGCGGCCAAAGCGGTATGCGACTGGCCGTCGAGCAGGGTCACAGGAATATCGTGGCCTGCCAGCTGTGCTTCGATTTGCGTGCGGCGCTCGGGGCTGGCGCACGGCAACACAAAACGAACGCCGGGGCGCAGCGCGCGCAACCGCACCGCTGCATCGAGGAACAGGCCGCCGAGACGCGACACTTCCCCGCCGCGACTGCCCGGCATCAGCGCCACGACCGGCGCATCATCTGGAAGATTCAGCTCAGCGCGTGCACCGGCTCGGTCGGCTTCCAACGGAATGGCATCCGCCAGCGTGTGGCCGACGAAGCGGACCGGCACCTGATGGTCGTCGTAGAACTTCGCCTCGAACGGGAACAGGGTCAGCATCAGGTCGCAGGCTTCGCGAATTTTCAGCACGCGCTTTTGCCGCCAGGCCCAAACGGATGGGCTTACGTAGTGCACGGTCTTGATGCCGGCGCGGCGCAGTTTGAGTTCGAGATCGAGGTTGAAATCTGGCGCGTCGATACCGATGAACACGTCTGGCTTGGCGGCAATAAAGGTCTGCACCAGACGTTTGCGCCGTGACAGCAGCTCCGGCAGGCGACCCAGCACTTCCACCAGGCCCATGACCGACAAGCGTTCCATTGGGAAATACGACGTCAACCCTTCGGCCTGCATGCGCGGACCGCCAACGCCAATGAACTCGACTTGAGAATGTTGCGCCTTGAGTGCCTGCATCAGGCCGGCGCCGAGAATATCGCCCGAAGCCTCACCGGCAACGATGGCGATGCGTACTGGACCCGCCATGATCAGCGAGTGATGCCGCGAGAAGAGGCTTTGATGGAGTCGATGAACACGGCGACTTCCGGGTATTGGGCAGCCGAATCGGCCAGGTCAGCGAGCGCTTTGTCGACGGTCAGCCCCTGGCGATACACCACTTTATAAGCGCGGCGCAGCGCCTGGATCGCCTCTTCGCTGAAACCGCGACGGCGCATGCCTTCAAAGTTCATGCTGCGCGCTTCGGCCGGGTTACCGAATACGGTGACGTAGGCCGGCACGTCTTTACCAATCGCGGTGCCCATGCCGGAAAAGCTGTGGGCGCCGATGTGGCAGAACTGATGCACCAGCGTGAAACCCGACAGAATCGCCCAGTCGTCCACATGCACGTGACCGGCCAGGGCGGTGTTGTTGACCAGAATGCAGTGGTTGCCGATGACACTGTCGTGACCGATATGGGCATACGCCATGATCAGGTTGTGATCGCCGATGGTGGTTTCGGCGCGGTCTTGAATGGTGCCACGGTGAATGGTCACGCCTTCGCGGATCACGTTGTGGTCACCAATGACCAGGCGAGTGTCTTCGCCTTTGTACTTCAGGTCCGGCGTGTCCTCGCCCACAGACGAAAACTGGTAAATGCGGTTGTGCTTACCAATGCGCGTCGGCCCCTTGAGAATCACGTGGGGCCCGATCACCGTGCCCGCACCGATTTCTACACCCGGCCCAACAATCGACCAAGGACCGACTTCGACGTCGTCGGCCAGTTTGGCAGTCGAATCGATGATCGCTCGAGGGTCAATCAAACTCATAGTTTGCGTTCCGCACAGATGATTTCTGCCGAGCATACTTCCTTGCCATCAACGCTCGCGCGGCATTCGAATTTCCAGATGCTGCGCTTGCTGCTGATGAAACGGGCTTCAAGAATCAGCTGGTCGCCCGGGGTCACGGGCTGACGAAAACGCAGCTTATCCGAGCCTACGAAGTAGTAAAGCGTGCCATCGGCAGGTTTCACGTCGAGCATTTTGAAACCAAGGATGCCGGCGGCTTGGGCCATGGCTTCAATGATCAGCACGCCCGGCATGATCGGGTGCTCAGGGAAGTGGCCGTTGAAGAAAGGCTCGTTGATGCTGACATTCTTGTAGGCGCGAATGGTCTTGGTGTCTGCCACATCCAAGTCGACCACACGGTCTACCAGCAGGAACGGGTAGCGGTGCGGCAAGTATTCGCGGATCTGGTTAATGTCCATCATGTTCGGAAAAGCCTGTAAGAGAGGAAGGGGACTGACGAATGCTGTCAGTCACGCATCAGATGAAGCATCGTCGGCCGGGGTCACGGCTGCCAGACGCTTTTCTAGCTGCTGCAGGCGACGCGCCATGTCATCCAGGTTACGGAAACGGGCAGCGCTCTTGCGCCAATCCGCAGCCGTTTGCATGGCGGTGCCGGAAGAATACGAACCGGGTTCGGTAATGGAACGGGTAACCATGGTCATACCGGTGACAAACACACCATCACAAATCTCGATATGCCCGACCAACCCAACGCCGCCAGCAAGCATACAGTGCTTACCGATTTTGGTGCTGCCGGAAATGCCCACGCAGGCGGCCATGGCGGTGTGATCACCAACCTGGACGTTGTGGGCGATCATGATCTGGTTATCCAGCTTTACGCCGTTACCGATGATGGTGTCGGCCAGCGCACCACGGTCTATGGTGGTGTTGGAACCGACTTCGACGTCGTCACCCAGCGTGACGCCGCCAATTTGCGCGATTTTCTGCCACACGCCTTTTTCGTTAGCGAAGCCAAAGCCTTCGCCGCCGATAACAGCGCCCGACTGAATGACCACGCGCTTACCAATGTGCACGTCGTGATACAGCGTCACACGTGGAGCAAGCCAACCGCCCTCGCCGATCACCGTGCGCGCACCGATAAAGCACTGAGCGCCAACGGTAACGCCTGGACCGACCTGCGCGCCGCTTTCGACGACCGCGTACGCGCCAATGCTGGCGGTCGCGTCGATCAGCGCATCGTCAGCCACTACCGCTGTGGCGTGCACACCGGCAGCCGCGCGCGGCTTGCGATCAAACAGATGGGAAAGTTCGGCGTAGGCCAGGTAAGGATTCGGCACGATCAGCGCCGCGCCTGCAAAGCCCTCGGCATCCGCAGCCGTCAGCAACACCGCGCCGGCTTTGGTGTCGGCAAGGTATTTGCGGTATTGGGGATTGGCGAGAAAACTCAGCTGGTCCGGGCCTGCCTCATGCAAGGTAGCCAGGCCGGTGATGCGAGTGTCCTCGGCGCCACGCAACGTAGCGCCGAGGCGCTCGGCCAGTTGGCCGAGGGAGAAAACCAAAGCTGTCATGATTAACGCGACTGGTTCATGCGCTCGATGACTTGGCGGGTGATGTCGTACTGAGGTTTGACATCGATCACCGCACCGCGCTCCAGCACCAGATCAAAGGCGCCATTTTTAATGACGTCTTCAACAGCCTTATCCAGAGTTGGCTTCAGCTTTTTCAGCATTTCACGGTCAGCAGCGGCTTTGGCTTCGTTCAGCTCTTTGGACTGGAACTGGAAGTCGCGGGCCTTTTGCTTGAACTCAAGCTCCAGACGCTCGCGCTCGCCTTGCTGCATTTTCTCGCCTTCTTTAACCAGACGATCCTGAATGCTTTTGGCGCTGGTTTCCAAGGATTTGAGCTTGGTCAGCTGCGGACCGAACTTCTTCTCGGCATCGACGGCGTACTTCTTCGCCGCGTCCGACTCGAGCAGCGCCTGCTGATAGTTCAGCACAGCAATTTTCATGTCGGCGAAAGCCGGACCTGCCAGAACGGCAGCACTTAACAATACCAACTGAATCAACTTGCGCACGATGTACTCCTGCAAAACTGTTGTGTGATCAGGTAATTAGAAAGTCTGACCGAGAGAGAACTGGAACACTTGTGTATCTGCATCGTCCGGCTTCTTGATTGGCATGGCCAAGCTGAAGCTGAGCGGACCCAGCGCAGTAATCCAGGTCACGCCAACACCCACGGAGCTGGCCAGACTGCTCAGGTCGAGATCGCAACCGCTGTCACCACGATTTTTCTGCGTGGAGCTGCAGTTGGTGTCAAACACATTACCCACATCCCAGAACAACGAGGTACGCAGGGAACGCTGGTCTTTCACGAAAGGCAGCGGGAACAGGTATTCCGCACCACCTTGGATCAACACGTTACCGCCGAACGGCAGCGGATCTTGGTCCGGGTCGGTGTAGCGACCGTATTTGTCGCGACCGCCGCCAGGCACGAAGCTCGGCGTACTGCGCGGGCCAAGACTGCTGTCTTCGAAACCGCGAACCGAGTTGAAACCACCGGCGTAGTAGTTCTCGTAGAACGGCAGGCCGGAGGTGGAACCGTAGCCGTCGCCATAACCGAGTTCGGTATGGAAACGCATGGTGGTGTTGGTGGTCAGCGGCGCGAAGATCTGCGCGCGGTAGTCCAACTTGAAGAAGGACAAGTCGCTGCCTGGGATGGTGCTTTCCAGCACCAGACTTTGCGAGTGACCACGGTTGGCCAACACGCCACGGTTCAGGGTGGATTCGGACCAGCCGACGGAGCCTTTGAAGTTGAGGAAGTTATCCCCTTCCTGATCGAGGAAGTTGATGATTTCGTCAACGGTGTAGTCACCGGTTTTGATCTCATCTTCCTGCACGGTCAAACCAAAGGTCAGGCGCGCGGTTTCGCTGATCGGGTAGCCGATGCTCACGCCACCACCAAAGCTGTCCACGGCGTAGCTGGATACGTCGGTATCGAGCTCATCGTAGTCAGTGGTGCGGTAGAAGGCGTTGTAGCCCAGGCTCACACCGTCGACGGTCCAGTAGGGGTCAACGAAGCCGAAGTTATAACGGGTTTGGTATTCGCTGCGGGTCAAACCAATGCTGACCTTGTTACCGGTACCCAGGAAGTTGTTCTGGCTGATCGAACCACCGAGGATCAGACCGGCGTTCTGGGCGAAACCGACGCTGGCGGTGATCGAGCCGGAGGCTTGTTCTTCCACGCTGTAGTTCACGTCAACCTGGTCGTCGGTGCCCGGCACTTGCGGCGTTTCGACGTTCACTTCTTTAAAAAAGCCCAGACGTTCAAGACGGGTTTTCGATTGGTCAATCAGATAAGTAGAAGCCCAACCACCTTCCATCTGACGCATTTCACGACGCAGCACTTCGTCTTCGGACTTGGTGTTGCCGCGGAAGTTGATGCGGTTTACGTAAGCACGCTTGCCAGGGTTAACGGCAAAGGTGATCGATACGGTGTGGTCATCATCGTGAGCTTCGGGTACGCCGTTGACGTTGGCGAAGGTGTAACCCTCGTTACCCAGGCGACGGGTGATCAGCTCGGAGGTGGTGGTCATCAGCTTGCGGGAGAACACCTGACCTTTCTTGACCAGCAACAGCGCTTTGACTTCGTCCTCAGGGACTTTGAGGTCACCGCTGAGCTTCACTTCACGAACGCTGTACTTCTGGCCTTCATCAACGTTGACGGTGATGTAGACGTGCTTCTTGTCCGGGGTGATGGATACCTGGGTGGAGGAGATATCCATATTGATGTAGCCGCGGTCCAGGTAGTAGGAGCGCAGACGTTCCAAGTCACCGGAAAGCTTTTCACGGGCGTACTTGTCGTCGTTCTTGAAGAACGACAGCCAGTTGGTCGTTTTCAACTCGAACAGATCAACCAGGTCTTCATCCGGGAACACGGTGTTACCCACCACGTTAATGTGCTGGATGGCCGCCACGGTGCCTTCGTTGATGTTGATCTTCAGCGCGACGCGGTTGCGCGGCTGGGGAATAACTTCGGCTTCAATCTCGGCCGAGTAGCGGCCCTGAGCCACGTACTGACGCTGCAGTTCGTTACGCACGCCTTCGAGGGTAGCGCGCTGGAAAATTTCGCCTTCAGACAGTCCGGACTGGTTCAGACCTTTAAGGAGGTCTTCACTGGTGATGGCCTTGTTACCTTCGATTTCGATGCTGGAAATCGACGGGCGCTCAACCACGGTGATGACCAGCACGTTGCCGTCACGACCCAGCTGAATGTCTTGGAAAAAACCGGTTTTGAACAGCGAGCGGGTGGCTTCGACCAATTGGCGGTCGTCAGCGGTTTCACCTACGTTCAGGGGCAAGGCGCCGAACACGCTGCCGGCGGAAACCCGCTGCAGGCCGTTGACGCGGATATCGGAGATGGTGAAGGACTCGGCGTGAACTTCGGCGATCATCAGTGCGAAGAGCACCA
>Ga0157370_10001691_pt1 | contig 27150 bp, 23 predicted proteins | sample C35metaG_FD_113463 | JGI IMG/M metagenome (GOLD analysis project Ga0157370, IMG submission 113463) | Corn rhizosphere microbial communities from Kellogg Biological Station, Michigan, USA - C3-5 metaG | ecosystem: Host-associated > Plants > Roots > Rhizosphere > Soil | place: USA: Michigan...
AATTGCTTGCACTTGGTTGAAACAAATTTCAATAAAATGTACGATAGTAAAGAATTTGATATTAATTCAGCAGACTCTAATTATCTCTTTTATGGGATGCAAAAAACACGAAGATGAGCATGCAATTACCATTGTAACAACATGGACCACTTTCGTTAAACCTATTGAGCTTACCGGAACTTTTACTACAACCGAAGAGCTTAGTATTTCTGGTACTGGTATAATGGATGTGCAACTTGCAGGTGACTCAGCTCATTGCACAGAAACACTGACAACAAAAGAAGGAAGTTTCAGCATGCACCAGGATTGCTCAAATATCAATATGAGCGGAAGATGGTATATTACCAGTGGAACCGGGCGTTTTGCACATTTGCAGGGCAAAGGCACGCTTACAATGATGATGCCTCCTGATGTACCGGCTGGAGTTCAGGGAATTGACACCTTAACCGGAGAAGTTTGGGGTCAATAACTACAATTGTTTGGCTGCGCTCTTGATGGAATAATAAATTTCAAGCGGTTAAGGCAACAAAATTGGATGGATACCTGAAGGTAAATCGCAAAAGTAAATTGTGTGAAGTATTTATTAAAAACAGATCTCAGAGCTATATTATTTACCCTAATAAAACTTCTATTAAGGAAGGCCTAATGCCTTCCTTTCTTTTTAAAACCATCATGTACCCTATTATGTAAAAAAAAACGGCGTTTAAAGAATGGAAAAACTAATTGCGTAGCAATTTGTTCACCTCTGCTGATGGTGATAATAAAGTACAGGTACAAAAGTAATTGTAGCGAAACCGCTGACACCGACGTTTACTAAATGTACTGACGGTTTCACACTGATTATTCGCTCATTCACTAAATAGCAATTTGTAGCAGCTTTCTCCAAGCGTATTTTTAATACATGGATTTCTTTCTGGCTATATTAATGTTGCTTCTTGCAATAGTAATTGGCCTCTTTTGGAAAGAAATTATGGATTGGATATTTCGTAAAAAATAGGTAATGACTCATGAAAAATTGTTAATTAAGAAATACCATTTTTTCATTTAAAATTTTCAAACATGAAATCATTAAATAAACCTTCAACCAAAAAATGCCTACTTTTTGCTGGCATTACACTTTTTATTTTTTCGTCCTGCCAGAAAGAATTTAATCAATCTTCCACCCCTCTACAAAAGAACGAAGTTGCTACTGCTAATGATGAAAGTAAGGCTGTTACGCCAGCGCAACCTCCCTTTAACCTGGAAGTTGTTCTTCGTGGAGAAGGTAACAGCTTTGGGCTTGTAAAGTTCCGGCAGGATAATGATGCGGATAAAATAATAACTCTTGATATAGGGGTGAGAGATCTTGAACCCAATCACCAATACTGGCTACAGAGAGCCGTTGATGCTATCAATGTTGTTGATGGCAACTGTACCAGCACTGCATGGCTCACCCTTGGTATGGGACTAACACCGCAGTCAATAACCACTGATGAAAACGGAACAGGAGAAGAAGACTTATGGCGCAATGTGGCTGCAGTGCCATCAGGTTCTGCATTTGATATTCATTTTCAGGTAGTAGATGCTATTACTGCAGCTGTTGTGTTAACAAGTGATTGTTATGAATACAAAGTGAGATAGAAAACTGATAGAGTGGAAAATTTATCTCAAAAAACAATGCAAATAAATTGGACTAGAGAAAACGAATTATCTATTTTTTCTTTAAATAATATTCATTCATCAAACAAAAAAAAGGAGATACTAATTATGAAACAAAACAAATTTCTTTCTGCCGTAGCAGTACTTTTGCTCATTGCATTTTCAACAACAAGCTGGGTGTCACCAAAGCCGGTCGCAATGAAGATGCCGGTTACCATCACAGTAACGACCTTTGGGGGTATGCCCGTGCCAGGTGACAATCCAGGAACCTTTGTCACAACAGGAGCGATTGAAACGTCCGGAACAAGTATAATGAATGTCGTACCATTAAGTAACGTTGCGATTCATTGCTCAATTTTACTAACTGATGACCACGGAACTATAACAATTCATCAGGAATGCAATTTTGCCACTCCTACTCCCCAGGGAAGGTGGGAGATTGTAAGTGGTACAGGTGATTATGCAAATCTTAGAGGGAACGGCCCGCTTACGATGCCAGGCAATGAATCAATGACAGGCTATATTTTCTAAAGCTAATAATTATTTTATCCTAAAAATTTTAATTAAGGAAGGCTGAAAACCTTCCTTTTGTTTTTACCTTCATCATTTCTAAAATAAATTCCGCTTTTTACAGTAAGGAAAGGAATAAGGAAGATTCTTAATTTCATTCATCTTCTAATTCTTACATTGGTGCAATGAAAACATACCATTTATCTGTAGTTGTAGAACTGGATGAAGATGGATTTTTATAGTCTCATGCCTTCTATATAAGGGCTGCCACAACTACGGAAAAACTAATGAAGCTATTAAAGAATCTAAAAGAAGTAGTAGCAATGTGCATAGAAGAACAATCTTTAGAAGAGGTAAATAAATTTGTGGTGTCCGTGACCTTGAATTTAAAACTTTGCCATTTTTATGAGTGAAAAACTTCAGTTGATAAGCGGTAAAGATTTCATGAAAATTCTGGAATCAATTGGATTTAGTATTATTAGAGTTAGCGGTTCTCATCAACCGATTAAAACATCCCGATGGAAGAATTACTACTGTTCCAATTCATAAAAATGATCCTCTGCCAAAAGGATTATTAAGAAAAATTCTGAGAGAAGATATTGAGATGTCAGTTGAAACTTTACTTCAGCTAATTAAACATTAGACTTCCTTTAGCACAAATTTTTTTACATTTTCAAAGCCTGTTTTTAATCTTATTTTTGCCGGAAAATATTTTTAAGATGAATAAAGGCCCGGTTTCACAATTTATAGAACATAACTACCGCCATTTTAATGCCGCCGCTTTGATGGACGCAGCGAAGGGATATGTGGCACATCTTGATGAAGATGGGAAAATGCTTGTATCGCTTGCTGGCGCAATGAGCACGGCCGAATTAGGAATTTCTTTTGCGGAAATGATCCGGCAGGGAAAGGTAGATATAATCAGTTGCACCGGCGCAAATTTGGAAGAAGATATTATGAATTTGGTGGCGCATTCTCATTATAAAAGAGTGCCCCATTATCGTCATTTAACGCCGCAGGAAGAATGGGATTTATTGGAGAATCATTACAATCGTGTAACAGATACCTGCATTCCTGAAGAAGAAGCATTCAGAAGATTGCAACAGCATATTTATAAGATCTGGAAAGAAGCGGATGACAAAGGCGAACGATATTTTCCACACGAATACATGTACAAAATGTTGCTGAGCGGTGTGCTGGAACAGTATTATGAAATAGACCCGAAAAATAGCTGGATGCTTGCCGCTGCACAAAAGAATATTCCGATTGTTGTGCCGGGTTGGGAAGACAGCACGATGGGAAATATTTTTGCTTCTTATGTGATCAAAGGAGATTTGAAAGCAAGCACCATGAAAAGCGGAATTGAATATATGCAGCAATTAACTGAATGGTACCGTGAACTATCACGCGGAAAAGGCCTTGGTTTTTTTCAAATTGGCGGCGGCATTGCAGGAGATTTTCCAATTTGCGTAGTGCCAATGATGTACCAGGATCTTGAATGGAAAGACGTTCCTTTCTGGAGTTATTTTTGCCAGATATCAGATTCTACCACATCTTATGGCTCTTATTCGGGTGCAGTTCCGAATGAAAAAATCACTTGGGGCAAACTGGATATCCATACTCCAAAATTTATCGTGGAAAGCGATGCAACCATTGTAGCTCCATTAATTTTTGCATGGGTTTTAGGACTTTAATTAATTAGCTAATCAGCTAATTAGCAAATCAGCTAATTCATATGTTTGCAAAAAAGAACTTTTCTCCTCAACAAGTTGGCTTCGTTACTTCTTTGCCCATAAGCGGCTTAGCAGCTCTCGCATTTTATTCTTACACAGAAAAATGGCTCCCTTCATTGTTTTTGTTTATAAGCCTGTTTATCATCAGTTATTTAATTATTTATCTGACAGTAAAACGGTTTGTCTATCGAAAAATAAAACTGATATACAAACTCATTTATCAAACAAAAGCAAGTAAGAAAGAAGAGTTTTATTTTAAAAATATTTTGCCTCAAAAATCTATTGACGAGGTGAGTGAAGACGTGGAACAGTGGGCGGTTCAGCATAAAGAAGAATTGGAGGTTTTAAGAAAAAATGAAACTTTCAGAAAGGAATTTTTGCTCAATCTTTCTCACGAATTGAAGACGCCTATTTTTGCCATTCAGGGTTATGTTGATACTCTGTTAAATGGCGCTTTGAATAATAATGAAGTGAACAAAAAGTTTTTGGGAAACGCATCAAAAAATGTGGACCGGCTGGTGAATTTATTGGATGATCTCGATGAAATTACAAAATTAGAAAGCGGCGAACAATTATTGCTGAAAGAAAATTTTGTTATCCAGGATTTGATTAAAGAAATCTTTGAATCGCTTTCTATAAATGCAGATGAAAAGAAAATAAAATGCTTTATAAAAGATGGTTGTGAATTGCCGCTTACTGTTTATGCAGATAAAGAAAAGATTCGAATGGTAATTATTAATCTGATTGATAATGCGATAAAATACGGAAAGCAAAACGGCATTATCGAAGCAAGTGCTTACAAAGTGGATGGGAAAAAAATATTGATAGAAATTACCGATAACGGATATGGAATTGCAGAAGAACATTTATCAAGAATCTTTGAAAGGTTCTACCGCACTGATTTGGCACGTGCAAGAAAAGCCGGAGGCAGCGGATTAGGATTATCCATTGTAAAACATATTATTGAAGCGCATGAAGACACCATTCATGTAAGAAGTAAAATAGATGTAGGAACTACTTTTGGGTTTTTACTGCCTGCCGCAAAACACGCATCTTTACAGCAAATAAACAAATAAGACGGCTTTCTATTTTTTTTGAGAGACTAACGGCAACGCATACACGCAAAAGTGATCACGCTTCTTTTTCAAAAATAATTTTTCAAATTCTCATTTACAAAGCATTACCGAATGGAAAAGAGTAAACAAACAATTATTTCAAATCGCAAATTTTATTTTTTGAAATGAAAAAAAATAAAAAAGCGCTTTTAAAAAAAGCGCCAGTATTATTTAAAAATTCACCACTCACTCCCACTCACTATCTCGATTGTGCCACTACTTCTTTCACCTCCGGAATCATTCTTTTCATCATACCTTCTATACCAGCCTTCAAGGTAATCATGGAAGAAGGACAGCCACTGCAGCTTCCTTGCATCATTAGGTTTACACGGCCATCATCATAACTTAAAAACTGTATTGCGCCACCGTCCATTTCCACTGCAGGCTTTACATAATTTTCCAATAATTCTTTGATTCTTTTTACCACATCGCCGTCATTCATATGAATTTCATTGGTGCTTTCTGTTTTTCGCGAAGCAAGTTGTTCTTCGTTTATAATCACATTTCCTTCTTCCAGGTATTCTTTCAAAAACTGTTTTACAGAAGGAATTACATCCTGCCAGTCTTCTGTATCATCGGTTTTGGTAAGCGTAACAAAATTACTTGCAATAAAAACTGCTTTTATAAAAGGAAACGCAAATAACTGCATGGCTAAGGGCGAAGCGGAAGCGCTTTCTTCATTCTGAAAATCGACACTCTTGCCCGGATACAAAAGCTTGTTTGCAACAAATTTCATGGTTTCCGGATTTGGAGTCATTTCTGTATAAATACTTACAACAGTATTTCCCGTTTTAATCATAACAAAATATTTAGACCTGCAAAGATAAAGATTATAGCTAAAAAGGCTTTTTGAACTTTGTTAACTTATACAAATAATTGGATAATTCTCCTTAAAACGGGAATCCTTCTTTTACTATTATAAAAATCTATTATAAAAAAGGCAACCCGGAAGCTGCCTTTTTATTCATTTACTGCAAACCTGTAAGCCGGATTTTGTACCCGTTTTAAAAACGAAAGGTTATCATTTATCTGGCTGTTGCATTACTGCAACAATCTTGCTGCCTACCCTTCAGCATCAGGCGAGCAGCCTTCTTCCGATTCCGATAGCTATCGGGACGGAACGCTGATATACGTGGCATTGCAGTACACAAGGTTTACCCGTAATTACAATTACTTGTAAAAACTGTGAGCTTTTACCTCACATTTTCACCCTTATCCGCCGGCTGGCAGACGGTTATTTTCTGTGGCACTTTCTCCAGGATATAAAATCCTGACCGGCTATTAACCGGTGTGTTGCTCTATACTGTCCGGACTTTCCTCTCCGATTTTCATCGGAGCGATAACCCGGTTTGCAGAAATGCAAAGATAAGATGATTAGAAGGAGCTTCGGGAAATTTGGAATTGTTTAGAACTATTTAAAATTGCTTAGAGCTGTTTAACCTTCAATTTTGAACATTAAACCTTTCAAACTTTCAGTCTTATCAGTATTGAAAAAAAATCTCTGTAGCTCCAAATCCAAAATCATGATGATATTGGTTTGCAAAAGTTCTTACTTCTTTTTTAGCTTTTAAAATCTCATGAATTGCATTACGAAGTTTGCCGGTTCCAACCCCATGAATAATAATCAGATTTGGCTGGTGATGAGCAACAGCAAGATTATAATATTTTTCAAAACTTTTTAATTGGATTGTCAGAATATCAAAATTGCTGAGGCCTTTCCAATTGTCCATTAATTTTTCTATATGCAAATCCACAACAGAGCGAGGAGGTTCCAGCTTTTCCTTTATCCTGGAAACATCATATAACTGTCCAAAAGAATTATGATATTCCGGAATGACTTCTTCGATTTTATCGGGATAATTTTTAAAAAGCAGAAAGGAAAATGTAGGTTCATTTTTCAATCTCATTTCTTCAATTTTTTGAAATAATTGTTTTGCTTTTATTTTAAATGAAGTTTCAAAATGAGCAGTCTTTTTTTTATCCGGATAGAAAAGAGAAAAGTCGAATTCAAATTTTGGAGAATCGTTCATTTCTTCAAAAGGAATATCATGGAGATAGAAATTAGTAAAAGGAAGAACGGTGTTATTTAAATGAAAATCGGGAAGGCCTTTAAATTTAATCTGATAAATAAAATTCAGTGGTTCACGGGTTTGATTGAGCAGGTAAATTTTAAATTTTTCGACTACATCATCATCAAAAATATCCTTATCAAATACAGGCAAAAAAGAAAGCCACATGCCGGAATCCACCTGATTTTTCTCAGTAACTTTTTCTTTTTTAAGATTGTCAATATATATCTTCTCTTTTTTTGGCACTACAATTTTTTTCTCAGAAAATCTTTTAAAATAAGGAAAATCAACCTGATCTGTATAAACGGGAAAACGCACACCCTCCACATCAACCAAAATCATTTTGTCGTTGAGGATTTCCACTACTTCGCCTTCTTCATTTGAATGTAAAAGTAATATGGTATCACCTGGCTGGAATTTCATGAGGTAAAGTTAGAATATGGAATGTTAAGTATTTTGGATTTATGATTTATGAAAAAAACCTCTGAAATTTCAGAGGTTTTTTTGTCGGGGCGGCAAGATTCGAACTTGCGACCTCCACATCCCAAATGTGGCGCGATAACCGGGCTACGCTACGCCCCGAATGCTCTTCAATTAGAAAACCTGCGGAGAGGGAGGGATTCGAACCCTCGGTACAGGTTTAAGCCCGTACAACGGTTTAGCAAACCGGCCCTTTCGGCCACTCAGGCACCTCTCCTTTGTTATTTAATTAAAGGGTTGCAAAAGTAGCATTTGAATTTGAAAAAAGAAAATTAAAATTGCAATGATTTATTTACTTAAATAATGCCTTGAATCTGATGTAAAATTTTCATTTTAAATTTTAAAAATATTTATTGCAAAAGGGAATAACACTGATTCTGGTTTTCATTTTTCCAATAAACGATTGCTTTTTAATTAGCCATTTCCGGCAGGATAGTTGTTTTTTTCCTTTCACCAATCTGTTGCCGCCACATTGCATAATACAAGCCGGTTTTTTCAAGCAACTCCTGATGGCTTCCGGTTTCTATAATTTCACCTCTTTCCAAAACATAAATCCGGTCGGCATGCATAATCGTGCTGAGCCGATGCGCGATTAAAATCGTAATCTGTTCTTTTTGAGAAGAAACATTTTTTATCGTATTGGTAATTTCTTCTTCTGTTAATGAATCCAAAGAAGAAGTAGCTTCATCAAAAATCAATAGATGCGGATGACGCAAAAGCGCTCTGGCAATTGATAACCTTTGTTTTTCTCCTCCCGAAACCTTCACGCCACCTTCTCCGATTAAAGTATCCAAACCCTTGTCAGCACGCGCCAGTAAAGTATTGCATGCTGCTTTTTTCAGCACGTCTAATATTTCCTGATCAGTTGCAGAAGGATTTACAAAAAGTAAATTTTCTCTTATAGTACCCGCAAACAATTGTGTATCCTGAGTTACAAAACCTATCTGGGTTCTTAAAATATCAAAATCTATATCTTCCCGGTTGACATGGTTGTACAAAATTTCTCCCTGCTGCGGAATGTATAAACCCACTAATAATTTTACCAATGTAGTTTTTCCTGAACCAGAAGGACCTACAAAAGCAATTGTTTCTCCTTTTCTTACTCGAAAACTGATATCAGCCAAGGCAGGTAACTGGGCAGACTTATGCTTGAATTTTACATTCCTGAATTCAAGCGATTCAATACTTTGAATAATTTCAGGATTGGATGGTTTTATTTCTGGTGCTTTGGACATCAAATCATGGAAATTTCCCAAAGAAGCTTCTGCTTCACGGTAAGAAATAATTATATTTCCTATTTCCTGCATCGGCCCAAAAAGAAAAAAACTATAAAATGTTAAAGAAAGATATTGTCCGGGCGTGATTGAATTCTTAAAAATTAACCACAACAAAGTGAATGTAATTATCTGTTGCAGAAAATTAACCATTGTGCCTTGTATAAAACTTAATGTGCGGATGCTTTTTACTTTACGCAGTTCAAGATTTAAAATTTTAAAAGTATTATTGTTAAGCCTGTTTACTTCCTGATTTGTTAATCCAAGGCTTTTTACCAATTCAATATTTCGTAAAGATTCAGTTGTTGAACCTGCCAAAGAATTCGTTTCTGTAACAATCGTTTTTTGAATAATTTTTATTTTTTTACTAAGCAAACTTGTAACAACTGCTATTAACACAATGCCAATCACATATACCGGCATTATAACCCAATTAAGCCGAAATGCATAAATGGAAATGAAAACAATGCTAACGATAATGATAAAAAAAACATTTATAAAATTGGTGATGAACTTTTCTGTATCGGCGCGTACTTTGGTTAATATCGATAAAGTTTCGCCACTGCTTTGATCTTCGAAATCCTGGTAAGGCAGGCGCATGCTGTGTTTCAGGCCATCTGTAAAAATAGTAGCGCCAAATTTTTGTACAAGTACATTTCCAAAATAATCCTGAAAGGCTTTAGCAATCCGGCTTACCATTGCCGTTCCAATCAACAGCATCAGAAAAAAAAGCAAGCCATGATAGGGGTCTTTTCCAAAGAAAAATTCAGTCTGGCTACGTGGTGTTTTATCCGGAAAAACATGTGGATGATTTGCAAACAAATCAAGAATCCTTCCTGAGATCCACGGAGCAAACAACGAAAAGACCTGGTTCATTGCCGCCAGAAACAAGGCCAAAGCAATCAACCATTTATAGGGTTTTAAATATGATAATAAAATTTTCATTGGGCAAAAATAAACGATTGGCGCTTTTTTCAAGGTTGCATATCTGGCGAGTAGAAAGAAAACAGAATTAAGAACAATCAACCCGCCCACCCCTCCCTATCCAAACTCCGATATTGAATCGCTTCTGCCAGGTGCTCTGGTTTTATTTCTTCGCTTCCTGAAAGGTCGGCAATCGTGCGGCTTACTTTTAAAATCCGGTCATAAGCGCGGGCTGAAAGATTTAATTTTTCCATTGCAATTTTCAAAAGATTTGAACCCGCCTGCGAAATCAAACAAATCTCTTTCAACATTTTGCTGCTCATTTGTGCGTTGCAATACACACCAGGATTGTCTTTATATCTTTCGGCCTGCATTTCTCTTGCACGGATTACGCGAACCCGGATACTTTCACTTTTTTCAAAATTTTGGGTTGATGATAATTCACTGAATGCAACCGGCGTTACTTCTACATGAAGATCAATCCTGTCGAGCAAAGGCCCTGAAATTTTATTGAGATATTTTTGAACAGCCCCCGGCGGGCAACTGCATTCTTTGTCGGGATGATTATAATAGCCACACGGACAGGGATTCATAGAAGCAATCAACATGAAACTGGAAGGAAAATCCAATGCTACTTTTGCCCGCGAAATGGTAACTCTTCTTTCTTCCATCGGCTGGCGCATTACCTCCAAAACGGTTCTTTTAAATTCCGGCAATTCATCTAAAAATAAAACTCCATTATGTGCCAAAGAAATTTCTCCTGGTTGTGGCAAACCCCCTCCACCAACCAACGCGACATCAGAAATGGTATGATGTGGTGAACGAAATGGCCGTTTAGAAATCAAAGTCGCATTCTCCGGAAGCTTGCCGGCAACGCTGTGAATTTTGGTAGTTTCCAGCGCTTCCTGCAAAGTAAGTGGGGGAAGAATTGTTGGCAAGCGCTTTGCCAGCATCGTTTTTCCCGCCCCGGGAGGGCCGATTAAAATGGCGTTGTGGCCGCCAGCCGCAGCTATTTCCAAAGCGCGTTTTATATTTTCCTGTCCTTTAACATCGCAAAAATCAATTTCAAAATCACTCTGGGCATTGGCAAATTCTTCCCGAGTATTTACAACTGTTGGCTGAATAGATTTTTCATCAATAAAAAAGTCAATTAGATCATTGATATGGCCAACTCCGTAAACATGGAAATTATTCACCATCGCAGCCTCCCGGGCATTTTCTTTCGGAAGAATCAATCCCTTAAAACCTTCTTTTCTTGCCTGAATTGCAATCGGCAAAGCGCCTTTTATCGGACGAATGGTTCCATCCAAACTTAGTTCGCCCATGATTACATAATCGGTCAGTTTTTCCGCATTTTCCAATTGCTCGCTGGCGGCTAATGTGGCCATAGCAATGGGTAAATCGAATGCAGTACCGCTTTTGCGAATATCTGCAGGTGCAAGGTTTACTACTACTTTTGTTCGGGGGAAATGATAACTATTCGCTTTGATAGCGCTTTCCATGCGCTCAAGGCTTTCTTTAACTGCATTATCTGCGAGGCCAACGATTGAAGTAAATTTGCCGGCGCTCACATTTACTTCCACTGTAATCGTGATTGCTTCTACCCCATAAACAGCGCTCCCAAAAGTTTTGACTAACATTTATAAAAAAATTATTGCAATGAAAGTAAGGAAAATTATGCGGATTGAAACTAAAAATTGCTCGTTGAATTTTGTTAGCTAAACAGGACTGTTTGCAAAAAAACTATTTAAGGTATTTAATGTAAGATAAAATCTTATTTAATTGGATTTAATCCATTTTTCAAAACTTTGCCTTCAAAATATCGGGCATTAAAAGTTTACCAACTCCATTTTTCGACATTTAAAAATAAAAAGAATTAGAAGTACGCAAAACTTGTTGGCTCACTTCAATTCTATTTGGGAATATTCTTAATTATCAATTGAAAACGGGTATTCAGGCTAACCTGGAAATTGTGCTCATTTAAAATTTCTTTTACAGAATCATCTTCCATAATTACCTGGGCCAAATGCATTGCGAGGGTAGATCCACTGATAACATTGCCAACTTTACCATCGGTAAATTCTATTTTAAATTTATATCCGGCTTTACGCCCTGTTCCAGCTCTTTCAAAATCAATACGGTTCAGCGTAAGAACCTGTTCTTCTGTTAAAGATTTTTTCAATAAAATTTTGATAATGGGCAAATATTTTTTCCAGATGTGATTGTACATTTAAGATTATAATTTTTTAAAAAATTTTGAGTTACTTACATCCGGATTCTGGACAGCACTTATGAACAAATTTAAATACTAAGCCGCTAAAATTAAGACAAATTTTTTATCTATATAAAAGTTTCACTTTTTTGACAAAAAAATTAAGAACGTTTAGAATAAAAAAAACAGCATTTAAATGAAATTTCACAAAAAAATTCACTTAAAAGTACCAGTTTTGTAAAAAATTAGCTGTTTCATTTTAAAAACCATTTATAAATTAATAGCCGACTTAGATTAACTATTCATTAAATTTGTGGCTGTCAACAACTTAATAATAAGGAATGGCATTTATTGATATTAAATTTCCAAGATCATTTTACCGCGCACTGCGACTTCCTGCAAGTTCACCAAAAAGACAACAGTTAAAAGTTTTAAAAAAACTATTAAAAAGAGCACGCTTTACTGAATTTGGGCAAAAATATCTTTTTGATCAGATTCTTTTAAGCAAGCATGTAGGAAAAAATTTTCAACGGGTAGTACCCACATTTGATTATGATAAGATCTTCAGTGAATGGTGGTTCAGGGCGCTGGATGGTAAACCGGATGTTTGTTGGCCGGGTACAATCAAATTTTTTGCTTTAAGCAGCGGCACCAGTGAAGCTTCCAGTAAATATATTCCGATTACCAAAGAACTAATCCGCGCCAATACCCTTACAAGTTTCCGGCAACTGATTAGTCTTGCGTCCTATAATAATGTTCCGAAAAAATATGTAGGCAAAGGCTGGCTGATGCTTGGAGGAAGCACACATTTACAAAAAAGTACGACTTATTATGCCGGCGATTTGAGTGGTATCCAGGCAAAAAATATTCCATTCTGGTTCCAGGGAATGTATAAACCAGGAAGGAAAATTGCCAAAGAAACGGATTGGTCAAAAAAGCTGGAAGAAATTGTAGAAAAAGCGCCCGAATGGGATATCGCTTTTTTAGTAGGTGTGCCGGCGTGGGTTCAATTATGTATGGAGAAAGTGATCGCCCGTTATGATTTGAAAAATATACATGAAATATGGCCAAATCTTGCTTTTTATGTTCATGGCGGCGTAGCGCTCGAGCCTTATAAAAAAGGATTTAATAAGCTTTTGGGCAAACCCATTACCTACATCGAAACTTACCTGGCCAGTGAAGGTTTTCTTGCATATCAAAGCCGGCAAAATGCAGAAGGAATGCGCCTGGCAACGAATAACAATATCTTTTTTGAATTTGTTCCTTTCGATCAGAATAATTTTGATATAGATGGAAATATGGTAGAAAATCCGGAAACATTGATGGTTCATGAAGTAGAGAAAAATAAAAATTACGCTATCCTGATCAGTACAAATGCCGGTACCTGGAGGTATCTTATTGGTGATACAGTTCAATTTGTAGATGTAGAAAAATGTGAAATTGTTATTACCGGCCGCACCCGTCATTTTTTAAGCCTTGTGGGAGAGCATTTAAGTGTAGATAATATGAACAAAGCAATAAAACTGGTGAGCGAAGAACTGAATATTTCAATTGGTGAATTTACGGTTGCCGGCGTTCCACATGGAAACTTTTTTGCACATCATTGGTATATTGCTACCGATGACAATGTGAATTCTGAAACGCTGAAAGTGTTGATTGATAAAAAACTGAAAGAATTGAATGATGATTACGAAGTAGAAAGAAATCATGCTTTAAAAGAAATTTTTGTAGATGTATTAAGTGAAGATACTTTTATGGATTTTATGCGTGTCAAAGGAAAAGTAGGGGGCCAGCATAAATTTCCCCGCGTTTTAAAAGGCAAAATGCTCGATGAGTGGCAAAAATTTTTAAAACAAGCCCGTGCCTGATTTATTTATCTCAATAAATCTTCTTTTACTATCTTTAATTTTTTAAACTGCTTCCTTTATTTAAAATTAAAACGCTTTATTTCTAAATGGCAGATATTATTGAAGCAATACTGAAAGGATTGGCAATGGGATTGTTGCTGGTAATATCAGTAGGGCCAGTCATATTTACGATTATCAAACAGAGCATCAATAATGGGAGAGCCGGCGGTTTTAGCTTTGTAATTGGTGTGTGGATCAGTGATTTTCTCCTGGTTGTTTTAAGCAACCTTTTTTCAGAACTGGTTACTACCCTGCTTGATTTTAAAGTACAAATCGGAATTACGGGCAGTGCATTTCTGATCAGCATGGGCATTTATTATATTTTCTTTAAAAAAGTTCATTTTCATCCGGAAGATCTTGCATTGCCACCACTAAAAAGCAGCGATCACGCAAAAATTGCTATACAAGGTTTTTTATTAAACACCCTTAATCCGGCGGTGATGGCTTTTTGGCTTACAGCTGCTACTGCCATTGCAGTTTCACATAGTATTCGCGACCGGATCATTATTTTTGCAACTGCGCTTATTTTGAATATGTCGGCAGATATTGTAAAAGTTTCGGTGGCAGGCAAACTGAGCAAAAAATTAACTATTAGAAATATCCGTCTGATCAATAAAATATCCGGTATAATACTAGCAATCTTTGGAACAGTCCTTCTTTTCGGGGTTTTGTTTTTTGTGAAAAAATTGTAACATGATGCGTTTCCTTTTTATATTATCGGCCGCGGTTTTTTTTGCTTCCTCCTGTACTGCACAAAATGACCTGCTTATTCTCAAAAAAAATAACCGGACAGTAGAATCTTTTTATCCCGCCAGTGAAATGGATTTTTCTACAAGCACACGTTATTATGAAGCGTATGTTACTTCCATCGAAAAGGATTCTGTTTTTTTGGTTCAATACGATGTAAGACGTGTCTATACAAACCTCGGCGTTTTTGTTTTAGATACGGTTGCCCAATATCATTTTGGCGTTAATTATCATGATATTATTTCCTTTGGCAAAAAGAGGAAAAACTTTGACTGGAATAGCTCCGGGGCGGCACTTTTTGGTGGTGGTGTTTTACTAACTACCGCCGGATTGGCTACGTGGGTTTTTGCAAAACCAAATACACGCTATTATGCAAGGCCGCAATTGGTTATTGGTGCTGCCGCCATCGCTGCTGTTGGTTATTTGCTGATGAAAAGTGGAAATAAAACGATGGTATTGGGAAAGAAATATACACTCCATTATATAAAAATGAAATAGTAAATTAATTTTTTGTTGGACAAAAAACCATACTTTAGAAAACGCGGTTTAATGAGAAGACTGGCTCGTACTTTTTTAAAAATCCTCTTATACGGATTTCTTTTTTCACTGTTTTATATTGTTTTATGCAAATGGATAAATCCGCCGGTTACCATTACCCAAATCAATAGTTTATTAACGGGAAACGGCCTTCATAGAGATTACATTTCTTATGATGAAATGGGCACCAATATTAAGCTTGCTGTAATGGCCGGAGAAGATCAATTGTTTCCCGACCACAATGGTTTTGATTTTAAAAGCATTCAAAAAGCAATGAAACACAATCAAAAAAGCAAATCATTGCGAGGGGCAAGCACCATCAGCCAGCAGGTTGCAAAAAATGTTTTTTTATGGCAGCATGGCGGTTATTTTCGGAAAGGTCTGGAAGTATATTTTACTTTTATGATTGAGCACATCTGGACTAAAAAAAGAATTTTGGAAATGTATCTGAATGTAGCGCAAACCGGCGATGGAATTTTTGGTGTAGAAAGCGCGGCTATGCATTATTTTAAAAAACCATCAAAAAATTTATCCAGAAAAGAAGCAGCAATGATCGCTTCGTCCCTGCCAAACCCCAAATTGTTTACTGTCCAGCCGATGTCGGCAAGGGTTGCATATCGTTTTCCCTGGATTATGCGCCAGATGAACAATTTACAGGCAGATCCGGATATAGAGGCATTGCTACAATAAAATTATTAATTCTGGTTCCCTGATTCAGAAGAAGAATAAATAATGAAGCTTTTTATTTTTAGAAATGAGTATTTTTAGGAATAAAAATTCAGATGAAATGAATATAAAAGTAAAAAGAGTGTATGAAAAACCAAATGCAAAAGATGGCTTTCGGATCCTGGTTGACCGGCTTTGGCCACGAGGCCTTACCAAAGAAAAAGCTGCAGCAGATCTTTGGCTAAAAGATATTGCGCCATCTACAGAGCTGCGAAAATGGTTTAACCATGATCCGGAAAAATGGAAGGAATTTCAAAAAAAATATCAGAAAGAATTAGAAGAAAATAAGGAAGTGGTTTCCGTTTTAAAAGAACACGTAAAACAAGGACCGGTTACTTTATTATATGCAGCAAAAGATGAGGAACATAACGAAGCCCTTGTTCTAAAGGAGTTTGTTTCTTAAATTTTCGATTGCATTTGAAGGATGCAAACAAAGAAATAATGCAAATTTGCTTGTTACAAACTATTTCTGGTTTTGTATAGAAAATGATCGTTTTCATACTCTTTTACCAAATAAGTAAAATAACTAAAATCTGCAATTCCTCTGATCCTTTGGAACCAGCTTTTATTTTCAAAAAAATACAACATTTTCTTGCATTTTATCGCTTTTTTACTTTTGAATTTGTATTTGCTTTACTTACCTTTGCAGCCTTAAAAAAACGAAAAAATATGGTTGACATAAAACCCGATGAAATCTCGGCAATTCTCAAAAGCCAACTAAGTAATTTGGATGTAGAATCCAACCTTGAAGAAATAGGAACTGTGTTGCAGGTGGGCGACGGTATAGCCCGCATTTATGGTTTAAATAATGTAAGTTCCGGCGAATTGGTGGAATTTCCAAACGGTGTAAAAGCAATCGCACTGAACCTGGAAGAAGACAATGTGGGCGTGGTTCTCATGGGAGAAAGCGGCGACATAAAAGAAGGCGATACTGTAAAGCGCACAGGCAAAATTGCTTCTATAAAAGTGGGTGATGGACTTGCCGGCCGTGTAATTAATACACTCGGCGAACCGATTGACGGAAGAGGTCCAATTACAGGCGAATTGTATGAAATGCCATTGGAACGCAAAGCGCCAGGCGTTATTTTCCGTGAGCCGGTAAAACAACCTTTGCAAACAGGTATTAAAGCAATTGACGCGATGATTCCAATTGGACGCGGTCAGCGTGAATTGGTTATTGGCGACCGCCAAACTGGTAAAAGTGCGATTTGTATAGATACCATTATTAATCAGAAAGAATTTTATAAAGCCGGAAACCCGGTTTATTGTATTTATGTAGCAATCGGACAAAAGGCTTCTACCATCGCAAACGTGATGAAAGTTTTGGAGGATAATGGTGCCATGGAATATACAACAATTGTTGCTGCTTCTGCTTCAGAACCTGCACCATTACAATTTTATGCTCCATTTGCCGGCGCTGCTCTTGGCGAATTTTTCCGTGATACAGGCCGTTCCGCTTTAATTATTTTTGATGATTTAAGTAAACAGGCAGTAGCTTATCGCGAGGTTTCTTTGTTATTAAGAAGACCTCCGGGGCGTGAAGCTTACCCTGGTGATGTATTTTATCTGCACAGCCGTTTGCTGGAAAGAGCAGCTAAAATTGTATCTAAAGATGAAATTGCCAGAAAGATGAATGACCTTCCTGAAAATATCAAACATTTGGTAAAAGGCGGTGGTTCATTAACGGCATTGCCTATCATTGAAACCCAGGCTGGTGACGTATCTGCTTATATTCCCACAAACGTAATTTCTATTACAGACGGACAGATATTTTTGGAAGGAAACCTGTTCAATGCCGGTATTCGTCCTGCAATCAACGTAGGTATTTCGGTAAGCCGTGTGGGCGGAAATGCACAAATCAAATCTATGAAAAAAGTTGCGGGAACATTAAAGCTCGACCAGGCCTTGTACCGCGAAATGGAAGCGTTTTCTAAATTTGGTGGCGACCTTGATGCTGCAACAAAATCTGTTTTGGATAAAGGAGCAAGAAACGTGGAAATTTTAAAACAGCCACAGTTTTCTCCATATCCGGTAGAAAAACAGGTTGCAATTATTTATCTTGGAACAAACGGATTAATCAGCAATGTGGCAGTAAAAAAAGTTCAGGATTTTGAAGAACAATTTTTGCTCGAAATGGAAAATAAATTGCCGGAAGTTCTGGCAGAATTTAAGAAGGGAAATTTGCCGGAAGAAGGAATTAAAAAAATGGTGGAACTCGCAAAAGAAATTTCAGTTCAGTTTGAATAAACAATTATTTTTTATGCTGAAAGGGAGATTTATTCTCCCTTTTTTTATTCAGGATACATCCTCGAATTACCCTAATTTTCAGGAATGATTAAGTTTCTTCTTTCAATTTTCTGATCTTTTCTAATTCGATTACGTCAATTTGATCTTTTTGCCGGGCTTTCCAAAAACTTCCATATTTCTTCATCAAATATATCCACAAAAATTATTTGCTGATATTTTTTTGCGAAGCAAAAAAAGAAAAAAAGATTATTTGTCTGTTTGCTGTTTTTTTAGAAAAATTTTCTATTAATTCTTTATCCCATCAGCAAAAAAATAACCGGTTTTTTATGTAAATCAATCTTTTCTTTTTTCCATTCTTCAATGCTTTTTGTTTTGATAAATTCATTCACAGAAGTAAGTTCGGCTGCAATGCACAACCGCGTGGAAGCATGGCAATTTTGTAAAAGAGTTTCAATCATTTTATTATTCCGATAAGGCGTTTCAATAAAAATCTGGGTGCATTTTCCTTTCAAAGATTCTTTCTCTATTTGTTTTATCTTTTTTACCCTTTCAGCATTATCTATTGGCAGATAACCCAAAAAACAAAAATGCTGTCCATTAAATCCGCTCGCCATCAATGCAAGTAAAATGGAACTTGGCCCAACCAAGGGCTTTATTTCAGCATTCATTTTTTGTGCTTCATAAATCAATATTTGTCCCGGATCCGCAATGCCAGGGCAGCCGGCTTCGCTGATAATTGCAATATTTTTTCCAGCTTTTATTTTTTCTTTAAAAATATTTATCTGTTCTTCCTCAGCTTTATGAATTGCATGCCATTCAAAATTATCAATCACAATTTCTTTGTCCATTGATTTTAAAAAGCGGCGCGCAGTTCTTTCGTTTTCAGCAAAAATAACCGTGCAGTTTTTTACTGCTGTTATTACATATTCCGGAATTGTTTCAATCGCATTTTCTGACAAAAATGAAGGAATGAGATAAACCATTAATTCTTTTATTTAGGTAAAATGTTTGGGTTATTTTTTTGCTTTTCCTGCAAGCTCAAAGTAGCCGCAACTACAGCATACCCTGGAGCAAATATCCAACCGACAATTGGAAATAAATGTATGAAATAAAATATCATTCCGTTGCCAATGGCCAATCCTTTATGGCGATTGATAAAATCAATACTTTCAGCGGCAGAAAGGCCTTTTCGCTCATTTGTGTAATCCAGCATTGAGAAACCGAAATAGAAACATTCGATAAATAAAGAAGCCAGCGGAGCGACCCATCCGGCTATCGGAATGAGCGCCAGAATTAAAATAGAAATGGTATAAACCGTTTGCCATAGCAAGTTTCGGATTGCAATATGAATGCCACGGATAATATCTGAAATAAATCTTTTTATCGAAAAGGGATAATTGGTATTTAAAAGAATCGCTTCTGTTTTTTCACTCAGATAAGCAAATAAAGGTGAGCCGATAATCAGAAATAAATACTTGAACCACGAGAAGTAAAGCAGCATCAAAATGAGTTGCAGAATGATTTGCCCAAAAATAAAAATGAATTTTAACCAGCGAAGATTTTCAGCCTGAAGCCATGCTTTTAAACCGGTTCTTGTAAAAATAAAATCAATTATAAAAGCAGTAGATTCCCAAAAAAAATAAATTCCTGTTACAAAAAGCAAGGCATAAATAATTCCGGGAATGAATATCCATTTCCATAATTTATTTTTGACGATAAAACGGTGCGCTTTAAAATAAGAAGAGACGGCAATAATGATTTCTTCCAGCAATTGTTGATGGTTGAGGCATTAAAAATGTTGTGAAACAAATATAATTTACTTTGTCCTGAATCGTTCAAAAGTTTTCAAATGCGGCACCTTAATTTTTATTTATGAAGAAAGTTCCTTTATCATTTTACAACAGGAAAGATGTGGTACAAATTGCAAAAGAATTATTGGGGAAAATAATTGTTACAAATCTTAAAGGAAGAATTACTTCGGGCAGAATCGTAGAAACAGAAGCATACATTGGCATTGTTGATAAAGCTTCTCATTCTTTCGGAGGAAAAAGAACGGCGCGCAACGAGCACATGTATTCCGCGCCAGGAACGGCTTACATTTATATTTGTTATGGTATGCATCAGATGTTGAACATTGTTACAAATGAAAAGGAAATTCCTGACGCGGTTTTGATTCGTGCGATAGAGCCTTTAGAAGGAATTGATATCATGCTGAAAAGAACAGGTAAAAAAGTATTGGATAAAACATTAACCCGTGGCCCCGGAAACGTTGGAAAATCTTTAGGCATTTTTAAACATCATTCGGGTTTATATCTTTTAGATGAAGAAATTTATTTGCTGGATGATTCTAAAAAGATATCTGAAGAAGAAATCGGTGTCAGCAAAAGAATCGGTGTCGAAAGCGCGGAGGAAGATGGTTTATTACCTTATCGTTTTTATGTGAAAGGAAATAAATATGTAAGCGGAAAAAAGAATTAAACGTGGTGATGCTAATCTGCTAATTTACTGATGTAGGAAGAGAAAGGGTAATGTGAATAATTTAATAATCTAATAATTGTTCACATGCGATACCAACTTTTCAGTCTCCTTTTTCCTGATAAACCATGCTATTGTAAAGGTGGGAATAAAATCAAGGCCGGGAGAAATTTCTTCCAGGAAAGAAAAAATGCTCCCGGGCAAGCCGAATTTCTTTTTCCCAAATAAAAAATAAAAAATAATCGCTGAAAGTGGCGCCCATAAAAGATCTTCAGTTTCGCCAATAACCGGCAATAAATAACTGGCCATGCCCATGAGGTCAAGAAAGAGGCATAAATAAATGTTGGGTAAGAATTTTTTTTTCAATTAATCTCTTGTTTTATAAAGGTAAACCAGCAAAAAGATGACTTACAAATTTAATTTCTTTAACTGTTAAGTTTCTGTTTTAATCTTGCTAAGAACCTGTTTTGGCGTAACTTTGCACCCTTAAAAAAATTCAGGCTAAAAAAGCCTTAGGTTAAAACAATTTATGGATATCAGAAACATCGCAATTATTGCCCACGTTGACCATGGTAAAACCACTTTGGTTGATAAAATTCTACACAGTACAAACATCTTCCGGGACAACCAGGAATCAGGCGAACTCATCATGGATAATAATGACCTTGAAAGAGAACGAGGGATTACCATTTTCAGTAAAAATATTTCCGTTACTTATAAAGACGTAAAAATAAATGTAATTGACACTCCGGGCCATAGTGATTTTGGCGGCGAAGTAGAGCGCGTTTTAAAAATGGCTGATGGTGTGGTTTTATTGGTAGATGCTTTTGAAGGCCCGATGCCACAAACACGTTTTGTATTGCAAAAAGCATTACAATTAGGCCTTCGACCGATTGTGGTAATTAATAAAGTAGATAAGCCAAATTGCCGCCCTGATGAAGTACATGATGCAGTATTTGAATTGTTTTTTAACCTGGATGCTACCGAAGAGCAACTGGATTTTTCAACCATCTATGGCTCCAGCAAACAAGGATGGATGAATACAACACTCGAACCAACTGATAATATTTTTCCTTTATTAGATGCCATTCTTGAAAAAGTACCACCACCATCGCATGAAGAAGGAACTTTACAAATGCAAATTACTTCTCTTGATTATTCTTCTTTTCTTGGCAGAATCGCCGTTGGAAAAGTAGCAAGAGGAATCATCAAAGATAACCAGCCTTTATCTCTTATGAAATTGGATGGAACCATTCAAAAAACACGGGTAAAAGAATTATATGTTTTTGAAGGATTGGGCAAAAAGAAAGTTTCCGAAGTAAAAGCCGGTGATATTTGTGCCGTTGTGGGCGTAGAAGGTTTTAATATTGGTGAAACACTTGCTGATTTTGAAAATCCTGAAGCGCTTCCGGTTATCAGCGTGGACGAGCCAACCATGAATATGCAGTTTAGCATTAATAATTCTCCTTTTTATGGACGCGATGGAAAATTTGTAACCTCGCGACATTTAAAAGACAGGTTGGAAAAAGAACTGGAAAAAAATCTTGCTTTGCGTGTACATCCTACTGATAGCGCGGATAGTTTTATGGTATATGGACGCGGAATTTTGCATTTAAGTATTTTGGTGGAAACCATGCGGAGAGAGGGTTACGAAATAACTGTCGGGCAGCCGCAGGTAATTGTAAAAGAAATTGATGGAAAAAAATGTGAGCCTTTTGAAAACCTGGTAGTAGATGTACCGGCAGAATATAGCGGCCGTGTCATTGATTTGGTTACTCAAAGAAAAGGCGAAATGCTTATCATGGAAAGTAAAGGCGAAATGCAACATCTGGAATTTGAAATCCCTTCAAGAGGACTGATAGGCTTGCGTTCTAATATGCTTACAAATACAGCGGGAGAAGCAGTAATGGCACATCGTTTCCTGGAATATAAACCATGGAAAGGATATATTCCCGGACGAAGTAATGGCGTTCTGATTTCAAAAAATCAGGAAAGAACTACAGGCTATTCTATTGATAAATTACAGGACCGCGGGAGATTTTTTGTTGACCCGGGAGAAGAAGTTTATGTAGGACAAATCATTGCCGAGCATATTAAACCGGGAGATTTGATCGTGAATGCAACAGAACCTAAAAAACTGACCAACCACCGTGCAAGCGGAGCCGATGATGCTTCACGAATTGCTCCAAAAACACAAATGACTTTGGAAGAATGTATGGAATATATTCAGCAGGATGAATGTATAGAAGTAACGCCAAAATTCATAAGAATGCGGAAAGTAATTCTAGACGAAGACGAAAGAAAGAAAACACAGCGCAGCCTGAAGGTAGAAGCGTAAAAAATAAGTATAGATTAATTGACCAGGCCTGATAATTTTGAAAAACTTATCAGGCCTTTTTGTTTTTTTAGTCCCTTATAAAAAAGTGAATTTAATTCTCCGGGAATTTAGCAAATCAACAGTAAAACAAATATGTATCCTGATTAAAATTATTGAATACCATTTTGTTAATAAAATTAATTTGTACTGGCATATCTTTTGATTTACATTTTTGTATATAAGACAGTAGCACTATCAGTTACTTTTACTTATACCATAATGGAACTAAATAAGCAAAGCCAACCAAACACTCCGGCATATCCGGATAAGCGTATTCATCTTTTAGAAATTATTGGAAATGCCAGCATCGGCGGGATGGAAAATTATCTCAAAGATTTTCTGGCTCATTTACCACCTGAACAATTTACCGTTACCTGTATATGTCCTTATGAAAGTTCCTTTACCGCTTCATTGCGGAAATTAGGAGTTGAAGAAGTATACATCACACCTATCGCTGACGATCCTTCCTGGCGATCCATACAATTAACTGTTGAAATTTCAAAGCTTCATCAAATAGATTTGCTACATGCCCACATGCCCAAAGCGCATGTGCTTGCAGGATTAGCGGGTTGCCTGCTACATAAACCGGTCGTAGCTACAATTCATGGTATGAATGTTACTTCTCACGAATTGGGAATTACCCGTGGTGTAGGATCACATGTAATTACCAACTGTCAGGAAGCTTTTACGCAAGCACTGGCAATGGGAATTCCTGCTGAAAAACTTTCACTTGTTAGAAACGGTGTAGATACGAAGATTTTCACAAAAGATCCCACCACTTATGCACTTCATGATTCTATTAATGTATCAAAAGGTACCCCATTGGTCGGTTTTGTTGGTCGCTTAGAACATGAGAAAGGCCCTGATATGTTTATTCGGGCAGCCGAATATGTTCATCATAGGTATCCGGATGTACACTTTGTTATTGCAGGTGAAGGATGCATGCGGGATCAACTTGAGAAAATGTGTGTACAAATGCGACTGGATAAACATGTTCATTTTATTGGTTGGCAGACAAATCCTGCAGGTCTGTATTCTAACCTGGATATATTAGCACATACTTCCCGAAGTGATGGTACTTCACTGGTATTATTAGAAGCGATGTCCTGCTCATGCCCAACTGTAGGAATCGCAGTTGGCGGAGTGCGGGAAATTATAGAAAATGAAAATACCGGAATGCTGGCAGGTGCAGGTGATTGGGAAGAAGTTGGCATTAAAATCATTCAGCTGCTACAGGAACCTGATCGAATGAAAATCATGGGTGAAGCGGCGCGACTACGTCTTGAGCAGTTGTTTGATGTTGTTAAAAATACACATCGTACTGCTGCGGTATTGCGTAAAATTGCTTCAGCTGGCTTGAACGGCAACGGATTTAGCTACAATAAAATGTTTCCGGAGCTAACACGCATTAAAGAAAAAAAACAACGGAGCAGTTAAGAAAACTTTGTACAAAATTGTTTTTATGTCGCTAATTGAATTAGTGATAAAACACAAATGATCAGCCAAATAGTAAAATAATAGCCCGGCAACAATTTCTTCATGACCACTCAAGCATTTAGCGGAATTTCTTTTTATATAGTAGCGCATGCCGATGATTGGCAACTTTTCATGCAGCCAAATGCTTATTACGATCTTATCAATGAGGCCCAAAAAGTAATTTTAATCATTATTACCGCCGGAGATGCCGGATATAATGAAACTTATTGGCAAGCACGCGAAGAAGGTTCAAAAAGTTCAATCCGGTTTTGCCTTGCTTCACGCTCATCTCTTACTCAATATTCCGATTCCCGTAATTTTAATGGACATCAAATTCAATGTTCTTTCATAAATAATTCAACTTCATACTTTCTTCGGTTACCCGATGGAAACCTGGATAGCAAAGGATTTGAAAAATATAATTATGAAAGTCTTCCGAAACTGAAAAATGCAGAAATCAGTAAAATAACGTCCGCGGATAAATCAACAACTTATAATGGCTGGGAAGACTTCTTTACTACGCTTGAAGCAATTGTGTTATCGGAAAGTTCCTATGTATCAAAAATATCTGTTAACTACTTAAACCCCGATAAAGATGCAAACCCGGACGATCATCCTGACCACATTGCAATTGGGCAGGCAATCCAGCAAATACCATCCGTTTCTAATATAATCCAAAATTTATTTGTTGGCTATAGCATAAATGATTCAGAAAATAAATTAAAGAAAAATGATTTGTTTTGGAAAGCAGGAATGTTTGCTGCTTATGAAAAAACGGTATTTGATCTGAGCGGTTATAGTACTCTGCGGGAAGGATTGGAAATTTATAATAAGTGGTGCATGAGTGGTGCTAAATTTATTACCATTAATCCGGTCAGGCAATTAAAGTAGGTTGTTGTCCCACGAGGATTCGAACCTCGACAGACAGAATCAAAATCTGTTGTACTACCTTTATACTATGGGACAAAAGGAGTGCAAAAGTAAGGTTATCGGCTTTATTTTCAAAACATCAAAAGAGGAATTTTTTAAAAGACTTTTTCCCAGTAAAGCAACGAATCTTCAGCTTTCCTTTTCCTATTTTTTGTACCATGAAATTTGCTTTAAAATATTAGTTTTAAAATACTTTTTCACTAATTACCGCTTTTTTTTAATCAATCAATTTTCGTGTAAGGTAACCGGAATAATCAGGAACCACCACGGGGTAATCTTCCTGCATTAAAACAGAAGTAAGAATAAAATCGGCTGTTGTACGATTACATGCCATCAGAATATTCCAGGCGACAGCCAGTCGAAGCAAAGCCTTCACATCGCTGTCGTGCGGTTGTGCTTCCATTGGATCCCAGAAGAAAACCATCATATCAAGTCTTTCTTCAGCCACCATGGCGCCCATTTGCTGGTCTCCGCCCAGCGGGCCGCTTAATAATTTCTTTACCGGCTGACCCAGTTTTTCCTCTATTAATTTACCGGTAGTACCCGTGGCAAAAAGCTCATGCTGCGACAAAACGGTTCTGTTGTAATACGCCCATTCTATCAGGTCTTTCTTTTTATTATCGTGCGCTACAAGAGCGATTCTTTTTTTAGAGGAAATAATTCTGATATGGCCCATGGTTACTTTATAATTTATACTAAAAACGGAAAAAGATAACCCAATTGGCAGGAAAATAAATTTTTTCGCACGGAAAACAAGTTCTTCGAAAATGACACCAGTGCTGTTTCCAAATATCAATGGTAACCAGATGACAGTACTTTTTCCATTGCATTATTGTTCAGCATTCCCCCCGGCTTTTGCCGTCATTGCGAGGCACGAAGCAATCTGGTTCTTAAGATGAAGATTGCCGCGAAAACAAGGAACATTTACTTAAACAATAAGCCTTAACTGATGTTTTCTCGCAATGACGTAAAAAAGATGTTCCTTCCTTGATGCGCCTCGATTTCTCAATTCCCTTAATCCCCCTTTTTATTTCCGCTCCGTCTCCTTCAAATAATCCGCCAGCTTCCTAATCGCTTTTGCATCCACTACAATCTGTTCCTGCGCTTCTTTCCATTCTCTTTGCTCTATCGCTTCGCGAATGCCCGGCATTGTTTTTACACCATAACCGGTATAGAAACCCGGCGCATAAATGGTGTGCTTATACCAGGCTCTTCTCGGCAAGCCGTTCTCATTCAATAATTGTTGCTCTGCCTGGTAAAGTGATTCATTAAATGCCACACTAACCGAGTTATTTTTTATTTTATTTTGATAAACAACTTTCAAACTATCTGCGCTTTTCTTCAACTCAACCAATGCATTTTGCAATGGAGAAAAATCAAGATAGGGAACGGCACCTTTTGCCTCGGGAGCAACCAGTTTTTTCGTAGGATCCTCCCCTACTTTGTAATCTCCTGACTGGATCATTTTATTTTCCATCACTGTCGATTCTCTTGAATCGTTCAAAAGCTTTGTCAATTCATCTGCATAACCATTAATCGTATTGTACAAATGCGTAAAATCAAAGGGCAAAACATCTGCATTTGCCATCCGCAACACTACGCGGCCAGCAGTCTGCGCCAGCGCTACTTCATAATGAAAACCCGGGTCTTTAAAATTGGTAAAATCATAGTAATCATCATAAATAGAATGATACTCTCCGCCGCTTCCTTCGCCACCAAAACCCAAATTGAGTGAAGGAATGCCGGCATGCTGAATAAAAGACGAGTAATCTG
>Ga0157370_10001700_pt1 | contig 27101 bp, 28 predicted proteins | sample C35metaG_FD_113463 | JGI IMG/M metagenome (GOLD analysis project Ga0157370, IMG submission 113463) | Corn rhizosphere microbial communities from Kellogg Biological Station, Michigan, USA - C3-5 metaG | ecosystem: Host-associated > Plants > Roots > Rhizosphere > Soil | place: USA: Michigan...
CACGCCCTGCACCCGCATGACCAGCCTTGCCGTGCAAAACCGCTGCAACATCGTCGGTATGCGGATCGTGCCGAGTCAGTTCAAGGTACTGGTGTTGGCACCCTGAGACACCGGCCGCGGCCCAGGTCTGAATCAAAAGGTCACGACGCACCTCCAAGCGCTTAGGACCGGGCTCGCAGTAACATTGTTAAAGGCGCTCTCGCCGGCGGTGGCACACCGGCGCGGGCTGGGTCGTTTGCTCCTCATTTGTCGAGATCCGAGATCTCCTTCCAGTTCAATTACGAGGGCGTCAGCCCAGCCGCTTGAGCGAAAGGCCAAGAGCCCCTCGGCTTCCAGACGCCGCCTGGGATGTTCAGCCGAATCTTGTATCGACCGGTTGACTACGCCGTCAACAGCACAAGAGACTAATCATGAAATGCACACAATGTGATGGCAGTCATCTTGAGGGGCCGACCGAGCCCAAGGGAATGAAGATTTGGAGGTGCATTGACTGCGGGTGCGAAATGGCAGGTCACTTTCACGATCTCGCCGAGCTTTCCGCACTTCCCAGGCAGGACTGGTTCAAGGGAAAATTCTTTGTTGGTGAGAAGGTCGACGCTACCAAGTAAGTTGGACTGAAGCATGGCCTTGAACAACTCTAGGTCCTGGAGACGGAACTCGGTTTCGAACTCCTCCAGCGTCATCAGAACCGCAGGGCGGAAAGGATGTCGCCGGTAGCCCGGGAGGGCTTCGCTGCGACAGCACGCCACTCGGAGCCCCCGGCCAATGAAGCTTGAGCCGATGGACTTTCTGCCTCAACTGCAAGGGCGCGAGTTTCCGCTCGTTGTCACCGGGCAGTTGGCCGTCACTTGTGTCGAGTTGCTCCACACGGTCGGCTTCATCAAGGCGGTTGTGATCTCTTCGGACCCCGGGTCTGTCGAGGCGCGAGTGCACCGGATCACTGCACTCGGCCGCTTGACGCTGGCGAAGCGACGATGATGTCCATTGGCGGCTGCGCTCGCACGCCCCTCAAGCCTCGTTCCGAAAACGACGGATCGGGGTTCCGGCTCGGTGGTCATAGTTTGCTTCAGATCGTCTGCAATGAGCCCCCTGAGGTGAGACTTGGAAAAGCATCAACCCTCTACCGGCGGCGGGCGATCATCGCGTAGATGACGAGGACCACGACGGCACCGAGGACCGAAGCAACGAAGCCGGCACCTGCGCCTGCGGTGTACCAACCCATTGCCTGGCCAAGGTACGGGACTGCGCGGCTCGATGAGCTCACCCGGCAATCCGTACAACAATGCACAGGCCGAGAGCTTCATGAAGACGCTCAAGGTCGAGGACGTCTACATCGGTGGCTATGAGACCTTCGCCGACGTCGCGGCCCGGCTGCCGAGGTTCATCGAAGAGATCTACAACGCCAAACGCCTGCACTCGGCGCTCGGCTATCGGTCACCCAACGAGTTCGAAGATCAACTGGTCCAGCAAGCGGCTTAGATCTGACTCCCGGTGGTCCAGCCGCAGGGGGTCACTCCAACTGCGCCTCACTCCCGTGAACAGACTCTTCATCGAGGGTGAGCCTGCGTTGCGAACATCGCAAGGCAGGCCCAGTTCGACCGTGCTCATCGGAACCAGCCACGGCGCGATGCGCGCACGGTCTTCGTTGCCGTGCTGCAAGGCCATCGATATCGCTTCTCGCTGGGCTTGCCGCTGTGCGCGGCCCAGCGTCAGCCATTGAACCATGTCCGAACTGTGAGCGAGCCCGGCGCCATGAACATCCAAGACCTGGTCCCCAATGGCCACGCCGATCGACCATGGATCGGATGCGTCCCGCCTGAACCTGCCGTAGGGAAGGTTCTGAATCGGAAAAGGGGTTTCGGGCGCGTTGGCGCTCTCAACCCAACTCACGAGGTCGGGCGAGTTTGTATCGAACGGGGCGGTCAAGGTGGATCCTTCGTGGTCGAAAGTGCCGCCTGCTCGCGAGCTGATGCCCAGGTCACCCCGGTAGGGAGTGCCTGGGGAAAGTGCTTCAGTTGTCGCGGGAGGGGATCAGCGGCAGCATCAGGTGCGAGTCGTAGCGACCGCCAGTGAGGATGATGTTCTCGCCGCTGAAGAGATCCGGCCTGCGGTCCAGAGGGTCGGTGTGCAAGAACGGCCCTGAACCCTTGCGCGGCCCTGCCGCGCCCTCGCGTTCGAAATCCTGCGCGTCGACGCGCACTGCAAGCCGATACCCACGTGGAAGCACGATGGACGTGGGCCAGATCTCTACCTCCACCCGATAGTCTTCGCCGGGTGTCAAGGGCTCGACCTCGGAGTGTGTGTGGAACGGTTGCCCCGGCCCGGAGCGTTGGGGGTCGATCTTGCGGTGAGAGGCGCGCAGCCACCCTTGCGCGACCGGCACCTGTGGATCCGTTGCGCCTCGGAAGAGCACTTCGCGGCCATCGGGGTCATACGCCCGGACGGTCACGAAGAGGTCCATGTCTTCGGTGCTAGAGCGAAGCCATGCAACCAGTGACAGCGGCCCGGTGAACTCTGTCAATGCCTCCATGGGCGCGCTTATGAATTCAATGCCGCGCCCTGGCACACGGTAGGTGGCTGTGGCGATTGAAGCGACAGGTTCGGACGTCAACTTTTTGGCCTGCGCATCAAGGTAGAGCTTGGTCCACCGCGTTCGCGCGATTGGCCACTCGTGTTCGAAGCGCTGCTCGAACCGGTCCGGATGGCGCACCTCCAGCATGACAGGTGGTTGTTCGTCCCATCCGTTGGGCTCGTCCTTCAGGAATCTGTCGAAGAAGCGCTTTTGCATCTGCACGTACTCAGGCAGATAGAAGGATTCCCAGTGCGTACCGCCATGCATCTGCAGCCACTTCTGCCGCGAACCCGCACTTAGGAAGCCCTGCACGTTTCCGCGAAGGTGCAGCCCCATGCCGCCCCAGTTCCCTGCCGACAGGACCGGCACCTCGATGTCCGCGAGCTTCGAAGATCTTGCGGCATACCAGTCATCGACGAGGGGGTGCGATCGGAACTCATCGATGACATCCACTCGGTTGGCGCGCAGAGTGTCAGCGTCCAGCGCCTCGCCTGTGCTCGTCGCACCCGTTTCGCGGTCGATGTAGGGACTGTCGGCCTTGCCGTTCTGCACCGAGAGGATCTGCTTCGGGAACCAGAGTTCGAAGAAGAAGTTGCCGAAAATCCCGCCGTGATGACTGGCATCGCGGTACATGTCGCTGGCCCCTTCCCACGGACAGATTGCCGCGAGATGGGGAGGCCGACGTGCGGCGACCTGCCACTGATTCATCGCGTAGTACGAGATGCCAAGGAGGCCTACCTTGCCGTTGGACCATCCCTGCACGCCCGCCCATTCGATGCAGTCTGCGTAGTCGTCTACTTCCTGCGGCGACCACACCCACAGCTTGCCGGGCGATTCACCAGCGCCTCGACTGTCGACCACCACGATCGCGTAGCTCCAAGGAATCCAGCGCTCTGGATCGGGCACCTCCCACCGCAGGTAATTTCCGGACCTGCCTTCCGTGTCGATGCCAGGGTAGAGGCGTTTCAGCTCGTCCCATTGCGGCTTGAAGGCATCCTCGAAATGCGCGTCCTTGCCGTAGGGGCCGTGCGTCATGAGGACAGGTACGGGTGCATCTACATCCGGGCGGAAAACGTTCGCCTTGAGAACCGCGCCGTCGCGCAGGCGGATCGACACATTCTTTTCAAAGATCATTTTCTTGCTCCGAGCCACGTCACTGAAACAGCGCGACAGCTCGCGTCCAGCCTGCCGAACCGCCGCGGACCTTGGCCGGAAAACAAGACAGGAAGAACCCGTCCGGGGGCAGCACTTCCAAGTTATGCAGCTTCTCGAGGTGGCAATAGCCGATGTCGCGGCCGGCCTTGTGCCCCTCCCATATCACCGCCGGGTCTTTGTCCTGCTTGTAGCGTTCGGCGGTGTACGCGAAAGGCGCGTCCCAGCTCCAGGCGTCCGTGCCAGTCACGCGCACACCGCGCTCAAGCAGGTACATCGTCGCGCCATATCCCATGCCGCAACCTGCCTGTACGAAGTCTGGCTTGCCGTAGCGGCTGCCCGCGCGCGTGTTGATGACCACGATCTCCAGCGGCTTCAGTGTGTGGCCGATGCGCTGCAACTCCGCCTCGACATCGGCCGCCTGCACCACGTAACCATCCTCAAAATGACGGAAGTCGAGCTTCACCCCGGGCCGTAGGCACCACTCTAGAGGCACCTCGTCGATGGTGATCGCCGGCTCACCGTGATTCATCGTGGATGCGAAATGCCACGGCGCATCGAGGTGCGTGCCGTTGTGCGTGCTGAGCTCTACCTTCTCCACTGCCCATGCCTCACCGTCCGGCAGATCCTCCGCCTTGAGCCCAGGGAAGAACTGCGCCAACCGGCTGAAGCTCTCAGAATGGTTCATGTAGTGAATCTTGGGCGCAAACGCTGGAGGATCCGAGATCACATCGTTCTCGAGAAAGATGGAAAGGTCGACTATTTTCTTGAACATCACGAATCCATTTCGATGCCGAGTGGAGGAAGGATTCGCTGGTAGCGAGCGAACTCTTTTTCGAGGTACGCCTTGAACCGATCAGGCGGCATACCCGAGACCTTGTTGCCGAACGTGACCATCTTTTCCTTGAAACCCGGGTCGGCCAGCGTCTTCGCGACGCCTTCGTAGAGCGCGGCCAAGACTTGGGGCGGCATCTTCGGCGGCGCGAGCATGCCGATCCATGCAGGAATGTCGATGTCGGGCATACCCAGTTCCGCGAACGTAGGCACGGTAGGCATCGTCTCCGCGCGCTGCGCCCCCGTGATCGCGAGAGCCTTGATTTTCTTGGCCTCGATGTACTGCATGACCGACGATGGTGCGATGAACGAGACATCCACCACGCCACTGATCAGATCCGTGAGGGGCGTTCCCTTGTAAGGAACATGGATCAGATCGATCCCGGCCTGTTTGGCGAACAGAGCACCGACCACATGCGTTGTGTTTCCATTGCCTGCTGACGCATAGCTGAGCTTGCCAGGTTGCTTCTTTGCCGCCGCGACGAATTCAGCCAAGCTGTTGAAAGGCCCGTTCGTCCTGTGCAGCAGCGCAAACCCGTAGGTCGAATACACCATCGACAAGGGCGTAAAGCCGTCGATCGGATGGTAGGGCAGCTTTTTCATCAGCACCCCGTTGGTCAGGTGCCCACCGGTGGTCCAGAGCAATACGGAACCGTCGGGCTTCGCACGCGAGACCTCTGACGCACCAATGGTGGTGGCCGCGCCGGGCTTGTTGTCGACGATGCATTGCCGACCTGTCACCTTTTGGTAGGTGTCTGCAAAGATGCGTGTCATCCCGTCGAGGGCGCCCCCGGCAGGGAACGGCATCACGATCCTCATCATCTCGGGCAGGTCCGTCGTCGCCGCTCTCGAGATGGGGGTCGCGAACGTGATCGCGACGCCTGCGAGCGCCTCTCTTCGATTCAACATGGGCTTGTCTCCTATGGCACCGACCGGCGCTGACTACGCCGGAATCCAGTCACAAGCGAATTCTAGACATATAAAACGACTGTTTCAATCAATTGTTTTTTCAAGTCCATTGGTCCCCTTGCTCAATTGAAACAAGTGATTGACTGGATGATGCAGAATGCCCATGACCGTCCCGGGCCGCGCTGCCGGGGCACGTATTGACCCAACTCCTTTGCCTCAGTCGACATGCCAGGACGAACATCCCCGTCATCCGATCGCCTCACCCGGCAGAAGATCCTCGATTCCGCCTTGGCCCTGTACGCCGAGAAAGGCGTAGACGGGGTGCCTGTGCGAACTCTGACCGGCCATGCGGGTGTCAACGTCGCGGCGATCCATTACCACTTCGGAAGCACCGAAGCGCTGGCCGAGGCCCTTTTTGATGAGCTGTCAGCGCGCGTCAACAAGCGCCGCACACTTGCCCTGAAAGAGATCACAACGGCCGCTCGTGCAGAAGGCGCGCGGCCTGAAGTACCGGCGATAGTCCGAGTTTTCGTCGCTCCGTATGTGGGGGATGGCGCAGCGACCGAAGGTCAGTTGCTGGCGCAGTTGATCCTGAAGCACCGCCTTTCCCCGTCGCCGATGACGGAGCGGGTCATCAAGAAGCACTTCGACCCCATGGCCAAGCAGTTCGTGGCAGCGCTCCATGACTCAGCGCCCGAGATTCCTTTGAGTTTGATGTACCTGCGTTACATGCTGATGGTCAGCACCGTGGTGCTCTTTCTTACTGACAGGGGTCGACCCAATCGCCTCCATCGCCTCTCGGGCACGAAGGCCGGAACGACAGATGCGCAGGAGACCGCAAACGCGCTCGTTGACTTCGTCGTTGGGGGCATCCGGGCGCCTGTGTCTTCGTCTTCGTCTTCGTCTTCGTCTTCGTCTTCGTCTTCGTCTTCGTCTTCGTCTTCGTCTTCGTCTTCGTCTTCGTAGGGAGACGCTCCAGACATGCGGGGTTGCGTCGTTGAGGGCTGCGACATGCGGCCAATCCGCGAACAAGATCACGACATTCTGAGTTCGAGACTGCGAGAAGTCGCTGAGGCGCAGCACTGACAACCGCTCTCTGGGGACAACCAACTTCCGCTTTGGGTCGCGGATTCAACCGGTCGATGCAACAGATTCGCTGAACATCTCAGCGGGCGTCTGGAAGCCGAGCGTCTTACGCGGCCTCTGGTTCAATTGTCGCGCGATCGCGTTGAATTGAATCTGTGAGTAGCCTGAGATATCGGTGCCCTTCGGCATGTACTGCCTGAGCAACCCATTTGTGTTCTCGTTGCTTCCGCGTTGCCAGAGGCTCTGCGGATCGCAGAAGTAGACCTGGATGTCGGCGGCCATCGTGAATTGCTTGTGCCCGTGCATCTCCGTGCCTCTGTCCCAGGTCAGTGATTTGTAGAGCTCCTGCGGTAACTTGCGAGCATTCTTGATGAGCGCGTTCACGACCGTTTGCGTGTCTTTGCCGTCCAGCTTCACCAACATCACGTATCGCGTTTGGCGCTCAACCAGCGTCGCGATTTGGCTGCTTGCACTGCCGAAAACCAAGTCTCCTTCCCAATGACCAGGCACTGCCCGATCCTCAACAGAAGCGGGTCGCTCGCTGATCGAACCGGCATCGATGATCTGCCCATGGATCGCCGTCTTCTGCGTGTAATGACGACAGCGACGTATGCCGCGAGTACGTCTCAGGTGCTCAAGCAGCTCCTTCTTTAAGGCGCCGCGCGCTTGGATGAAAAGGCTGCGGTAGATGGTCTCGTGTGACACGTGGAAGGCCTCGTCGCACGGATAAGTATGCTTGAGCCACCCTGCGATTTGCTCAGGTGACCACAGCAAGCGCAGCTTGTCGGTCATCACGCGCGCCAAGGCGCGGTTCTCCGCCAGTTTGCAGCGCTTGGGACGATGTGCCCGATTCCAAGCTGCGCTGTCGGCCTGGTTCGCCCGATAGCCAACTCGCCCGCCATTACGCTCGATCTCGCGGCTGACCGTGGAGGGTGCTCGTCCGATTCGCGCCGCGATCGCACGGATCGAGTGACCAATCACCAGAGCGCGAGAGATTTCCTCTCGCTCCGCAAGTGTCAGCGCCAGCCTCGAGCGATGTCGTTCGGGTGGGCGGATCCCGCCCGTCTGAGCCAGGATGCCTCGTGCGGACCCGTGCGAGCGAACAAACAGATGAGCGATCTGATGAAGAGTCCAGCCAGCTTTCCAGCGCTCCCACATCAATGCTTTCTGGCTGTCCGTGTAGTAGGTTCGTGCCTGGTACTTCATCCGCAACACTCCTTCTGCCTACGCAGTTCTTAGTGTGTTGCATCGACCGATTGAATCCGCCGTCTGAAGCGGACATGCAGGCCGCCGCGACTGCCACAGCCGTGCGGGACCTCACCGGAACTTCGGCCCCGGTGCCTTGATATCGCTGGGTCTTAACGCTTGGTGTTTCGCCTGCTCTCTCCAGCCATTCGCCAACCGCTGATCATCGGTCTGCACCGCCGGCATGCGCTCCGTGAAGCGATCCACCTGTGCAGCCAATCTAGTTTCGCCCTGTCTCCTCAACATACCCACCGTTGCGTGCCAGTCCGCCAACACCTCTTGGCGGGTGTCTTGCATCTTTGCCTGACCCGCATCTGAAACGCTCCGCCCCGCTTTGAGGCATCGCAGCACCTGTTCCAACTTCGTCCGCATCACCATGGATGACTTCGGCGCCCGACATCCATCGCGCTCGGCAAGCGACAACTGCGCAAAGGCCTGCAGCGCCCGTAATCGATGATGAATCGGATCTCGATAGGGTTTGCGAACCTGCCCGCGCACCTGCCGCGGCGTCGCATTGGCCGCCACCCCCTGCTCACGCATCAGCGCGGCGAACTGCTCGCGCCACTGGCGCAGCGTGTCCTTGCGAATGTAGAGGCGTTTTCCGGGCTCGAACTCGTGCTCGCACTTGACCACCAGATGCGCATGCGGATGCGGCTGATCGGTGTGCAGCACCATGGCGTAGCGATATTGCAGCGCGAAGTTCTCGCGTGCGAAGACGCGCGCCGCAGCCAGTACTTTTTCCGGTGGCGTGCCGGCGGGCATGGACAGGACAATGTTGTGGACCAGTTTTGTGCGCGTGTCCTTCTGCCCCTGAGCGCGTTTCGGTTTGTACTGGCCTCTGCACAGCTCCAGTTGCCAGTCGGTCACGATCTCCCTGGCCGCTCCTCGGCCCTGCTGTACCAGCCCCTCGTCGGTTTCTAGCGGCAGCTTGCCGTGCCGGCTGATGTAGCGCAGGTGGGCCTCCACGCCGCCGATGTCCCGTGCTCCGCCTGAGACCTTCACCATCACTTCGGGTGTACGGCTCACGGTGCGCTGGACTTGCGCAATCTCGTCGGATCCAAGGCTCAGCCTGCCGCCGGGGCCGCGCCGGCCGTAGCTCACGATGTCCAGCGCCATGTCGCGCGCTCCGCCAACTGGCCCACCGTTGCTTCGTCCCAAGCGCACGACCTGCTTAGGCATTGCTCATCTCGCTGTCTGACTCCCAACTGATGAGGTTGTGGCGTACGACGGCCGCGGTGACTTCACGTGCCGACTCGACCTCGCGGCGAACCAGCGTGATCGCCTCGCCCAAATCCAATGCGACGGAGCCTGCCGGATTGTTCGTCATGCCGAACACGCGAAGCTGGCGACCAAGTGCCGCCAACTGGGCGCCCACGGCCTTGATCTGAGCCAGTTCTCTCGGTGGCAGCACCGTCGACGCGTGGACATGGTTGTGGATGAGCAGGGCCAAGTAGCTGCCGGTCCTCATCCCACGCACACGAGCCCGTCTTGCCACAGCCAGTCGATCCCCGAAGCGAAGTCGCAGCGTGATGCGGTCCGCCGTGCCCACGCCACCATCCAAATCATTGGCGGCTCGCTGCGCGTTCGATGCAAGTGTGATCGGACCGTTGGACTGGATTACTTCTCGGACCATCTTGGCAAGCAGGCTCGACTCGCTCAGCCGATGGCGCGCAGCCAGCGCTGCGAAGCTCACCTTCGTATCGGACGACACGCGAGCGCTGATCACGGTGCTTGATCGGGGGGCCTTGGTCATTGCAACGCCGTTGCGGTAAACAATGTCTGACGTCAGTCTATCCTGCCCTCATGGCCGCACAAGGACTTTGCGTTCTGCGTCCCACATTCGGCGTCCCACGTTCCTCTCTCACCGCCCTCCCCGACCGCGTGCACACCTGACGCACATCCGAGCCCCCTCGCCGGGCCGGTCCGGCGCACGCCTCCGGTCACCCCGTCGCATCGAAATAAATGGGGAACATGAGGACAGAAACATAAAGACCCGCCATCGTCGATGGCGAGCCCCACTGCACCCCTCGATGTTCGGCATGCCGAACAAGAAAGCAGACAAACCAGCATCGAGGGGCACGAGACGAAACGAGACGAGATGGAGAGGCCTACCTGCCTGCTACGCCTCCTGCTCTCCATGGCGCGGTGCCGCCGCGAGCGGGCGCAGCGGAGACGGGAGCCAACGCGTGCCCTCCAGCCGGCGGGCGCAATGCGCCGCGGCCTCGGCCTTCTTCATCGTCGCCACAAGTGGCGTGCCGTGCTCGCCGGTCGCCTCCTGCACTGCTTCGAGCGCCTTCGCTTTGCTGACATGGTCGAGGTAGTTCGCGGCGGTCGGCAACCACCAGTCCGCCATGTCGAGGCCCAGCGCCTCGGCGATGGCGTCGCTCTGGTCGGCCGTGCGTTCGCGCGAAACGACCGCGTCGATGCTGCGGGCGGTGCAGTACGCCAGCAGATCGAGCAGCACATCGCGCGGCTGCGCGAGCAGCCAGCGGAACAGGACCTCGGGATCGCCGGGGAGGCGCTCGCCCCATTCGGTCGCGGCCCGCACGAGCAGCGCACCGGCCGGAGACGCCTCGTAGCCGGTGGCCGACTGCGCGAGGCTGTAGTCGCTGGTCACATGCACATGGACCTTCACCACATCGTTGCCGCGTCCGTACTGGCCGAACACCGTCTCTGCCATCCGGTGAACCAGCGTCGCCAGCGCCACATGCGGCTCCTGCATCAGCGCGGCCTGCAGCGCGGCAGTGCGATGCGCGGTGAGATCGCGCATCAGCTTCTCGCTGAACGCAGCGCGCGCTCTCGCGGTGCCCGCGCCCGCCTCGTCGCCATCGCCCGCCATTCCCGGCCCGCCCTCGCCCTCCGGATCGCCGGCCCCCGAACCGCAGCGGTGGTCCCCCGGCCGTGTCAGCCCCCGGGTCGCCACCACTTCTCCGCGATGGTCGATGCGCAGCAACGCCCCGGTGCATGCCATCTGCTCGGGCGTCCACGCCAGCAGCGCGGCATGCGCCGCGTCGATCCGGTCGTCCAGATCGTCGAGCGCGCTCGACAACCGCTGCGCCTCGGCCTCGACATCGACCTCCTCCTGGGCGTCCACCGCGTCGGGATCGTCGCCCTGCGCTTCCAGCGTCTCGAGGGCTTCGGCCAGCCGGTCGCGCTCGGCGTCCATGGCCGCCAACGCCGCCGCCTCCTCGGGCGTCATCGCGCGCCGCTGCTGCGATGCCTGTCCATAGCGGTGCAGCGCGAGGCCGTCCCCCTCCGTCACGCAATCCGCCCATGCCCAACCTTCCGCACGCACCTCCTCGGCCAGCGCGCGCAGCTTTTCCATGGCCAGGACCTGCAGCAGCACCGGATCGTCCAGGTACACGCCATCATCATCGTCGTCCTCGGCGAAGAGGTCGCGCCGCACCGCGCCGCCACGCGCCTCGTAGGCCGCCAGACCCACGAAGCGCGCGAGCCGGCTGCCGCCCGCACAGGATTCCTCTGTGAGCTTGCGGCGCAGCGCCCATGCGCTGCGTTCGTACACCGGGAGGCCATCCCAGACCGCCTCCTGCGCAGCATGGTCGTCGGTCAGCGCCAGCGCCTGCAACTCCTCCGGCCCGATCTCGTCGGCGCGGTACATCGCCAGAAAACGGGACGCGAGACGCGCCAGCCGGAGCCTGCGCTCCACGGTCAGCGGCGCCACCCCGAAGCGGCCAGCCACCTGCGCCACCGAGAGCCCGCCGTCGATCAGGGTGCGGAACGCCTCCATCTCGTCGGCCGGATGCATCGCCTCCCGCCCCGAGTTTTCCGCGAGGGAGATTTCCACCGCGCGCGCAGAAGCAAAGCATCGGCATTCCACCGCCTGCGCGGCATCCATCCGCCCCTCGGCGACGAGAAGCTGCATCGCCCGCAGGCGCCGCCCGCCCGCCACCACCGCATACCGTCCATCCGGCAGCGCCACCACCGCGAGCCGCTGCAGCAGCCCCTGCGATTCGATCAGCGCCGCCAGCTCGGCAATGCCGTCGTCGCGCTGCACCCGGCGCACGTTCGCCTCGCCCAGCACCAGCCGCTCCAGCGGCACCAGCAGGTCGTACGGCGCGGCGTCCGCCTCCCCGGTCGCGCGCGCGTCCGCGGCCGCTGCCACCCGTTCGCCGCCCCGCCCCTTTGCCGAAGCGGCCTTGCGCCGGCGAGCGCCGCCCTTGCCCGTCGCAGGGGCCACGTCATTCGCATCAATCGTCGTTGTCGCAGTCATTTGCATTTCCTTTGTCATGAAGTTGAAGAAAAAGAAGAAAGAAAGGACAAAGAGCCCTGCCGGATTCCTAGATTCGGAGCCCCTCGTGAAAGGGTTCCGGATCGCATCGGCCGCGCATCAGCCGCCGGCCGCCGTCTTCCTGAGTTCTTCGCCCGGTGACCGCAGGCGCGCGCGGGGACGGGGGAGCAAGGGGGAAGCCTTCGTAACGCGCATGCGTTATGAACACCCCCTTGCAGGCGCAGCCGGTCCCGCGGCGCCGCGCGCGCAACGTCACCGACAAGGTGAAGGACTCAGGAAGACGGCACCCGCCTGCAGCGTCCTCGAAGGCGCACCGGAACCGCCGCGCGGCGAGCGCCCTCACCTGCCGCAGGCAGGTCTGATCAGTGGAAGTCCGGGAAAGGGGCGAAGCCCCTGCGCCAGGGATGCGCAAGGGGGCCGCAGGCCCTCCCCGCAGGGGATGAGCGCGAAGGCGCGAACCTGGAGCAGCCCGACACCGGCAACGCCGGTGGGGCGCCCGAACGAACGGGCCACCGCTGGGATCATTTCGATCTGTTCAACGCCGGGATCGTGAAGCTGCCCGCGCGGAACGACATCACGGCGCCGATGGCAATTCGCGGCGAGCGCATCGCCGAACGCATCGGAGCCAAGGAAAAAAGCGGATCGAGCCGGCCCGGACCATCGACGCGCTGGGCGCAATGCCGCATGAAACGGCCTGGCTTGGGCCGACGGCAGAAGAAGCCATGCCCTGGCTGCGCCTGAATTCGCTGCGTTCTTTCCGATGTGCTTCGATCAGCCTGCCGTCATGGGAGCGATGGACGACCTTGCGCAAAAGCCGCGACGCCGTTCACCTTCCCCGGAACCCGGCGAGCCCGCTGGAGGGAACCGCGCGACGCACGGCGCGGACCCCGCCGATCATCGCCATGGCCTCCTGCCCGGCAGCGCTATATGCTGTTCCGCATTCCATTCACAGCAAGGTGAGAGAGAGAAAAGATGAAGATCTTTATCAGTTCCCTGATCCGCGGATTCGAGCCATTCCGCGACGCGGCACGATCTGCCGTGACAACGCTGCGTCACGAGCCGGTCATGGCGGAGGATTTCGGCGCGCAGCCGAACTCGCCTCAGATCGCATGCCTTCAGGGGGTGCGGTCAGCCGACCTGGTGGTCCTGATCCTCGGCGAGCACTACGGATCGGTGCAGGGCACCTCCGGCGTCTCACCGACGCATGAAGAATTTCTGGAAGCGCGCGACACGAAGCCGGTGCTGGCCTTCGTGCAGGAGGACATCACGCGCGATGCGCAGCAAGCCAAGTTCGTCTCCGATGTCCAGGGCTGGCAGCAAGGCTACTTCCGGGGCGGCTTCAAGACGGCAGAAGCGCTGAAGGATCTCATCACACGCGCGATCCATGAATACCAGCTGGCGCATGCGGCAGCGCCTCTCGATGTGGCGGCACTGACGCAGTCGGCGATCCGCCTTCTCCCGAAACTTCGAAACAGCAACTCGGTCCAGTCTCCGGTCCTGAACCTGGCCATCACTGGCGGTCCGCTGCAGCGCATCCTTCGGCCTGCTGAACTCGAAGACCGAAAGCTGGTGAACGACCTTCACCAGCATGCGCTGTTCTCGGAGCCCCGCCTGTTCGACAGCACGAAGGGGATGGAGACCGATATCGACGGCGCTGCGCTCTATCTCGAACAGGTGGGCGGCACAAGAATCCAGCTCGACGAGCAAGGCCGGCTCGTGCTGCGCCTGCCGCTCGAACGGCCATCGCGGCGCAACCAGGGCTTTGGCGACAGCTTCGCCCTGATCCAGGAAACGGTCGTCCAGCAACTGACGGCTGGAATCGCCTATGCCGACTGGGCACTCGACCGGATCGACCCGACCCAGAAGCTGACGCATGTGGCCTTGGCGGCCCGCATCGATGCAAGCGAGCATCTGGGATGGCGAACGCAGGCCGAGGATGACGCCAGCCCGAACGCCGGCACGATGGGGTTCGGCAGCGGGGAAGAAAAGCCTCCTGTTGCGGTGGACAGGCCACGCGCAGCCCTGCGCTTCGACACGGCGAACCTGGCCGAAGACCTGATGGTTCCGCTCAGGCGCCAGCGAAAAAACAGATAGCGCGAGCACTGCACGGTCGCACCGTGTTCGGCCAGTCTGTCAGGCGGGCAGGCTGTAGCTGACGTCGTTGTCGCTGATCGAGATCAGCGCCTGCGCCTGCAGTTCATTGATCAACGCCACCAGCTCCGACTCTGGCAGCGCGTTCTGAAACAGCGCGTTGATCGTGTTCGACAACGTTTTGACCTTGCGCGGCCTCGCCGAGCCGCGCAACTGAAGATGCGCGACGATGACGGCGATCTTCTCGCCCGGCAGCTTCGCGTTCAGCACTTTCAGCAGCGGAATCTCGCTGACATCACGCCACCGCGCGGCCAGGATCTTCTTGTCCTTCAGATGCTGGATCAGCGGGTCGAATCCGGTGTCCTTCGAGATGATGTGAAAGTACCGGCTCGCGTCCTGCAGCGACAGCTGCCCGATATAGAACGCGATATGAAAATCCAGGGCGTTCGGTCCGCTCCCCGAGATCTTGATGTACGACGCCCGCTCGCCCATGCGCTGCAGCGCCGCGGCAGTGTCGAACGCGACCTTGACCTGTGTCGCACCGACAAACACGATCAGCCGAAAATGCTCCTCATGGAGGACGGACAGCGCCTCCGGCTGCACACTCTCGTAGTCGATGAGGACGTAGTTGACGCGCTGGCCCATCGCTGACCGATCAGCCGCAACCGGCCTAGGCCGCGAAGTCGGCCAAGGTCTTGCCCGTGGCAAGACCCTCACTCAGCCAGCGCGGTTTCCGCCCGCGTGTGCCACCGACCCAGATTTCTCCGTCAGGCCCGCGATAGCGCGGCCCCGTCGCGACAACAGCGGCAGCGCGCCGCGTCGGCGCCTTGCCGCTCAGGCCAAGCGCCTTTGCGGAGATGCCGTATTCGGCGATCTTTGCGCGCATATCCTGAACGACCGCGCTGATCTCGTCGGCGCGCCGCTTTGCGGCGGCGGCCTTGAGTTGTTCGACCTGCTCTTCATGCGCCTTGATCTGCGCTTCGATGTCCGCGAGTGAGTGCGTTGCCATTGCTGATCTTGGTTTTGTGAACGAGAAACTATAAGGGCGCACTGCGACGCCACCAGACGGGAGTTACCCCCGCGCTGGTCGCGGGCGCGCCCGGACTGCAGGCCACTCAACCGGCACGCCGCTTCCCGGCGGTCTCTCCGACTTTGCGACGGCGCCGCCTCGTCAAGCCGGCGCCGCGCAAAACCGATCGCCCCACCGCAATCCCGCATGTCCGGCGCGGCGAGGAACCGCGAGCGATGGTCAGTCCCGGTGACCGGCAGCGCGGCTCGTTGACGACGCGCGCGGCTTGGGTCCCAGACACCGGGGGTCCGAGTTGCGGGAATCGGCCGTGCCGCTTGTTGCTCACGCGCCCCACCGCCTGATGGGCATGGCCCTGTGCACGCAAAAACGCGGCATGACGCTGCACCGCCTGGCGCATCGCCCTGTCCATCACACCGTTCATGTAACGGCATGCGGCGTGAGATGAACGCCATGCGGGCATCGCTCCGTCGCAGGCCGCGGATTCGAAGTTCGAAAGCACGCCATCGGTTGTGCAATGGGCTCGCGGCAACGAGTTCGGGTCGGCAAGCGGCCCATGAGCGGCCTAGAGAAAGCCGCAAGGGCGCGTCGTCGTCGCGCATCGAGGTCGCTGTCCGTGATGAGCGCCGACACGGGCAGGATGAAGGGCGCGTGGACCGCGCCATCCCTGCGAAGTGTGTCGCTGATCAGGAAGCGGTCGACGCCCCCGTTCCTGTCTGACACAGGACAGATGCCGGACAACTCACAGCGGTCGACGCATCAAGCGCTCGATGTCGAATTCCGACCGAAGCGGCCCGGCGGAAGACGGCATCAACACCGAGACGGATCCGGGAGCAACACCTGCGGCCACCACGATCTCTCCGTGTGTCATGTCCTTCAAGGCGATGCCGCTCTCGGCATAGACTTCCGCGTCTTCGAAGATCAGGCGCTCCGCCGACGCGATCCGGAAATCCATGGGATGGACGACCCATTCAATGGCAGTCGCATCGGCGCCTTCCCGCGCGAAGCCAAGATTGAGACTGCCGATCTCCTGCCACCCACCCACGGCGGTGCAAGAAGAAGAAAGGTCGAGAATCCAGCCGCTGTCCAATATCAGCCGAAAAAGCCACGCGGCTTCGAGCGTCTGTGATTTCGGCACCCCGTAGGCCGACACCCGGGCAGCCTCGAACGGTTTGCCGATTTGATCCGCCGAGAGGCCCTCCACCTGGAACGGCAGGACGAATCTTCCGTCGTGGAGTGCGTCAGTAATGTAGGGTTTCATGCGGTTTGGTGCCATTGGCCGGGATATCGATGCTCGAGCCGCCGGAGCTATTGCTGGGACGCCCGAAGATGCCATTGGGACCGACGAGGCTGCCTGGCGGGGCGCTGTCGCCTGGTTGCCAAGGCCGGGTACCGCCGGTCAATGCATCCAGATCTTTGCCGAAGTCCCCTGTCCCTCCATTGGCCGGGGTCAACGGCCCGCTCGTGTGCTTCTTCCCGCCCTTGCCCATTCCCGCCCTCGGATCGCTCTGATCGCCAACGATGTCCGTCGGCAACGGCGGGGTCGAGAACATGCGGTCCTTCACCCAGTCCGTCGCACGCGCGCAGGCTCCCTTGATCCCGTCGACCCACGACGGCGGCAGGATTTTTGGCCAAGGGATGCTTGTGGGGCCTGGAGGACCGAAGTCAGGGTTGAATGGTGGCGTTGCCCCGGTCGTGCATGCGATTCCTCCTGGAACTGGGCGGCATCCCTGGAGTCCTTTGGGGTCGACATAGCTCAATGGGTTCGAGCCGACATAGCCGAACCGATTCCATCCGCCATCGAGGCCGATCGGATCACCCTGCGTGTATCGTCCGATGGTCGGGACGTAGGTCCTGTACCCGTTGTAGAACAGCCCCGATTCCTCGTCCGCGTCTTGGCAAGCACCGAAGTACACCAATTGCCAACGCGAAAAAATCGTTGGAAACGGCTAACTTCGAGATCTTTCGATTTCGCCTGCGGCATTTCCATGCGCGCGGGCACGCTGGAGCGAAGCCGGCGCGCCGCTCATCTCGCGCAGCACGTCAACGACTGCCTGGGCGGCCAGAGAAACCACCGCAGCGCAAACGGTCCCACTGACCGCTGGCCCGGTTCCCGGCGCAGCCCGGCCGGGGCTTCGCGCGAATCCCGGCCCCAGGGCTCTCGCCCGTCTCTCGCGCCGCCGCCCTCAGCCCCGGGCATCCGAACCGGGTCCCGCAAGGGCCGGCATCTCCCGCGCCACGATGAACGCGAAGGCCTCCTCCGCGAGACGTGCCGCCGTGAAGATCGCCGTGCGGTCGCCGCGCAGCACCTGCAGCCACGCATCGATGTAGGCCGCGTGCCCCTCGACCGTGGCATCGACCAGTCCGCAGTGCCCCATCACGAACGCACTGCCGAGCTCGGCCACCAGTTCCTCGAACGCATAGGCGGCATCACCGAACCGCCGCCCGAAGCTGCGGTTCAGCCGATCGGGATGGCCGGTCCAGTGCACCAGCTCGTGCAGCGCGGTCGCGCATTGCGCCTCGGGACTGGTGAACTGCCGCGGCCATGGCAGCCGGATTTCGTCGAGCGCTGGCAGGTACGCCGCCTGGTCGAAGCCATGCCGGATCGTCGCATTGCAACCCCCGAGCAACCGCATCGCCCGTTCCACCGGACCCTGCAAGCCCACCGGAGAAGTGGCCCCAAGATCCACCACCTCGAGCGGCAACCCGTCGATCTGCGCCACGTTGAACAGCCAGAACGGCCGGCACAGCAGCACGCCGGCGCGGGCCCCGGCCTCCGCGGTCACGGCCTCCTCATCCGTCCCGCCTTCCGAGAGAACCTCGTCGGCATCGTCGCGGCGTTCGCGCGCCGTGCGCTCGAAGTGCGCGCACAGCACGCCACGCTCGCCCTTGCGCACCTGGGCACCGAGACTTCGCGCCTGCTTGTAGGTCAGCCACACGTTGGACGCATACCCCCCTTCGATCGCCGCGTCCCAGAGCAGCAGCACATTTGCACCGCGGTACGGTGCTCCCGTCTTGCCGTTACGTGGCATCCCGCGCGACGCCGCCCGCGTCCAGCGTTCGCGGAACACGTGGCCGCCCTGCTCCAGCATCGCGACGATCCGGTCCGTCACGACCTGCCGCACGTCCATGCGGTCCCGGCCCTGCGCAGCGGTGCCGGGGGATTCGGCACCACACCCACCTGCTTTGGGTGAGTCCTCGGGGGGTACGGGGGGAACGCCCGTGGTTGTCGGATGGCCAGGACGATGCGGGCTGCCCGCATCGCGCGGGGTGGCGCTGGAAGTTGAATTCGCGTGCATGGCTGAGCCTTTCTGCGGCATGTGCCGCTGTGGTTGAACATCTGCTTTCGGAGCCGCCTCGACGCATGGAAAGCGCGCGGAAAGGGGCGATGTCCAGGGACCGCCCGCAAGCCGCAGCCGAGCGCAGCGAGGACCGGGTGAGGACGGTGGCGAAGCCCGAGCCCTGGACATCGGCCCGAGCGCGCTATGCGTCGGCCAAGAGGCGGCTTCGAACGCAGAGGTGACGAGGACGGACAGGCCGTGAAGCCCTGCACGCGACCAGCGCTGCACCGCCAAAGGCGGCACGCCATCGAGGCCCTGCGAAGCGGGGCCTCTACCCCGACGTCAGGAACCGCCGAACGCCGAGGCGGGCGGCCTGGCCGATGACTGCCGTGCATGCACGGCCACCTGGCGCATCGCCGCCCGTTTCCGCGGTCAACGCCACTTCGCCGACCATCGACCGCATCGGGATGCGCGCATCAGCGCGGGTCACGCAGGCGCAAGACACCCCAAGCGGCGCAACGTGCGCGTCCGACGAAGACTGCAGCGAATCGGCTGTCGAGCCCACTGTTCGAAATCAGAGTCGACAGCAGTTCGGATTTCGCGCTGCATGAGGCGATCGAGCGTTGCAGAAGCGCTGCGAATGCGGCTGGACGCCCCCTTGCGCCGACATGCCGATCCGTTGCCCCTCCAGGTCCCGCTGGGCGAGAGTCGCACGACACCGGACCGCGGGTATCGCTTCACGAGATTCCTGCACAGACTTCACTCCGGCTTCACCCGGGTCGCGCACACTGCCTCTCGACAGTGGTTCGGCGCTGGTAGAGGCCAGGGAGAAAAAAACCGCTCAGGGAAACCGCCTCGATGCCGGCCGCTGTCACTCTTCATGCGCAGTCCGTCGACCCATGCGTCCACAGCGGGCAAGGCCCGATGCGGGCGAGGCTCAGGAGCCCATCCGCACCGAGGTCATTGTCCGCATGCACACCGCGCCGGAGCGCGACGAGTCGATGGAAACAATGACCGACGCAAAAAAAATATCAAACGTCTGCCTTGACATTCTTGACGAGGAATCGGCCGCCCGCGGCTTGCTGAGACCGGCGGGGGACCACCGGCGCAAGACCGGCGCATGCGCAGGACGGCCGGATCGCTCAGGCCTTCGAGCCCGATGACCGCTGGCTGGCCAGCGCCCGGCTTTCCTTCTTCAGCGCCTTGGACACCGGGCAGATCGCCTGCACGAAACCGGTCAGCGTGTTGGCCAGGCTTTCGCGCTGCAGGCTGTAGAACACGAACTGCCCCCGCTTCTCTGCCTTCACGAGCCCCGCGCCTTCCAGGATCTTCAGATGCTTGGAAAGCGAGGGCTTGGACATCTCGAAGCGCGTGGCGATGTCGCCCGCCGAGAGCTCCGTCTCCGACAGGTACGCCAGGATCTTGCGCCGAGGCGTGGAGGCGAGCGCTTCGAAGACTTTTTCCATCCTTCGATCTTACGCTTCGCCTAGTTGCTTCGCTAATTAGTTATTTAGGCATTTAGCTAAATGAATGGCACAATCGCCGCAACAGGAGCCGCCATGCAAGAACCCTCTGCCCCGAGCCCTCCCCGAGCGACGGTCTACTACAACAGCGCCTGCCCGGTCTGCGATGCAGGGGTCTGCGCCATGCGCGACAGGCTGCCGGACGACAGCGTGGAATGGGTCGACGTACATGCCCGGCCGGAGGTGCTGACACCCCTGGGCCTGCACCTCGAGGACGTGCGCGAACGCCTGCATCTGGTCGATGCCTCCGGCAGCCAGCGCATCGGCGCAGACGCCATCGCCGGCGTCCTGGCGCTGTCGCCGCGATGGCGCTGGCTCGCCGGCCCCATGCAGTGGCCCGGACTGCATGGCATCGGCGCGTGGCTATACAACACCTTCGCGCGACAGCTGTACCGCTGGAACCGCGCGCGCGGCCACTGGTAGACAACCGCAAACAACCTCAAGGAGAACCAGATGAGCTTCGTGAACTTCGATCCTGCCGAGCTGGCCAAATTCCAGGCACTGGCCGACCGTTGGTGGGACCCGCGCTCGGAATTCAGACCTCTGCACGAGATCAATCCGCTTCGCCTCGCATGGATCGACGGGTTGAGCCCGTTGGTTGGGCGAAAAGTGCTGGACGTGGGTTGCGGCGGCGGGATCCTTGCCGAGTCGATGGCACGTAAGGGCGCCGACGTGCTGGGCATCGACCTCGCGGACAAGCCACTCAAAGTCGCCGCGCTCCACGCACAGGCGAGCGGCCTGACGGTTGCCTACCAGGCGATCTCCGCCGAGGCGCTGGCCGATGACGGCGAAGCCCGGTTCGACGTAGTGACCTGCATGGAAATGCTCGAGCACGTGCCCTCCCCGGATGCCGTGATCGAAGCCTGTGCGCGGATGGCCAGGCCGGGCGGGTGGGTTTTCTTCTCCACCATCAACCGCACGCCGTGGGCCTGGCTCATCGCGATCTTCGGCGCAGAGCAGGTGCTGCGCATCCTGCCGCGCGGCACGCACGACTACCGCAAGCTCATCCGGCCCGACGAACTCAAGCAGGCGGCCGCCCGGGCCGGGCTGCAACTGCGAGACCAGCGCGGGCTGGGCTACAACCCGCTCACCCGCAATTTCAAGCTCCACCGATCCTTGCGCGTGGGCTATCTGCTCGCCATGCAGAAAAAAACCGACGGCAACCAGCAATGAAAAAAGCGTCGAGCAGCAACCCGCCGCGCATGAACGAAGCCGCCGAGGCAACCCGCGTCTGATCGCCTGCCGCGACGTCGACCTTGTGTCCTTCGGTGAGCGGTCCTGGCTCACCGGACGCCGTGCGTCACGGTGCAGGTGCGAAAGAAAAAAAGGACGGAACGAAGGAGGAAAGGGTATCAACACACCCGATCAGCCGTTGCGCCCGAGCAGGCCCGTCCCCACGCGCATCACTCGCGCAACGTGAACACCACCGAGAGGTAGGACACCGGCCCTCCTTGAATAGCCTCGATCCCATGCAGCGCCGTGGCCTCGAACAGCAGCGAGTCCCCTGCCCTCACCGTGACCACCTTGGCGCCATAGCGGTAGCTGACCTCCCCGGACAGGAAGTACAGGAACTTCAACCCCGGATGCTGGAAGGTCACGTAGGGATTGGCACCGGGCAGCAACGTGACCAGGTAGGGCTCGACGAACAGGTTGCCGGACAGCAGATGCCCCAGCAGCTCATAGCGGTAGTCTGAAACCGCACCGACGCGATCAACCACAACCCCCTGCCCCGCGCGCACATGGCAGAAATCCGTGCGGCGCGCCTGGTCGCCAAAGAAACGCGACGCCGGCACACCCAAACCATTCGCGAGACGCTCCAAGGTCTCCACCGAAGGCGAGACCAGACCCCGCTCAATGCGCGAGAGCATCGAAGCGGAAATTCCCGAAGCCTTCGCCAGCACCCCACCCGACACCTCCGCCGCCATGCGAAGCGCCCTCACCTGCGCACCGATGCGCGCCGCGGACAGGCTTCGTACGACAGGCGCGCGCTGCTGCCGCCGGACTCGCGCGATCGACGCCGGCAGCTTCGGCGAGTGCCCTGTCGGAAACGGAGACGGCAACCGGACATTTCGCATGAGCGCAGACCCCTCGTAGAAGCAGCAGGTCTGTCGATTGTGACTCAAACACGGCTGACGTAAAAGCAGCTTTCTCGAAGACTTCCCCTGTGACTAGTTCTAGGAATTCTTCGAAGCAACCCGAAGCCTCGGCAAGGGAAGTGCTCGCGTTGAATTTGATCCGACAGCGCGGATTAAGGGGATGGTCGCAGGAAGCCTTGGCGTTCGAGGCGGGACTGCATCGGACCTTCGTCGCTCACGTTGAACGTCAAGCTCGCAACATTTCACTCGACAATCTTGAGCGTCTCGCATTGGCATTGAAGCTCAGGCCGTATCAGCTTCTCGAAGAATAAATACCTTCTCTTTTGCGAGATGGTCATCGAAATTCCCCCTAGGTAAAGCGCGCAAAGGCTCACTACTCCCACGGAGAATCTGCGAGCACCGCTCACTCCATGCACGAATAGATGAAAAGGGACGCCGGAGAGCCTCTGTGGCCGCATTTGGCTACCGAGACCACGCGGTTCGCTTCCACCACGATGTTGTCGCAGTTCCCGAGCGAATGCGAACCCGGTCGCCAACTGTTTGCAGCACGGTAGCTCTGTAAGTCAGAGACAGCTAAGCAGCGGCTGCCGTCGTTCGCCATTCGGAGCTGAATGTCCGCTTCCTTGCACGAAGCAGTCATCGATTCATCTGTTCGGCCGCTGGCCTCCATGGCCGAACGCGGGGCGGTTCTGTCATCCATCCTGCGTGTGCACATCTGGCGACGAATCAAAACGCTCGTGGCGGTCGCACCCAGATGTCTCAGCTACACCCTGAAGTTTGTTACAGTTTGCGAAGACAACCTTACCGCCCCACGCGTGTGAGCGGTTAGGCGAACGATTGGAGATTCAGGGTGACGACGTGAGTTCTGCGACAACGGTCACAGTAGACGATCACTCCGCCATCGATGCGGCGTTGGGGTTCTACTATCAATCGCTATACGGTCTGCTGGCCATCCTCAAAGCCGTTGAAGACGACGCCGCGGTATGTCTGGAGCGTCTAGACGATGTGGAGATCGCGCTAAACGGCCGATCGCTGCTCGTTCAGCTGAAGCACTCCCTGAGCAAGAAGCCAGCGGGGGTGAGCTTGGCCTCCGTGGCCCTCTGGAAGACACTCAGGGCATGGATCCACGTGCTGCCAAAGGTGAGCCTTGACGACACGCGCTTCCAACTCGTCACTGTGGCTCCGCTGCCGCCCGGCAGTGTTCTGGCGCCGCTCCTTGATGAAAAGGCCTCGCGCACGGGTCTCTTGAAGCTTCTGGAGGTGGAGGCCCAACGCGTAGTGAATGAGCACTCTGCAGCAAAGCAGAATGGCAAGAGCCCCTTGCCGCACGTCGAGCGGCTACCCGGCTGTTCTGCCTATCTCGCCCTCCCGGACGTGATCCGCGAGAAGCTCCTGTCCAGGGCGACGATCCAGCCTGCCGCGAATGACATCAACAAGATTCAACGCGACATCACGGGCACGCTCACGAACTTCCCTCCCGACGAGCGTGAAGCGATCTCGCGGCGTCTGATGGAGTGGTGGGATCTGCAGATCGTGTACTCGTTCTGCGCCAAGAGAGAACGCTTCATCACCAGACTCGAGGTTCTGCAGCGCTTGCTTGAGATGGCCGGCGAGCTGGCGCGCGACGAACTGCTCGCCGACTTCCAATTCGAGGTTCCACCCGACGACCACAGCCCGCCGTCGATGATTGCCACGCAGCTACAACTCGTGAACTGCACCAAGTCCGAGATTCGGTCGGCGCAACGCGAAGAATGGAAAGCACGATCCCAGCGCCACCAGTGGATGACTGAGCGAGCGGACATGGCTGGCCGTATCTATCGATACGACGAATATCTGGTCCAAGAATGGAGAGACCGGCATGAACCGATGGCCGAGCAGCATCAGTCAGCCCCGGAAGACGAAAAGCGGACTGCGGGCTTGGAGGTCTTTCGGTGGTCGTTCAGTCAAGCCCACCTGGAAGTCGACCCCTTCGCGAAAAACTGGAGCGCTTCCTATTACGTGCGTGGCAGTTATCAGGTTCTCGCGGTTGAGCAGAGTGTTGGCTGGCACCCTGACTACGTGACCCTGTTGAAGTACCGCCCATGATTGCCGCGCGCGACGTCTTCGCCGAGACCAATCCGGCGTTCTGCGGTGTGGTGCTTGCACAGTTTTGTTCAGCCTACCAGGCGACCCGGCCTGGAGTCTGCCCGGCAGCGGCGTTGGCGTACCTAGTCGTACCCCTCGCGATTTCGGAAGACTTGGCGTCGACCTTTGATGGCTGCAATCGGGAGACCGGGTTCACTCTATGGATGAGCCGAAATCCGAAGGTGTCAGTCGACCTGGCAAAGAAGGTCAACTCGACGCTTGAAATCACGACGGCCGCCATCCGCTTTGGATGCATCGCCGGTATCTTCAAGCTCGCAGCTGACGGCGGCGTTGAAAGCACCCGGAAAACGTTACCGGCAGCGGTGACGACCGGCGTTGCTGGCGCTGCCTTGAAGCGGGCCCGCCTGCTGGGGATCTGGATGGCCGGGATGGGCTCGCCCAGGTCCGTCCTAGAAGCATTGGGAGTTTCTGTATGAAGCGATGGAACATCGCAAGCGTCTTCTTCATTGGCGAGGAAGGTGCTTTCCGCATCATCGAACTAGACGCTGGCCGCGTGAACATCATCACTGGCGCATCGGGCACAGGAAAGTCGGCGGTCATCAAGGCCTTGGACTATTGCCTGGGGTCGTCAAAGTGCCAGCTTCCTGTCTACGTACGACGCCGCTGCGTTGCTGTTGGAGTCAAGTGGGTAAGGGGTGCCGATGAGATGATGTCGTGCCGCCAAGTCCCGCTTGTCGGCAAGGCGCCAAACTCCTACATGTATGTGACTACGGGGAGGAACCTGAAGGTTCCTCGCTCCATAGAAGAGTTTGAAGGCAGAGGACTCGTGGCAGTCAGCAAGGTCAGGTTGGGCGAGGCGTTCGGCATCGAGACGATGCCCATAGGAGACTCCGAACAACCCGAAAGAGACTCGCTGGACAGACCGTCGATCCGCCAGTTCACGCCATACGTGTTCGTTACCAAGGAGGTTATCGATAGCGAGACGGTCCTGCTGCACGGGCTTGACGACAATCGCAAAGCGCCCCCCATCGTCTCGACGATGCCCTACTTTCTGGGCGTGGTGACTGGGTCAACGGCGGCCGCCGAGCGGCGCCTTCGACAGGCGCGCAGAGCCCTGGAGATCGACGCTGCCCGCAAAGAAGCCCGCGTCGCAAAGGACAGCTTGCTAAAGCAGAGGTCTCGGGTGCTGCTTGGTGAAGCGCAGCAACTTGGACTTGTGGAAAGCCCGCCCGAAGGAGCTGACGAAGCCTTCCTCATCAACATGTTGCGCAGGGCCGCATCGCCAGCAGCTCGTCCGCTGCAATACCCAGGCGCTGACCAGCTTGACACCTTGCAGGAGCGCCGCCAAGCCACATTGAAGGAGTTGAACCAGACTAAGCGCAAGCTTCGAGCGCTGGCCGTGACGGAACAGGAGTCGTTGGACTACGAAGCTGCGGTCAGTACCCAGCAGCAGAAACTCCGGATTGCCGAGCATCTTCACCTGCTGGATGTGCCCACCAAGTGCCCGGTCTGTGAGGCTGAAACGGCCGCTGGCGCCAAAATCGCCGTCGCCATGAGGCGATCGCTCGAGACTATTCGTGCAGAGACGAGCGCAGTTGGGCGCCTTCGGCCACAGATCGGCGAAGCGGCAGAGCAGCTGAATAGGCGAGTTGAAGAGCTCAGCGGACTTCTGAGGGAGCTCGATGCTGCAGTCGCGTCCGCGCTGAACCAGATTGTCGAGGCCAAGCAATTTTCCGACCTTGCTCAGCTCCAGTCTTTCTTCCGCGGCAAGGCGACATACTTCCTTGAAACCACCGACGACCAGCTTCTGAAGCCCGCCAAAGACCTGACTAAGCAGCGGGATGAAATTGCGGAACTGGAAGCGCAGGTTGACGCTGACAACCGACGCATCCGCATGCGCCATGTGGAAGCCGCCGTCTCACAGTACGCCTCTGAAGCTTTCTCGAAGTTGCCAAAGGTTGAGCCCTGTGTTGAGGCCGAGCTCATCTTCTCGGCCCGGGAGCCCTCCGTCTCTGTCATTGAGGCCGGGCCTGAAGGTGCGGTGCTCTCGATGGCGGATCTAGGTTCGGATCAGAACTGGCTGGCAGTCCACGTCGCACTGGCGTTTGGACTGCAAAGGCACTTCGAGAAAGAGCGCAGGCCCGTACCCGGCGTCATCGTCCTCGACCAGCTCAGCCGTCCCTACTTCCCCAATCAGGGTAGGGACGCCGATGAAGTTGAGGACGAAGGGGATGAGGATGTCCCCGAGGTCGCATCTGACGCGGATGAAGCTCGACCGGACGAGATCTCGATTTCCGACGACGAGGACTATGTGGCCATGCGACAGCACATCGACTTCCTCTTCAAAGAGGTTGAGGCGCGCAGCGGCTTGCAAGTACTTCTGCTGGAGCATGCCTACTTTCCGTCGGACCCTCGCTACGTGTCAGCGACGAAGGAGCGCTGGACCAAGGCATCGGGCAAGGGCCTTATCCCTCGTGATTGGAAGCGACGGTCTATGACGTAGCCATCGAGTGCGCTTCGCGGTAGGAACGGCGGCAACTCTTGACCCCGTCAGCGGATACCGAATGTAGCGTCAGATCCACCGTCTTTCTTGCTCACCGTGACCGATTCCCCCGGTGGCAGTCCTTCCGGCGAAGGTTCGTGACCCGCGGCCCGATCGCCACCCTTCGGTAAGCGCGCGGTGATCCCGTCTTGAGTTGCGGGCTCGGGTCTATGACGATGGTGTCCACCAAGGATTTAGGTGGACACCTATGGAAGACACCCAGCGCGTGAGCCGTCGGCGCCACGCGGCCGATCTGAAGCGGCAAGTGCTGGCGGCGTGCGCAGAGCCCGGGGCGTCTGTGGCTCAAGTGGCGCTAGCCCATGGCCTCAACGCCAACCTCGTTCACAAGTGGCGCCGCATGGTCGACGCGGGAGGCATCGCATCGAAGGCCGGCGACCAGCAAGCCGAG
>Ga0157370_10001701_pt1 | contig 27071 bp, 37 predicted proteins | sample C35metaG_FD_113463 | JGI IMG/M metagenome (GOLD analysis project Ga0157370, IMG submission 113463) | Corn rhizosphere microbial communities from Kellogg Biological Station, Michigan, USA - C3-5 metaG | ecosystem: Host-associated > Plants > Roots > Rhizosphere > Soil | place: USA: Michigan...
AGTTATTCAAAATAGCTCCTGCAAATCAAAGCCATAAAGAAAAACAGCCTCTTGCAACGGGGTTATTTTGGTAATGTGTAATGATATTTGTTACACAGGCCTTACTACAATAGGCCTCCTCGGTAATTTTGAACTTTTTTGGAATTGATAGACTTTGATGTTTTCCCACATTATCAGCTTGCCCTCCACCGATTTCACAGCACGGATTTCACCATCTTGGGAGACTATAAAACCTACGCTATCGGGATGCTTATTGCAATATGCAAACATAGACTGATGTCGAGTTCCGTAATGTTCTGGTTTGATCTTTGTAATTCTTGAAGGTGAGGAAACTTTACTGATATGTACAAATTCAGGTAGTCCTTTTTCTGTTATTACCGTACCAAAGCCATTTACCGTTAAAAGGGGAGACAATAAAACCAAGCCATCAACACAACTCAAGGATGACACGAAACGAATAGCTCCTATGAGCTCATTATTGCTGTCCTCAAGGTACAACTCGCTATTGTCGCACTCATTATGCAACGCAATAGGCATTTGTTTACCTTTCTTTTTAAGGTCCCTGACATGGTCGGTCAGCGCGTCGTTAATAGAAATTGAAGACACTATGTGCTTGATACTGCGATTTATCCTATTGTATTTAAGTTTGTATTTTACTTTGACGTCCTTGGTGAATTCTTTTGTAATTAAGATTGCGCCACCATGGTTGTAGTTTTTTATACGCAGCAAAATCCTGCAAATCGCTTCTATTACATTTAGATAAACAACCGAATTCAGTTCTTCCATTTCTTCCTTTTCAATGTCATACCCAATCACACTCCTCATTGTTTTTTCGCTATAGAGGCAATTTGCCTTCAAAAATTCTGATATCGGACCGAATTCAAATACATTTGGGTAGTTTTTTACTAGGGAGTTTTGGTTTAGGGTTGCTAATGGCTGGTAATCCAGCATAACACTAAGTATTCCTATCCCGGTAATCATGACCTTTATGACTCCGGGATGATCAGGACGTTCCTCCCGTTCATAATTTAAAAAGCTTTGATAATGAATAGTTTGATCAATCAAGCCATAGATGTATAAATCTTCGTTATCGTCATAATATATCGATAAACTCGAACTCCATGGATCTACTGCCTTAGATAATTTTACAAGGTTTTTAATGGAGAGAATCTCTTTAGATTCAAATGGATAGAATTTCCATTCGTCGAACTGGTCATCTTCTTCTTCCGGTCTGATTTTTTCATGGTCTAACAAAGTAACGATGAGCTTAATGAACTGGCCCTCTTCAGTCTGAAGACTTGTGAAATACAACGTCTCAAAAAGTTCTGTTAGAACCTCTAATGAAGGTTTTTTATCCTTGATCTTTGATCTCTGAAGTTCTTCATAAACAAATTCGGCCAAATCGCTAGGCGTAGAATTTTTTTCCATTTGTTACTTTTGTTTTAGCGTTAACGATATGTGGTATTAATTTAAAAATTGAATGATGAAATCATTGACAACCTTGTAATTCTATGGTTTCATTCTAGTTACAGCGCCCTGATTTTATTAAAGTATAATATAAGTCAATTTGCAATTCTACCATAATATTTTTTATTCAACTTTAATGGCTTCAATTGTTTTAGTAAGATATGATGGGAAACCCTTGTCATTATAAACATAGGAAAAGTCTTTACTTATCTGGTCGTTGTAAATGAGCCAATCATAATTGGAAATAAGATCCAGGGCATCTTCTGTACTGAGGAGTTTTTTATCAAATTTGTGCTTTACTTTTTCGAAAGACCAGTCGCTATAACCTCTTGGAATGGGACAAACATCTAAAGTCTTACCATTATAACGAAGTACGGAAACGTAGAAAACAATACCTAATCCCAACTTTTTGTCTTTTGGACTAATGGAGTCATTAATAGCTTCCTCGCTGATGAATTTCAATTTGGTGGGTCCAATATCATCACCTTTTGAAGTGGCACTACTAATCGAGCTATATTGCGAGGGTGTGCTCGATCCAGCGGTATAGCCTCTTGTATGTGGACTAACGTAAGTGCCATTTTTTCTATAGTAGCCTTTTACACTTGTAGTTCTTCTTTGGGCAAAAGCTGAAGCTATTAACAAAAGGGTAACTAGGAATAGTAAAGTTTTTCTTTTCATGACGCTAAAATAATTAGACTTGATAGATAGAATTTACGGTTTTCCGTAGGAGAGGGTACGAGTAATTAAGTGAGCCTTTTAAATAGGATGATTTCGTATTATCAAAGTTCTTTTCCATTTATCCATCTTTAAGATCCCAATCAAATTTCTATTGGGATCAATAATGGAATAACCTCTAAATTTATCTTAGCAACTTTAAAAATAGAAGACGATGAGTGAAAGAGGAAAATCTAAAGGTGTGGATGATAAAAATACGGAGTTATTCATGAAACTTCAGGTCAATATCCAAAAAATAGAAAAATTAATTGAAGATAAAGGATATAAAGGTTATTATTTTATCCAAGGGCTCAATTATACCCCTTCATTTGAGCAGACCATAAAAGGACACATCTATGATAGTTTAAAAGATAATATAGAACCTTTTCCATTAATGATATGTGGGTCTCCTGGGCTACTTTCTGGAACAAAAGCACTTTTTGCCGACTTTGTTATTGAAAATCAAGAGAAAGGGTTAGAAGTTACAGAAATGCGACTGACATACAGAGATGAAAATGATTGCCTTCATAAAAGTTATCAGATGGTTTCAGCCGCAAATCCGATTCCGACAGCAAAATCTGTGATGAGCAAATACCGTGATATAAATGAGCCTAAAAAACGAAACCGGAGTCAGAAACTTTAAACGTTATCTGGACTTGTAAATCAAAATTGGCGGCTATAATTTATATTTGAACACATTTTTATTACTTTGTTGTAGATAAGACCTTAATTTTTCCGATAATTGAGGCAAGCCTTCTTTTATCCATGTTTTGCTCGATGCCTCGGGCGTCGCATTTAAAACTACGCCCTTCTCAAAACTAGCCAGGAGTTTGGGCATTTTGGTGTTGTCGTAAAGATCTATTCTGTCAATTTTTGTAGATAAAGCATTTAAGAATTTAAGGTTGTCTTTATATATCTGCTGTATCGTTTTTGGACTAACATTATGTCCTCCAGATTTTACTCGATGTTGTACCCTAATGTCACATGCTTTAACATTATCTAAGCACATATAAGCCAGATGTATTTGATATTTTTGGCTTCCAAAGGTGTTTAATTGATCGACATGCTTGGGATGGCTTAGAAGGGTTTCCATTACGAAATGTTCTTTTTTTTTAATGGCCTCTTTCATATCTAAAGCTAATTGGTTTTCCATGGCTGTTATACCAGCCAGGAGGGTTTTAGGTGATTTTTCGTTCGTTTTGAGCAATTGATTAAGAATTTTAAATAATAGGGTGTCCTTACTGTAGGGTTCTATGCCTCTTAATTCTTCTGGTAATAATTCTTTTCCGAAAGTTGATTTACCTGCCCCTGGAGGTCCAGAGATTACAAATAAAGTAGGCTTAGAGTAGTCCATTTTCCCTCCTTACCTTATAGGCTTCTACTGTGTTTAGTTCTCTTACAAGTATATCGGTGTAGACGTCGTTGTCGGTTGTCGTTAATCGAATTTCGATTCGTCCATCGCCATATTCGTAATATGCTTGTCCATCAGGAAGCTTTTTTGATAAAATCAAAAAAGGTAGGTTGGCTTTAAATTTGTTTTCTCGTAGTCTATAAAATGCAGCTTTTAATCGCTCTTCACTTTTATCCATCTTCATCATATCTTTCATTTTGTGGCTGTTGCCAGATTCTATGATCTAATATAGGAAGTTGAGAGAGATATGATTTATCCACCTCGAATTTTGAGTGGGTTATTTAAAATGGTGTTTTCTAAATTCGTTAGTGTTAACCTTAAATTTTAGATGCTATGCCAGAATATGTTCGTTACAAGGGGATTGAGACCAAAATTGGTGTTGTTGAAAGTTTATTTTATGTGAGTTATCAGAAATATACAGCTGCATTAGCGGAGGGTTATTTGCAGAGGGTTGATAAAAGTCTTCTACCTGAACGTTATGCTGAAAAAGGAGCTGGTTTTATATTCCGTTTTCCCTTTCCTGATGAGGACCACCGTAAGTTTGGTGATGTTGATGACCATAACCGAAGTATTCCCATTACGATTACAGATCCTTTGTTATTGGAGAATTCTAATTATGATAAAAGCCAGCCTTATAAGAAGGTGATTGGATTGGAATCTCAGAAATTGATTTTAAGGGATGGTGATAAAAAAGAGTGCTTGGCTGCCGTTTTTAGCCAGAAAGAGGACCATAAATTGAATGTATTTTCGGTAGGTGGGGATTCTACAATCTTGAAGATTGTTGGACAGTTTATGAAAAACAATGTTGAGCCTGAATTAGATCCGGTGCGGAAAAATCTTTATAATGAGGTTGCAAAACGGATTTTGGATGGATATCAGCTTGAAATACCTAAATTGAAGATACAGCCTCCACATAGGCTTTCTTCGAAGGCGGAAGATAAGGTGAAGGGGCATTTAAAGATAAAGAGGGGGAAAGGTTTGTAGGTGACAAAACCTGCTCTTCTTTTCTCACTGGACCTTACAGGCCCTGAGGTGTGAAAAGAAGTACAGGTTTTTTGGGGGGATATCCGGGTAGGGTGGTGATTATTTGAACGTGGGAATTACAAGTGCTGCAAGAGATACAATAAGTGAAAATAAAGCGAAAATGATTGCTATTTCGTTATTTTTCATGCTCCTATAATTAAAGAAGGTAGTGGAAGCGAGTTGTTGAAATCGGCAATCTGCTAAGGCTTCCAGTCCTGTTTTTGTAATTCGTATGGAGGTGTCTTCTTTTATTTCAACCATTCCTATATAGGTCAAGTAGGTAACGGCTGTGTTGATATCTGCTATTGTTGCATTCCATTTTATCTCTTCATTTATGTAGGTGGTTAATGTGTAAAAGAGGTTTTGCGGTAGGCAATATTGCCCATCAACTAAAGCTTCAAGTATTATAGAATATAAATGATGCTTTCGATAGGTTGATAGTCCGTCTTTGGAGTTTGTGCGTAATAAAATAGACATAGTAATGAGTTAACGGTGAGTGTGTTGTAAACTTACATAATTCATTTTAAAATGGAAGGGCTGGTAAGGGGGGCTATTTGTTCTTTTCTTTGGGGCGTAGTTCAAATGTCTTGAAAAGTTTTAATACTGTAGAGTGCAGCTTTTTCTCCGCGTCTATCAATTGATTTTTTGCCTTATCTACTTCACTAATTAGACCTGTTATAAGTGTATGCGGATATAGTAAGGTGAAATTGTGATACTCTTTGAGACCATATTCTTTGTACCGAACTTCTTCATTGGAATCTAAAAACTCTCGAGGTGTATATATATTTTTTGTGTCCTGCGAAAATATAATACTGCCACTTGTATATGCAGTCATAGCGATTTTCAATCTGGCGGTGTAATGAGCGTCCTTCACTGTGTTTTTCTTCTGCACTGGCTTCATAGAAAGGAAATTTAGGCGCTCAAAAATACTAATATTTTTAGTAAATAAAATAAGAATTTGCTTAGCCATTTTGAGTAGGTACTTCAAGAACTCCATCATGGCCTTGAAGTGGTAACATTGAATGACGATGGATTTGATTATAATGTTTAGGTTTAAACAATCTAATGTTGTCGGATGTTTAGTTAAAAAAGGAGGAATTATGCCTTGGTATAACGGAGACTATCCACCATCTTATAAAAATCAACCTAAGCATTTAAGGGATAAAGCTGTAGAAATTGCGAACGAAATCCTAAAAGAATCCGGTGATGAGGGAATTGCCATTGCAACCGGTTTAAAAAAGGCGCGAGAATATTTCGAAGAACATCCCCAGGAAAAGGACAAGTAGCAGTTGATTGATTTAAATGTAAAAAGCTACACTTCTTTTCTCACTGGACCTTACAGGCCCTGAGGTGTGAAAAGAGGTGCAGTTTTTTTTTGGGTATCCGGGGATATATGAGAACAAAAAAAATCACAAATTTTCAGTGAATTTGTGAAAATATAAAGCGTGAAAATAGTGTGAAATCTGTTGATTATCAGGTTTTAATAAGTTGTTTGAGAATAATTTCGGAATGCTGTATTGGAAATTTGGCCTTCACTACTGTATTAGCTTAATTTTTTTGCCATTTGGATATTTTAAGAAGGTGGGTTTTGTGGTGTTTGATTTTTTTCTGTATGAGGTAGAAAACAAATACGGTGTATATACAATAGGGAATGGACAATAGGATTGCCACAAAATATTGGTCACATTTAAGGCTGCTGGTTGCAAACAAGGCCATGAGGATGCTAATGTGGAGACCACTGATCAGAAACAAATTTCTTTGTTTTGTGCTAATGATGTACTTCGGTAATCTCATTTTATTGTTTGTATATAGAAATATAGGTGTAAAGATATCTATATGTCCAGGTTATAGAAGTGGTTGTTTGCGGCTAATGAGTGCAGATGCTTTTCTCGGACTAATTTCTTTGATTTTTATCTGGAAATTTTCTTAGTCTAGTCTTTTATTGCATAAGCGAGATGTCTATGAAGTTTGAATATGAAGCGGAGTACCTGCTTGAGAAATTACGGATCAGCGAGCAGCAATTTAGGGGAGCCTTTGAACATGCGGCTGTTGGTATGGCTATAGTGGCTCTTAATGGGCAGTGGATAGAGGTGAACAGTTGTTTATCTACGATGCTGGGTTATAGTTCTAAGGAACTTTTGGCTTGTACTTTTCAAGAATTGACGCATCCTGAAGATTTAAATAAAGATCTGGCGGCTGTAAATAGGTTGATCAAAGGGGATAGGGATTCGTACAAAATGGAAAAGAGGTATTTCCATAAAAATGGCCAGGTCATTTATGCGATTTTATCTGTATCTATTGTAAGGGACCAGCATAATGCTCCTCTGCATTTTGTTTCTCAGATTATTGATATTACGCATCTTAAGGAGGCTGAGGACCGATTGGAAATGGTATTAGAGGTGACCAATGATCAAAATGAACGGTTGTTGAATTACGCGCATATTGTTTCGCATAACCTTAGGTCACATTCTGGTAATTTGAGTATGTTGCTGAATTTTTTGAAGGAGGAGAGAGAGGAGCATTCGCGTAAGGAGTTGTTACAAATGGTGCATGATGCTGCGTCAAGTTTAGGTGAAACTATTTCTCACTTGTCGGAAGTGGTTTCGATGCATCAAACTGCGCAAGATAGTTTAAAGCCTGTTGGCTTAAAATCTGTTGTAAATAAGGCGCTAACTAATGTTAAAGCTTTACTCCGGCAGGTGGATGGGACGTGTATGAATGAAGTAGAGGATCATCATGTTGTAAAGGTTATTCCGGCTTATATGGACAGTATTATTTTGAATTTATTGACTAATGCTATTAAATATCGTTGCCTGGAAAGGAAATTATTAGTGCGGGTAACTGCAAAGTGTGATTTGGGTTTTGTGGTATTGTCTGTTAGTGATAATGGGACGGGTATTGATCTGAAAAGAAATGGGGGGCAAATTTTTGGGATGTATAAGACTTTTCATGATCATGCGGATGCTAGAGGGATTGGGTTGTTTATTACGAAAAATCAGGTGGAGGCTATGGGTGGGAAGATCATGGTGGAGAGTATTTGCCATGTGGGGGCTGTGTTTCGGGTTCATCTTAAGATGTAACGGTAATTGTTTTTGTTTGATTTAGCTTCTAAGGGCCTGCCAATTCCAAAAAGCAGTCTATAACAGATTTTAAATCAAAGGTTATATTACCTCTTTTCTCTGCATCCATATTTTTCCAGAATGGTTTAGTATTAAGATCGAGCACGATGCCCGCTAGTATTCCATTTGGTGCCATTTTCCTGATATGATCTTTATCTTCAAATAACTGCAGGTTTAATCTCTCCATCCGCTCAAACTGATCTCGTGTAACTGGTTTATTCGTTGTTGAATTACTCCTGAAATATTCCCATATGATCATGTAAACTCTGATGAGCTCTTGAAATTCTTCAATAGGCTGATCTTGTCTATAGCTCATTATGAGGGATAGTAGAAAAGGTTGTTCTATATATAATTCGTCTGTAAGCTTATCTAAATGTTGGAAATTGTTGGATAATGAGTCATGTCTGACCTGTACTTCAATGAGTTTTCGTAGTTCCTTTTCCTGCTTGGTGGTTATCATATAGTTTTGTTATTGCTTAATCGGATGTCTTTATTTTTAAAATAAGAACTGGTTATACAAGCCAGCAATGTTCCTTATCCAAAGAACATTGCTGGTCCTACCAAATTTCTAACATCAATGAACAGTTCAAACGGCCTGGAACGCTTTTAAAAAAATTTAGACGTCACTGTTAACATTCAAATTTAACTAATGATGGGGTATATTTATTGAGTATTAATGCAAAAAAATGGTGTTTTGATGTGAAAATATGTTTTCTGATCTTGCCGAGTCTTAAAGGCTTTGAGGCTCGATCAGTAAAACATATTTTCTTGGATGGTGATAGGTGGGGCCAGGAAAGGAGGGGCCTTGTATGATAACAGCGCCACCAAATGGGCTATAGCATAGTGGGGTAATTGGTTGGTTTTTATTACATTTATCTTTTAGACAATTAAAAATAAATAGATATATTATGGAAAAATTCAACAAAGTAAAGGAGCTGATTGCCTCGATAGAGGAAGATGCTGAAAAGTTTTATAACAAGGCTAATGGTGCTGCGGGCACTAGAATCCGTAAAGGCATGCAGGATCTGAAAGTTCTGGCTAGTGAGATCCGTAAGGAAGTTACTGATAAGAAAAATAGCAAGTAATTAACTTGGTGTTTTGGGAAAGAGGCTCGCTTTTGGCGGGCCTCTTTGGTTTTTAATTCACTTGTTTACTGGCTTGACTGTTTCTTATAAGAAATTAATTTCGTTGCCATTTTGATAGTTTTAGAATTTGGCTTTTGTCGTGCTTGATTCTTTTCTGTATGATATAGATAGTGAAAATTAAATACGCACAGAAGGGTATAAGCAATAAGACTGCCAATAAGTATTCAGAATTGTTAAGGTTATTGGTGGCGAGTATGGCCATGAGAAGGCTAATTTGAAGACCAATGATGAGAAAAAAATTCTTTCGTTTTGTGCTAATAATGTATTTGGGCAAGCTCATGTTTATTGGTTTTGCATAAGAACAAAAGGGAGGCTTTTTAGAGCACTGCCTTTTGTTCTACTTGATCAGATTAGTTTATAATTCAATATATCCATTGCTCATCACCGCTCCGGCGGAATTGATTAGGGGAACCAACATGGTTCCCCCTTCAATGGAGGTTTGAAGTGTGAAATAATCCCTGTTTTTTGGTGGGAATTTGATGAATTCTCCAGTGGTGTTATCTTTGAATTTGCCGTAATAAGCTTGGGTTTGCGAATTCGTTTTATCGTACCAATAAGGGAGGATGAGCCTCTTGGATAGCTTGATCTTTTCAAAATTATGGATAACGATGCCCGTTTCTTTTCTTACTAGCGTAGCGAAATCCATGTAATAAATATACAGGTCCACGGAAGGATGCGTGGTGTAGAAATCTTCCATCTTGTTGAAAATAAGCAAAGCGGTGGAGTCCTGACCCACAGAACTGGAGTTCAGCCAGCCACTCAGGCCCAGGTCAGGGATATAGGCGACTCTGTAGGAAGAGATCTCATTTTTTTTGATGGTGATCGTTGTATCCGCTATTTTTTGATTTGTGCCTTTAAGATAAACAGCTAGTTTACCAGATAATCCGGCCTCCAGCTGAACCCCCGGATCATTGAGCGGTATGTTTCCAAGCACCCGGTCTTGATATCTCACCTCCAACGCGGTTGTATCCGGAATTCTTGCTGCTGTAATTGATATTTTACCATAAAAACTTTGGCCTGGTTTCTCTTGTTTTTTAGCACAGGAATTGAAGAGCAGCAGTAAGCTCGCTGCTACAGATAGAAGTTGTTGTATGTTGTGTTTCATCTGGATCTGTTTTTAGAAGTTATAATTGAAGCTTAAGCCATAGGTGCGGCCGGGTGTAGTTTGGTAGTCGATAAAATCGCCTTTTTCATAAAATAGGGTGGTAGCCTGGTCACCTTGTCTTTTTTTATATACGCGGCTGGATTTATTCAGGAGGTTGCTCAGGTTTAATTTGAGCTGTCCTTTATTTTGGAGCAGGCTGAGGGTGACCTGTCCATCCAGGGATGGAAGTGGTGTTTCAAATAGGGATTCTTTATAGACTTCTGACGCCCGGAAAACCCGGTTGGTTACATAATTATAACTCAGGCTCAGGGACACCGGTTTACTGTCATAGTAAATACCCGCATTGTAAGTGTAGTTGCTGGCACCGGCCTGTGGACGATCTACTTCTGGCAGTGCTACATCAACCACCAATAACTTATTGGCCACTGTTGGAGAAGTAATGTAATTGACTTTCATTGGGGTCACTTTGGCGAACAGGCGGGTGAAATTTCCATAGAGGGTTAGGTTGCGGAGTATGGGTAAATCGGTAAAAGCGAATGATTTACGGGCTTCCAGTTCTATTCCCCTATTTTTAGCGGCCAGGTCATTCCGTAGTTCATAAGTTCGGTTGCCCAAGTCATAGATTTCCATCGGGTGCTGTGTTTTTTTGTAAAACAAGGAGAAGGAGAGAATGTCGCCCGCACTTGGATACCATTCATACCGGAAATCAAAATTATCGATCTTTGTGGAGCGTATTGGGGATTGACTTTGGTAGATGCCACCAAGTTCATAATCATATTCCTGGAAAAAAGAAAGTTCCCGCAGGTCTGGGCGGATGATGCTTTTTGCGTAGGACAGACGCAGGTTCATTTTCTTGGTAAGGCCATAGGTAAGCGCTGCAGAAGGAAACAGATTGAATTTTGGTTCTTTACCGTAGAGATCACTATAGTCGGTCAGGTCATGGTTTTGCTGTGACTGAATTTTGCTAAACCTGTCTAGCAGGGTGTTGACGCTGTTCAGATCATAATATTCGCCACGGACGCCTCCGGTCAGGCGAAATTTGTCGCCTATTTTACTGTCTAGCATGGCATAACCGGCGTGTAGGGCAGCTTTGTGCTGGTAGTCGTCACCAAAGCCGTTGATGTAGATGGAACCGCCGGGATGGAGGTTTTGATCGAATACCTGGCTTAGGGGTTGGGGATCGGAACTGCTGAAATTGGATCCGGTATTGACTACCCAGAACAGGCGGTCTTTACGCCAGCCTGCGTAACCAGTTTTTAATGTATTGTTGATGGCTGTTTTTAAGAGATCAAATTTGATAGGTATGGTCAGGTCGAGGTTCCAGCCCAGGTTCTTTTCGAGTGACCGGCTCCAAGAGCGTAAGACTCCTTTTTCCAGGTTGCTGCGGGGATCACTTATACTAAAATCTGAAGCGGGGTTGTCTGGGCTGTCTGTCGCACTGCCAATATAATGTGCATCCATCTGATGATTGTCGGGTTTCTGACGGTCAATTGCAGCGTAACTGAGCAGCCAGTCTAGTTTGAGGCCATTTGTACCAAATGCTTTTTCTCCTTTCAACTGGTTCTGCCAAAGTTGGGTTTGTGTGGTCAGGTCAATATAGCCTACGGCCTGCCCATAATCATCTTTCTGACCGGTACCTAAGAGCAATTGCTGGTCATAGGTTCGCAGGTAGATGCTTTGCAGGCTGATTTTAAATTGCTGATTGGTATAACCGGCGCCAACAATTCCTCCAATATTGGTGGTAAATCCATAACGTTTACCGGTGAACCCGTATAGTTCATCGTTCTTGTCGCTGCCGGTGTAGCCGTTGCGGCCGGAAAGTACATCTGAGATTTGCCAGGTATTGCGGTAGCTGGCAGAGGCGATGAAGCCGATCTGGTCATTGTTCTTCAGGCTGATGACACGGGCCAAAGAAGCTTGGAAATTGGGGGAGACCGGTGGGGAATAGTTATAGAGTTTCCAGTTGTTGGTGAAAAGTTTAGCGTCTGATCCATTAGCTTTGTAATAGGCCCGGATATCTGCAGCGCTTTTCCAGTAGGTACGGCCAAATAAGGTACGGTCATTGCCAGCTGAGCCGAAATAATTCCGGGTGCCGATGCTTTGTCCTGTAAAGTTTTTGCCTGTTGTTTTATCGTTGTAACTCTCGCCGAAGGTAATGTTCAAAGAATTTTCTGTGGGGATACTTTTGGTGTTGACTTCGATCAGGCCGCCGCCGAACTCTGCGCTTTTATCTGGGTTAATTGTTTTGTAAATGGTGACGTTATCTACCATGGTGGTGGGAATAATATCGAAGGAGAACTGTTTGCGGTTCAGTTCTGTACTGGGCATGACCTGGCCGTTCATCATGGTGCCGTTGTACCTTTCTCCAAGGCCCCGTACAATGACGTATTTGTTTTCTAATACGCTTACACCGCTAACGCGTTTTAAGGTTTCCCCAATGTTTTTATCGGGTGTACGGGCAATTTGTTCGGCACTGATGCCATCGGTAATGGCGGTATTGTTTTTTTGTTTGGCATAGAGTGCTTCTACGGATGTTTTTTTGTAGTCGGCGGTGATGGTTACAGCGTTTAAGGCGTTGGTTGCAGGCATCATGGCAATATCCAACGGTGTATTTTTGCCTTCGCTGACCAGAATACCGGTGATGCGTTTGGTCTGGTAGGAAATATAGGTGATCTCCAGGCTATAGGTGCCAGGGCTGAGGTTGAGTTGGTAAGTTCCGTCTACATTGGACTGGACGGTTTGACGTGTTTCTATGATTTTAATGGAAGCACCTGGAAGGCTCTGGCCTTTTTCATCCAGGACTTTTCCTGAAATTTTGCCCGGGGTGGCTTGTTTGCGTAAATATATGTCTTGTCCCTGCTGCTGATAAGATAGACCTTTATCTTTAAGCAGGGTTTCCAATACTTCTTTTAGTGATTTGTTCTCTGCTTGTAAACTCACGGTTCTTTGCGCTCCAATGGTTTTTTTGTTGTACATCATGTTGAAGCCGGAGATCCTCTGTATTTCCTGAAGCGCCATATCCAGGCTTGTGTTTTTAATTTTTACAGAAATTTTCACTTCACTGATGTTCTGTGCTTTTGTTGGACCAGCCAATAGTGTAGCACTTAGCATTGCGATAACCGTGAAGGTTAATAGCGAAAATTTCATTAGCTTAAATAAATTAAATAGTTGTCCATTTAATGTTTTTGTCATTACTTTGATTTGTTTTTGATAAGAATTAAGACCCTTGTTGAAGACGGTTAACCGGGGTTGCTGTCAACAATTCCCGGTTTTTTGTTGTCGGTTAATTTGTAGGTTATTGCATATGTGCCTCCTTGTCCGTTGATTGTTATTTACATTGATTGTTATTTATACTTAATTGAGTTCCTTCCAAATGATAAGTGAAGGCATTAATTTGTTGCAGGGCCTTCAGTGTTTCTGTTAAGGATTTGTTGTTTAAGCGGGCAGTAAACAGGCAGTATTTTCCGGTATGGCTTAAGGTTATTTTGACATTATACCATTTCTCTAGTTTTAGTTTTACTTCATCGAACTGGGCATCTCTAAAAATGAGGATGTTGTCTTTCCAGGCGTTGTTTTGTAAGGTGCCGCTGTTGATCTGTTTGTAGATCCCACTATGGGTGTCAACAACGATTCCTTGATCTGGGGTCATAACGGCCAGTACTTGCTTATTTTTGCCGATGACCTTTGTTACGGAGACTTTTCCTGTGTTTACGGATATTTTTTGGCGATCTTGTTCATTACTGATGTTAAATGATGTACCCAGAACCCTGGTGTCAAGGTTGCCTGAGTGTACGATAAATGGTTTTTTTGCCTCGTGTTTGATCTCAAAAAAAGCTTCTCCTTCTTCCAGGAAAACTTCTCTGGTATTGCCGTTAAACTTAATGGGGTAACGGAGCCTGGATGCGCTGTTTAGCCATATTTTTGAACCATCTGGCATGATTAGCGTTACTTTCTCTCCATTTGGTGTTTGGTAAGATTGGTAGGCGTTATTTAAAGTTTGATCAATGGTGGGGTGGTCTTTTACTGTAGACCTAAAAATGTAAAATCCACTGATTAAAATGGCGAGTACAGCTGCAATCCTGAGGTGAGGCTTGATCCTTACGATGAGGGTTTGCTTTGGGATTAAGGCTTGTCTATGCTGCCGGAAGTGTGCCAGCATTTCATTTTCTAAGCGGATGCGATCTGCATCGTTGATTTTTAGATCTGGCTGTGCTTGCTGGTCTAGCCATCGGTCGATAGCTTGTTTTTCCAGGTGTGTTGCACTTCCAGCCAGGTAACGGTTTACTAGTTTTTCAAATTGTTTGATGTCCATTTTATCTGCCCTCTATATACATGCGTATAAAAAGGTCAAATCGTACTAGTGGAGTGGTGTTATGAGATTGTTAAGAAATTGTGATCAGCATGATGATAAAGGCTTCTTTAAGGCCGATCCTGAGTTTTTTTAAAGCTGTACTGAGTTGGTTCTTTACGGTTTGTTCTGAAAGGTTGAGCCTGGTTGCAATTTCTTTTATGCTTAGGTTTTCTTCTTTACTGAGCAGGTAGATTTCTCTTAAACGGTCGGGTAGGGAGGCTACTTCGCGGTCAATTGCGGCAAGGAGTTCTTTTTGTTCCAGTGGATCGAGGGTGTTTAAGAAGTCTGGTAGGACTGTGGTGGTGTAGTGTGTGAGTTTTTCTTCTTTTTTAATGGCTTTGGATATTTTATGCAGGATTTCATATCTGACACTGCTAAATAGGTAGGCTTCTAGTGTTCCGGTTAAGGTGTGTGTTTTTGCTTTTAGCCAGTAGCTGATCAATACATCTTGTACGGTGTCTTTTGCTTCGTCCTGGTCTTTTAGTCGTTGGAGGGCAAATAGGTAGAGGGGTTCCCAGTGCCTCTTGAAAATTTCTTCAAAAGCACCGGCATGGTTGGCTTGTACCATGTTGATTAATTCCTTGTCGGATAGTGCTTTTAAATTCATAATTGTCTGACAAAGATAGTTTTGGATTGTTATGGGAATATTAAGTTCGGAGAAATGAATGGGTATAGAGTGAAAAACCTGCACTTCTTTTCTCACTGGACCTTCCGCGAAGAGCTTCAGGCCCTGAGGTGTGAAAAGAGGTGCAGGTTTTTTGGGGGGGTATCCGGGGATGGTGCAGATTGGGGATGGTACAGACCGGGCAGGGTGCAGATTGGCGTAGTGGTGATTTTAGTTGTTTTTAAAATCTCCAGTATACATGTAGGGCTTTTTTCATCCAAGGATATTTGATAATGGAGAATGAAAATGGTGACTGACGGATCAGTGTGTCATAGGGTCGGTTTTCTATTCTGAGTTCCCACTGGTGTTCTTTTTCTGTTAGAAAGGCATCTCTTACCAGCCAGTTTTCTCGCAGGGTTTTGATTGAGCTTGATTCTATTGCTGGCCAATTTTTAATCATGGCAGTGGTTACATCGTCAATTAGTTCTTTATCATTTTCTGGAATAGCTGGTAGTGGGTCTATTTGTTCAGATGGTACTAAGTCACAAATTACTTTAATCAGTGGGAGTTGGTCTTGTTGATCAATAGAATTACCTGTTACTAAATAATGGAGAACTTTTGTTGCCTGGTGTTGTGATTGGATACTGGGAAATTCATATTTGTCTGTCAGTTTGAGGCGTTCAAATAGCATTGGAATGTAGTTGTTCATTAGTACTATTCCTGCATCTTTTACGGAGATGTTGTTTGGGTACTGATTTTGCTTTTTTAGGGGGAGTAGGCTCATATAGGGGATTGTTAGTGATAACTAATTTAATAAAATTTTGACTTATTTGTGTTTTTGAATAATATAGAGATGTGTTAGATTCGTTTTCTCTTATGACTATTACAGTAGTGCCTATTTTTAAGAAGGAAAGCGATTCAGATGAACATTTGCATCAGGTAATGCATGACAGGGTGCAACGGCTTGCTGATGAATTAAAGCAGGTTCATTTAAAGTCTCTTCAAACTGCTGAGCCTTTATATGACGATGTTGTAATTTATATTAGCTATAACAACAAGTATGGTGTTTTGTGGAAGGTTGTTAATGATGTTCCGCTGGAAGTTACTGATTATCTTAAACAGCAGTGTTTGAAGCTGGGTTATCTGGAGTGGAATCAGGGTGTTGGTGATTTGAAGTTATAGGTCTTTAAGCTTTTCATAAAGTGCTATTAGTTTGCCTTGTAATTCAAATATTTCTTGTTCTCTTTGGGCGAGTTTTGTACTTAAATTTTCTATAACTTCTGTATGTTGTGATTTTGCTGCTTCTCCAAGAAGAATATCTGAAGCTGTGACTTCGAAATAGGTTGCGAGTTGGTTGAGGCGGCTGATGTTTATATCTGTAGCTCCGGCTTCGATTTTAGAGAAGGCGGGAATAGAGATCCCAAGGGCTGTAGCTATTATTGCTTGGGATAGATTATTTTTCTTGCGTAATTGTCGGATGTTTTTTCCTGTTTGATTTGTCATTGTTCCTATTATGAGAATTTTTATTTTTTTAACGAAATAATTTAATGGATATTGCTAGTCATAGGTGTTAGTGATGTGATGTATTGCGGTGCGTATATCGAAGTTTAATTTATGGAAGAGCAGACTTTGCATTTTGTTGTGTGTAAGGAACCGTAGCAGGTCTTTGGTGTAGAGTATTCCTATGCATTTATTGTTTTCTACGATATGGAGAAATTCTGCGTTTAATTTTGATAGTTTGGCAAGGGCATCTACAACGAGTTGATCTGGGCTTAGGTGATGTGGGGTAATTTCTGTGGAGATATAAATTTCTCCATCGGTAATATAGGATTGAATTTCCATGGTTGTATCATGGGGTTCCGTGTAATTTTTTGAGGTATTCCCCTGGGCTTAGACCGGTTTGTTTCTTGAACTCTGAGAAGAATACACTTCTGGATTTAAAGCCGACTTCTGTTCCAATACCCTCAAGGGTTAGGTGTTTATAATCGGAAATGTTCTCGAATTTTTGTTTTACATGTTCAATTTTTAAGGTGTGGATAAATTGGTTGAATGTTTTTTTATATTTTTTCTTGATTAGATGGTTGATTTGATGGGTAGGTACGTTTAGCATTTTAGCGAAACTTTTTATGCTTATTGTGGGTTGAAAAATCACATCGGTTTCTTGTAAGCACTGGTCTATTTGGGCTAAAAGCTCTAGGGTGCTTTTTTCGTTGTTTTCTAGATCTATTTCTTTACGGATGCGTTGTAATGTTTCTTGCCGGATGCTCAAATAGTTTGCTTGATGGGTAATCGGGATGCGGTTGATGTGTTCTGGGATGTGTTCTAATAGGTACAGATATTTTTCTTTTGCTGTTCCTAACCGAATCATGTTGGAGCGTTCATGTGCTTCTTGGAAGCAGCGTTCCATGATAAGGCGCATGATGATGTTCATTTCTGGGTAGTGTTGGTAGAAACAATGGAAGTCTTGTGCGTGCAGGGCAATAACTGAGGTGTCTTCAACGGCAAAAATGCTTTCATCTGAGGGTCTTTGACCGTACATTCCAGATATAGAGGTCACAAAGCTTCCATCTGCAACAATGAAGGTGGTTAACTGTTTGTCGTTTCTATTGGTTGTTGCAATTAAAATTCCTTCGACTAGGTAATAGAAATGGTCACAATATTCGCCTTGGGTGGCAAGGTAGGTGTCTTTTTTTAGTTTTTTGGGTTTTAAACGAAGGATTAATTCGTTTTTTAGTCCTTCGCTTAGTGGATGATAGGTCGAAAAAACATCAATTAATTGATCTATTTGGCTTGAGGCGTTACCGATTTTAGATAACTTTTTTCGCATTTTGATTTACAAATATTTATCGAGCGATAATTTGTAATTGGACGCGATACAAATATAGGCATATGTTAGAATTGCTTGTTAGGGGTATGATAGGTGTTTGTTAATTAATTGTTTGTCAGTCAGTTGTTTGGGTTTGTTTTGTGTAGCGTATTCGTGCTAAAACACCATCTTTTTTGATTAATGTGCTATTAATGGTGAAAAAGCTACACTTCTTTTCTCACTGGGCCTTACAGGCCCTGAGGTGTGAAAAGAGGTGTAGCTTTTTTTTGGGGTGCAGACCGTGCAGGGTGTATATTTTGCAGGGTGCAGACCGGTGAGGGTGCGGATATGTGTTTTTAGGATACTTCTACGAATAGGCAGTTTCCGAGCGGGTTTCTCTTATAGAGTTGTCTAAGGGATCTTTGGAAGAATGATAGGTGATCGTAGATTTCTTCGAACATCACTTGACCTTCTTGGCTGAGCTTGATGGTGTTTAAGTGATAGGCTATTGGTTCATCGCCAAAACTGACGTACAGGCCATAATAATAATCTCCTTGGAAGACATTTGTATAGCTTTCTTGCAAGTACTGTTTTAATTCGTTTACGGATGGTCTGGTGTTTAAAAAGCGAAAGACTTGTAATAAATCTCTTTTATGATTGGGTTGGTGGCTGCTGCGGTAAAAGTCAATATAGTATTGCTCTAGAAAGGATTTTAAATTTTGTTCCAGAATTTCTGGTTTCAGGTTCCAGATGTATTCTCCTTCGCTGATCGTACAGTCAAATAGATCTAGCTTGTCTACAATTGCTTGTCCGAATGCTTCTTCTGGTATTTTACCTTCGACGTTGATTTTTTCTACAGACTTAACTGGGGCACTAAAGCCAGTGATGAGCCCTGTTGATAGTTGTGTTGACATTGTTCGTTTTTCTATTATTAGTTAATGATTACAAAGCTATAAATAATGAATTATAGTTTTAATAATTATTTATAAATTAAATTTTGATTGTTTTGTGATATTTTTAAGGGATTTGGCAAAATTTTTTGAAAAGTGATTGCTTATAATATTACAAGTGCAGATTCTTTTTGTGTAGGTAACTTGTATCAATCATCTTTTATTGTGACCTAAATTAATGCTATGGAAAGACTCATACTTAGATTTTAGATGCGATGTTCTGTCGTATCGGTTGTGCAGATAGACTGGTTATTGTGTTCTGCTTCTTATTTAATTAACGGTGGTATTTGCTGTTTTTGGGATTGCTTTTACCATATAATCTTAATTTATTATGAAAACATTTTTAGAGAATATCATCATGATCGTGAAGATTTTGGGGGAGATTAAGGAGGGACTGGAGGCTTGGAGGGTGGAGAAGAGAAGGGTGGAGCGGGCGGTTGAAGAAAATGAGGTTTGGTTGGATAGTGCTGATGTGAAGCAGTTGCTGAATATTGGCAAGGCTACCTTGTACAGGAGGCGTGAGGATGGTGTCTGGGTTTCGAAGAAAATTGGGAAAAAGTGGTTTTACTTGAAATCTTCTCTGTATTGATAGGGATCAAATGGGCTCAGAAAGGGTTCAATTTGGTTCAAAAGGGTTCAGTGGTTTTTGAACTATAGTTTGTTGTATTTGAGGTGTTTATCTTTGTGTTGTGGGTGTTTGATTCTAATTGACTGGCCAGTAGGGAAGGTTTATCGCTTGCGAATTAACAGATTTTTTAACCCTTAAATTTTAGAAATATGGGAAAATATAAGAAAGGGATTCTCGGCCCGTTCCGGGGAATTGTGGGCACTGTTGTTGGTGCGATTTGGAAGGGAATCCACTACATGCGTAGTTTGCCGGATGTGTCTCCGGATAGGAAGCCTACGCCGGCGCAGTTGAACCAGCAGTTGAAGTTTAGTACGGTGATGGAGTTCTTGAAACCGCTTAAGTTGCTGCTGGAGATCGGTTATCAGGCTTTTACGGATGGGATTTCGCCTTTTAATGCGGCTTGTTCTTATCATTTGAAGTACGCGGTGATGGGTACTGCTCCTGATTATTTGATTAATCCGGTTAAGGTGGTGTTTAGTGTGGGTGATCTGGAGGAGCCGCAGGATCCGGGTGTAACGACTGGTGGGGCAGCAAAGGTGCTGTTTGACTGGGGTGCTTTGGTGGATACGGACCACGGTGCTGCGACGGATAAGGCGACTTTTATGGTGTATAATCCTACGCTGTTGAAGTATGTGACGTTGCGGAATGCGGTAGCGAGGACGGCATTAACATTTACTTTACAGTTGCCTGCGGCTTGGATTGGTCATGATGTGCATTGCTATATGGCTTTTGTGAGTTTGGATGGGAAGCTGGTGAGTAATAGTGTGTATGCGGGTGTGTTGCCTGTGATTTAATGGTTTGGCGTGCCCGTTTGGGCACGCCTGCTTTTGGTTTTATTTTAATAGTTTATGTTATGAAAGCGTTGAGATTAAAGTATTGGGGTTTAGAGGTGGTGGATTTTATGGGAAGGGTTAAGTGGGAATACCATGTGTTGGTTTTCTTGGTGATGGTTTGGTTTTTTGTTCCTGGTTTTTTGAATAGTTATGATGCGCAGGCTGGCTTTATTGATCAGAATATTTTGTTGTTGATGGTGTTGAGTGTGATTGGTTTTTTGGGCTTGCTGGGTTTGTGCTGGTGGTTGCTGGATAGGTTTTGGAGGGGGATCGGTTTACCGGGGGTTGGTTTGATGGTTTTACAATTTAAGGATTTGGAGTTATGGATGCAGTTAGGGTTTTACTTGTGTTCTTTTGCTTTACTGCTGTTGGCGGCGGTGGGTTGCATGATGGCGATTTGTTAGGTATTGCGAAAGGAGAGGTTGGTGTTAAGGAGTTAAGTGGGAGAAATGATGGGCCTAGGGTGGAGGAGTATTTGGGTTGCGTGGGTTTGAAAAGGGGGGCGCCTTATTGTGCGGCTTTTGTGTCCTGGGTTTTTATGAAAGCTGGGTATGGGGCTCCTAGGACGGGTTGGTCTCCGGCTTTGTTTCCTGCGGGGCGGATTGTTGAAAGACCTGCTCCAGGTTTGGTGTTCGGAATCTATTTTAAATCGCTTGGTAGAATTGCGCATTGTGGTTTGGTATTGGGGGTGAGGGGGGATTGGGTGGTTACAGTTGAAGGTAATACGGATCCGTCTGGTGGTAGAAATGGGGATGGTGTTTATCAGCGGATGCGGCATAAAAGGTCTATTTACAGGTGTTCTAATTGGTTGCGCTATGGAACTGGAGGATGAGATTAAGGGTATTACTTTTCATTCGTTGAATTTTGTGATTTCGAGGTTGATGGAGGAGTGTTTTTCCTTGGCTTTTGAAGGGGAGCTTTCTGATTTGAAAGATCTGGTTGATCCAAATTCGTACTGTGAAACGATGGATCATATTAGCGCACTGAATATTGAATTGGATTTGTTGGATTCATTGGAGGATCCGGTGATTAAGGGGTTGATGGTTTCTGTTAACCGGGTATTGGAATGTTCCAGGACTTTTTTGATGATTAACGGTCTGGAGGGCTTAGAGATTATTCAGGAAATGGATTGTTTTGATTTTTCTTCTGGGCTGTATTATTCTTATGATGTGGAGGAGCCGGAGGAAGGGATGAGTTATAAGGATAGGCTGTATGCGCTGTATAGTCATTATTTGATATTTCAGATGGTGATTTGCCATTGTTCGTGCCTATTTACGTTCAAAAAGCGGGAGGCTTATACGGAGACGGATGCTTTATATTTTGACCGGATGGATGATTTGTTTGAGGGTAAGATTGAGGTGGAGGATAAGAATGCGCAGTTGTTATTGACGCTGATTGCTGGCTTACAAGAGGATATTCTAGCGTTGGGTGAAATTATTGGTTAATGTTTTAATTTAAATTTTATAGTTATGGGAAGGTATAAAAATGGTATAAATGGGAATGTTTCGGGGAAAATTGGTAGTGTGATTGGGTCATCTTGGAAGGGGATTCCTTATTTGAAGGGTTTGCATGATTTGAGTAGTGTGCCGCCTACGGAGGCGCAGTTAAATCAGCGCTTGAAATTGTCTATTGTGAGTAGTTGGCTGAGGCCTTTGCTGAGCTGGATTAATATTGGGTATCAGCATAATGTAGAGGAGAAAACGGCGATGAATGCGGCGGTTTCGTATCATATGAAGGAGGCGATTGTGGGTGAGGGGCCGGATTTTAGTATTGATTTTTCGAAGGCGATTTTTAGCCGGGGGGAGTTGTTGATTTCCTGGGTGAAAAATGTGTTTTTGTTATTGAATGCTTCTGTTCATGTGGTTTGGTCTAATGGGCCGCTTTCTGTGTTTTGTGGGGCTTCGGATCTGGCTAATTTTATTGTGTATAATGGTACGAAGGGTAAGTTTTTGGGGTTTAAGGATGTGGCGTTTCGGTCTTCGAAGGAGGCGTTGTTGAGGTTGCCTGTTGGGTTTGTGGATGATGTTTTATATGGGTGGATGCATTTTGTGAGTGAGGATGGGGGGAGGGTGAGTACGAGTGTTTACCTGGGTAAAATTGGGTGAAAAAACCTGCTCTTCTTTTCACACTGGACCTTCCGCGAAGGGCTTCAGGCCCTGAGGTGTGAAAAGAGGTGCAGGTTTTTTTTGGGTGCAGACCGGAGGGGGTGGTTAAATTGCTGCTTCTTCGTTTATCTGTTTTAAATATTTTTTTGCGTTTTCAATTTGTTCAGGGAATAGTACTACTCCTTCTACTTGTGACAAGATTAAAGCTATTGCTGCAGATTCAGGTGTATCAACGAGTTCATCTGTTTTTATGTTCTTTGTTTCCATGTGTTTAAATCTTATTCAATTCAGTTTTTATATCGTTAAATCTGATCCCAAGGATTTTTATTGTTGTGGAGGACTCCTTTATTAGGGAATCCATTCTTTCATTAAGTGAATCGATTTTAGCTTCGACTTCATCGAGTCGTTCGCCAAATGATTTGAAATTCCTATCAATTCTTGCAAGGACAGCTTGTAATCTGCTTGGGACAGTTTTCTCGTCTATTTTTTTTTCTTCCATTGATATATGGCCTGTAAGATTTATGTATTACTATTTATAATGCCTCGATTTGTTCTGGAGAAAGCTTGGTGTACTTTACTATTTGCTTCACTGATAAGTTATCTTTCTTCATTGCACGAGCCAGTGTCTTTATTCTTCTTTTTGCTTTGGCTTCAACTTTTTTAGCGCCTCTGTCTTCGGCCATTGCAATTATAAGTTCGTCTATACCCATTGTTTTGGTTATTTGTTTTTGTTATGAATTTGATGTTTAAAGTTAAATAGAACGCTTTTCCGGACGTTTTGCTATTTATGAACAGGTTTCAAATAGTCTTCAACTGCTTCCTGAAATGCAATTTTTAGTTCTTTTACAGAGGATCCTTCAAAACTAATAAGATCCTTAATGGCAAGGATTTTTCCGTAAAAGACTTCATCTACAGCACTAAAATGTACCAACGTGTAGTAGTTTTTGTATTGTAATATTTCTTCCACAGTTTTAGCAATAGTCGAATAAGATATGTGGAAATGGAATTCGACGTTTTGAGGAAGGAAATAGGCGAGGGTGTTCTTTTTGAGGTGGTGATAGGATCGGGTGTGGATTTGCTTCTTGGTTTCCTCCGCCGAGTGGTGTTAGAATGACGGAAGAGGAGTGTGCTAAAGCAAATGATATGCTTCGAGCACGTTTGTAGTTGCCGGCGTTTATATCTTTAAGTTTTTGTTCGCCCATTGAATAAAACTCTGAGGATTTAGTGATGATTTCTCCGAGGGGCGATTTGTGTTTTTTAGCTTGTACCATATATGTGTAATAGATGTTTCTTAGTTAATCGATGTCTATAATTAAACAACCTCCAAGTGGACTTTCCTTGTGATTTTTTCGAAGTGATTGTTGAAAAAAGTCTACATGCTCACTGATTTCTTCATATGAAACCTTTCCTTCTTCACTCAATAAAATTGTATTAACTAGAAAAGGGACTTGATTTGAACCAATAGTGACGTTGTACATAGAAATTGCATCTTCCTTAAAGACTGGATTGTTATTTTCTATGGCATAGGTGTTAATTTTTGAATGGGTTGGGTTTGAATCTAGAAATAATAGGATTTCCTGACAATATTTGTCTAATATGTATCGATTGCCGATCATGTTACAATAGTATTGTTCTAGAAATGGCATCAGTTCCTTTTCCATAATTTCTGGTTTCAAAGTCCAGTTGTATTCTCCATCGGTTATGTTTAAGTTGAAGGAAGTGGGATTGTCTACGAGTTTATTTACAAATTCTTCTATTGGTATTTCATTCGTTTCTTTCATCGTGCCGATTGGTAGGGCCAGGGCGCTGAATTCTGTGATTATTCCTGTTCTAATGTATGTTTCCATTGTTTAATGTTGTTTAGAAGATTATTGATGATTCTTTTTTCGCTGCGAGCTTTGGTTTTCTATTATTGGCTTCTACAAATAGACTGCCTCCTATCTCGAAATCTAAGTATCTGGTTCTTATGGCTCTTTCAAAGAAAGGAAGGTGATCATAATCTGGTTTGTATAGCACTTCTGCTTCGTTACTTAATAGAATGACATCGGTTTGGCACTTTACTTTTTGAGTTTGGAAATTGATGTATTGTTGGCGGTAGTTGTCTGCACAAAAAACTCTGTTATAGATACTTTCGAGATAGAGTTGGATTTCTGAGTATGTGGGGGCTGTTTTGAAGAAATGGGTTAGTTCCTGGATTTCTCTTCCATAATGGGATTTTGATCCGTAGAGGTCATCGTAATATTCTTTTACGAAGTTTCCTAATTCATCTTCTATAATTGTTGGTTTTAAGGTCCAGATGTATTCGTTGCCTATTTTTTCTAATTTGTATGCACTTTCATTGGATACAAGTAGATGTGAAAATGTTTCTTCTGGGTTAATGCCATGTATTTTTGTTTTTTGTAGTTCTTCATGGCTTGTACTGAATCTGGTGATAATTCCTGTTTTTAGATATGTTCCCATTGTTCGTTTTTTTATAATTAGTTAATGGTTGCAAAGCTATATATAATGATTTATAGTTTCAATTATTATATAAAAATTAAATTTTGATTGTTTTGTGATAATATTTGGGGGCGAAGCAAAATTTTGTAAAAAACCTTCACTTCTTTTCTCACTGAACCTTCCGCGAAGGGCTTCAGGCCCTGAGGTGTGAAAAGAGGTGCATGTTTTTTTGGGGGGAGAGTATCCGGGGAGGGAAGAGGTATGTTATTGGGTGATTTGAGGAATAAGAGGAATTTGTATATGTTTATGATATTATCGTAATGTACATTACGGTAATCTGCATTACGATAATTCAGATGTAATATCTTAAGATTATACTAATGATAGTTACTTGCTTTCTATCCTGTTACAGGAAGAATAGCCCAGTACTTGGAAATATTAATCGACGAAAGGGGACTAGAATTTATTTTTTGGCAAATACGTTAGCAACGGTCTTTACTATCCATCTAACTACTAGGATAAGGAAGATGAAACTTATAAAGGGCCAGAGAGCAAATAATATCAAATGGGGTTCCATTATTACATTTTTAATTATAAATGTGAAATTAGAAATTTTCTGTATTAAAATGAATAGAATAATACTTTGTCTGTAGTGCTCTCAGACGGAATGGGAAATGGAGGGTGAAAAACCCTACACTTCTTTTCTCACTGGACCTTCCGCGAAGGGCTTCAGGCCCTGAGGTGTGAAAAGAGGTGCAGGTTTTTTTGGGGGGAGTATCCGGGTAGGGGGGATTTGGGTTGAGGTAATTACTCTGGAGTTTTTTTATGCTTTAAATTTCAGAAATGAGATTACGATCAGCAGCCGCAACTGCAGCTGGGAGGAGGCGTAGCCCCGCAGGATTTCCTGTTGATGAAAAAATTACCCAGGTTTTTGAAAAAGAAATAATTGGAAACACCTGAATATTGATCCGTAATGATCTGCTGTTGGTTTAAGGTATTAACGCCGTTAAAAAACAGGCTATACTTTTTCAGCTCCCTTTTGATCATGTCATGGTCCGTTTCCCTCACAATCCAGGCATACATCATACGCCCGGTAATGATTGCGAGGACAAAATCTAAAGCAACGACAGGAATAAGAGGGTCTTCTGTTGGGTAAGAACAGATCAGCAGGCCTTTCGTCATGATCTTCTGCTCCATAATGCAGTTTAATCCAGTTATATTCTTCGAGATCATTCACCAGCAGTAAAAAAGCATTGTGGTGCCCTCCCGATAAATAGGCCAGCTGATATAGGTTACATTATTTCCCTCTGTAAAGAAGTCTAGTAATATTATCCGGATTGTTTTTATTTTAGTGAAATTAATCTAACAGTCAATGTCAAAATATCCAGAAGTTAAAGATCAAGATTTAGTAGGTTCATATCCAGCTGTGGTTATGTCTGGAGGAGGTTTTGTTTGGGATGCTGTTTTGGAATATCGGGTTTGGTGCCACCCAGATGAAGGGGCTCCGGACACTGAAGATGATTATTATTACGTCTTCGACAATTATGAAGATGCGCTTAAATATTCTGAGGGAAATCCTGGATGCGAGCCTCCATTGGCTCTTGTTTTACAAGAAGAATATATCAGTGAACCTGAGCCAGGCAATTATATTCATGTGAAAGAGGAGAGAATTGCAGAATGGGCGGTTGAGTTTCTAAGTCGTCCTAAAAGATCTGTTCATACCATTCCTGATTTTTTAGCTCCAGATGCTCCAATTAACAGATTGGAGATAATAAGGGGCTTGGCATAGAAAGACTCTACAGGTTGCCTAGATTGCTATAACATTCGCTCAATGAAAAAATTAATTCTAACAATTCTATCTGTTCTTTGCCTGAATTGCATGCTGTGCTTCGCCCAAAATATCTATGCAGATATCCATGGGAAGAAAGTAGCTGAGCTTACCAAAAATGAAAACAGGTTAGGGGGTAAACTATATCATTCTGATAGGAATTTCATCTCTCTTGATGGTACCGCAGATCCCATAGTTTTCAGAAGACCTGAAAAAAATGGGCTACCAGACTTGCTGGTTTACTATACTTTCAATAAAACAGATTCGCTGATGGACAATATCTTTTATGAATGGGATATCAGCAACTTTGAAAAAGGCGACAATAATGTCAAATCACTTGGTTTTCAAAAAATGTTGATTCAAAAGTACAACGAGCTTTTAAAACGATTAACAGCTAAATATGGGAAAAGTATTTCAACGGGTGAATTAACTGATTTATCAAAGATAGATAAACTTCATGGATTGCAGAGACAAGACATTTGGAATCTTAATGATAGTACACAAGTGGAGATGTATACAATACTTACTAATTATTACGAGAAA
>Ga0157370_10001702_pt1 | contig 27069 bp, 19 predicted proteins | sample C35metaG_FD_113463 | JGI IMG/M metagenome (GOLD analysis project Ga0157370, IMG submission 113463) | Corn rhizosphere microbial communities from Kellogg Biological Station, Michigan, USA - C3-5 metaG | ecosystem: Host-associated > Plants > Roots > Rhizosphere > Soil | place: USA: Michigan...
CGGGCCAGCTCGCCAATCGTCTCGACGATTTCTCGAAGTCGATCGCGGCGCTGGTGCAGGACCTGGGCGACCGGATGAGCGACGTCACGGTTCTCACGATGTCCGAGTTCGGCCGCACGGCGCGGCAGAACGGCAACGGCGGCACCGACCACGGCCACGCGACGTCGATGTTCGTCATCGGCGGCGACGTGAAGGGCAAGAAGGTCTACGGCAAATGGCCGGGGCTCGAGCCGGAGCAGTTGAACGAGGGGCGCGACCTGGCGCTCACGACGGACTTCCGATCAGTGTTCTCTGAAGTCGCGATGAAGCATCTCGGGGCGGCGAAGATGGAGGCGGTGTTCCCCGGGTTCACCGGCGATCAGTCGAAGTGGTTGGGCATGTTGTAGTGGTGCTGGGTGCTGGGTGCTGGGTGCTGGGTGCTGGATGCTGGATGCTGGGTGCTGAGTGGTAGCTTCCGCCGTTTGCCGTTGCCAGTACCCAGTCCCTAGTACCCAGTACCCAGTAGCTACCAGTGAATGATCTTCCGCAGAATATTCCCGATGTCGCGCCCCACGCGTGAGAGCGGATCGGCGCCGTGGGCGTTCGGGTTGACCTGGATGTTCCCGTTCGCGTCGATCGCGATCTGACCCTCGGGTGGACCCACGTGGAGATGACACTCCTCGTGCGGCTCGCTGCCCGGCTTGAACCACTGGCGCTGCCGGCTCGGGCACCACTCGGTGGCGAGCTCGCCGCTCTGCGGATCGACCACGGCCGAGACCATGCCGGCGGGAAGCACGAACGCCGAGCCGCGCGGCTCGCGCCAGCCGGCTTGGTAGAACTCGGCCCACGCCGGCGCGGCGAGACGTCCGCCCGAGGCGTTGCTGCTGATCTGCCGCGGCGTGTCGTAGCCGAACCAGATCCCCGCCACGAGCGTCGGCGTGTAGCCAACGAACCAGACGTCCTCGCCGCTGTTGGTCGTCCCCGTCTTGCCGGCGACGGCGCCCTTCACGCCCAGGTCGCGAATCGATCTGCCGGTTCCATAATTCACGACTCCCTGTAACATCTCCGTGATCTCGTAGGCGTCGGCCGGATCCATCGCGCCCGGCGTGCGGCGCATCTCGCTGCTCCAGAGAAGCGTGCCGTCCGGCGCCTCGATGCGTGCCACGATGCGCGGCGTCACCCTCGCGCCGCCGTTGGCGAACGGCGCGTAGGCTGCCACGAGCTCCACCGGCGTCACGCCCTCGGCGCCGAGCGCGATGGATGGCACCGGCATCAGCGGACTCACGATCCCGTTGCGACGGGCCGCGGCGATCACCGCGTTCTCGCCCACGGCGCGGCTCACGCGCACCGTCGCCGAGTTGGCCGAGAGGAGGAGTGCGCGGGCGAAGGTGATCTCGCCGTTGTACTCGTCGTTGTAGTTGGCCGGCTGCCAGACCTGTCGGCCCATCTCGACCTCGACCGGATCGTCGTCCACCGGCGACGACGGCGAGTAGCCCGCGGCGAGCGCCGCCGCGTACACGAACGGCTTGAACGCCGAGCCGGGCTGCCGCCGCGCGGCGAAGGCGCGATTGAATCCGCCCCGCTGCGTCCGATGTCCCGTCACCAACGCGAGAATGTTCCCGGTGGCCGGGTCGAGCGCGACGAGCGCGCCCTGCGCCGGCTCGGACACGCGGCCCATCGTCTCCTCGGTTTCGCGCGTGATCGCCGCCGTGTGGCGCACGATCGTGCGGTCGGCCGCACGCTGGAGTGTGAAATCGATCGTCGTGTAGACGTTGACGTCGCCCTCCTCCTTGAGGGCGTCCGGCAGCACCGAGTCGACGAGCGCGCGCACCGCGTCGAGCGCACTCGGCTCGTTAGCGACCGAGGGACGCCACTCGTTCTCGGCGATGCGGAGCGGCGTGCGCTCCGCCGATTGCGCCTGCGCGTCCGAGATGTAGCCCTGGTCGGCCATGAGCCCCAGGACGATGTTGCGGCGCTGTACCGCGAGCTGCGGGTGGCGTCGCGGCGTGTAGGTCGACGGGGCCTTGGGCAGCGCGGCGAGCATCGCGCCCTCGGGCAGCGTGAGCTGGCTCACGTTCTTGCCGAACAGGTCGAGGCTCGCCGCCTCGACCCCGTTCACGCCGCTGCCCAGGTAGATGACGTTGAGGTAGTGCTCGAGGATCTGGTCCTTGGTCAGCTCGCGCTCGAGCAGGCGCGAGATGCGGAGCTCGACCAGCTTCCGTCTGAGCGAGCGCCCGTGGTAGCGGTCGGCGAGGAAGCTGTTGTGGGCCACCTGCATGGTGATCGTGCTGAAGCCCTGACGAATGCCGCCGGCGCTGAAGTTTCGGACGACGGCCCGCAGCACGCCGTGCCAGTCGAGACCGTTGTGCTCGTAGAAGCGGCGGTCTTCGGTGGCGACGAACGCGTCGCGAACGGGCTTGGGCACGGTCCCGATCGGCACGTTGATGCGCCGAACCGTCTCGAGGTGGCCGAGGAGCCTGCCGTTGCGGCCATAGACGTTGCCGCCTTCGCTCGGGTGGAAGGCGCGGATCTCGGCGGGCGAGGGGCAGCCGTAGAAGCCGCAGGTCGCCAGCCAGGAGTCGAACAGGACGACGCCGACGCAGGCGGCGGTGAGCAAACTGAGCCACGGCCAATGGCGTCGCATCCAGCGCGCGGCCGGGTCCGATGGGTTGGGACGAAGACGCTCGCGAAGGAGCGTGATGCGGTCGCCGAGCTGTTTTGCGGTCACGCGATTGCCGTGGTGAGCATACTATTTAACTGGTACGCTCTTCGCTTTCGCAGGTTTCCGGCCGCGTCCGTTGTCAGGCCGGCCACCCGATCACCGTCTTACTCCAGTGGGAACAATGGCGTTCCGTGCGATTTTGTCAGTGACGCTCGTCGCGTTGGCGGCGGCATGCGGTTCCAAGGGCGCGAACGCGAGCGATTCAGGCTCGGCGTCGCGGCGGACGACCGACTCGGCAGCCGGCGGGATCGGCGACACGGTGCGGGGCAAGCTGCCGCCCAACCACATGGGGCGCATCCCGGTGCTCGAGTATCACGTGATCGGCGGCACGCAGAACGCGCTCTACACGCGCACGGCGGCGAGCTTCAAGGCCGATTTAGAGGATGTATATCGGCGCGGCTACCGCCCGATCACGATCGCGCAGATGCTCGACAAGAACTTCAGCGAGGTGCCGGACGGCATGTCGCCGGTGGTGTTCGTGTTCGACGACGCGTCGCCGGAGCAGTTCAGCTACATCGAGGGGCCGGACGGCACGTTGACGATCGACCCGACGAGCGGCGTCGGCATCTGGCAGGATTTCATGAAGACGCATCCGGGGTGGAAGGACCGCGGCACGTTCTGTCTGTTGAACGGGGCGGCGGCCGGCCACAACTTCTTCGGCGACAAGCCCAAGTTTCACGGCCAGAAGAACGAGTGGCGCTTCAAGAAGGTGAAGTGGCTGGCCGACCAGGGATTCGAGCTGTGCGATCACACGGTGTGGCACGCGCGGCTGGACAGGTTCAGCGACGCGATCGTGCAGGAGCAGATCGCGCGGAACATGGTGGCGATCGATTCGGCGGTGCCGGGCTACAAGGTGCGAACGTTGGCGCTGCCGTACGGCATCTGGCCCAAGAATCGATCGTTGGCGTGGCAGGGGTCGTGGACGGATCCGAAGACGCACGAGGCGCACGCGTATCACTTCGACGCGGTGCTCGAGGTGGCGGGCGGGCCGACGCGAAGTCCGTACGATCCGCAGTTCGATCCGCACTCGATCAAGCGAGTCCAGGCGGTGGGGGATGATATTCGGAAGACGTTGGATGCGTTGGATAAGGGGAAGAGCAGGTTTGTGCAGTGACGACGTCTCCCGGGTCGACGACGCATGATCGAAGGTCGACCGGTTGGTGGTATATCAGTCGACCGCGCGGCGTAAGCGTGGGCAGATGCCTAAGGCTGAGGATCTGTCCTTGTAAGAATTTCTTAAACGGTCATTGGTTACCGTCGAACTTCCCGAACTGGGATTTCCTGCGATCCTACAGGATTAGGGAGTTTCGAACAGCCGTGAGGAATCCAACTCCCGGCACAAAGTCGACGGGTCTAACCGCAGCGTCAGGTCGGATATCGCACTACTATACACACCGTCAATTTAGGCGTTCTGGCGCTTCCAGATGGCGTCGCCCACTACGAAGCCTGCCGCAATCGAAACGACCAAGACAGCTATCCAAGACCCGCGGTCCCACGTCGATGGATATCCCTTGACCGATGCTATGATCCCCATAGAGAGGATTAATCCGGTGCTAACGCCGGCGGCGTAAGCGCCTGCACGCCATTTAAGGAAGGGCCGCATGACACCGACGAGCGCACCAGCCATCATGCCGACAACGGCGTAGGTGAGCACCACTGTACCAAGGCTCACCGAATTCGCAGTAAAGGGTCGATCGCCAACAATAGCGCGGACTGCGATCACCCATCCGCAATAGATGCCTGTCACGACCAGGCTGCCTCGCAGACCCCACCGAATGTCCGCCAACTTGGACCTCGCAAGCTTCACGTTCTTCTGGCTTCCCTTTGAATTCATTCGATCTCCTCGCTCGACATTCACCGCGCCAGTCGGCCGGCGACTCGGGAAGCCCAGGCCGGTTGGCCTGGGACGAGCACCCTCACTCTCGGCACGTTGCGACGGCGTTGGGAATTGTGGAAGTGAGCGTGGCGTAGAACGGTACGAGTAGTCCCGCCGCGCCATCCATAATTGCTGGAGTGCTCAAGCCCTGACCTACCTCGACGAATGCCGGTGCCCCAGCGGCCGCGGCACGGCCCGCTGCCGCGAAGCTGGCTCTTCTGGCAACTCCTGCGAAAACTCTCCCCTGAGCACGCTCGAGCGACGGCGCCCAGATCTTAGCTGTGTTTAGGATAGTTTCTAGGCCGAAGCGGCCCGCCGACATCGCAGCTCGAGCTCCCGCGACGTCCACACCCAGGCTCGCAGCCAAAGTCGAGCTAAGGCCGCACGAGCCCCGGTGACACGTACTCATCATCGGGCCCCTTATGCTGGAAGACTTCACGCCGTCGGGGCTGAGAGAAAGACGTCGATGGCTTGTTGTACAGTGTGGACGTGTGACCACGCCTTGGGATCAGTCTTGACGCCGAGCGCCCGTTCGATGCCCGGCACGAAAACGAATGTGAAATCATCACCGTCCATCTTCAGGTCGCCCACCAGCGCGTCCGTCAAACGAATGCGGTCGACCGGCGTTCCGGTAATGTCCCCGATGCTCGTCAGCACGGCCCGCTCGACCTTCGCCTCCCGTGTGCTTGCCATGAAACCCCCGTGATGGTTCTATAGAGCCGACTTACTGCCGTGCCACGCACATCCCGATGCTCGTCGCGTCGTAGGCCGCGAGCCCGGCTCCCAAAGCCAAGTTGGCGCGACCTAGCAACCCAAAGACGCGGTTCGTTCCAAGAATTTGTGTTCCGATTTTCAAGCCTCGGAATTGCTTGAGTCCGAAATAACTCAGCGCATTCGTGTATGCGCTTGCGTCGGCAACTACTGGAAGCTCGTTCACTGCCTTATTGATCGCGGGGCGAGCGCCGCACTCGCCCCGCAAACGGCCAAGCTCCCCAATCCATAGTGTGCCATCGTGCAGACCTCGAGCGGTGCGCGATGAAGCGCGTCTCCAAGCAGGCCGCCGTCCGGCTCGGGTCCCGCATATTGACGGCATCCCCGCCGCCGAAGCCGTAGGTATTGAGGCCCCCGCCGATCCCCAAGGGATCTTCCTGCAGAAACACGCCGAGCTTCGGATCGAACTGCCGAGCATGTCGATGATGCCCGTCGCATTTTGATCCCCGCTGATGGCCGTCCCCCACCAGTTGAAGGCGCCCACATCGCTTACCGCACGCTGAAACCCAACGCTCACGTCCAGCCCGGGCCACATGATATGCTCGCAATCACTCACAGCTCCCGCCCGCTCACAATCCAGAACCCCTCCGGTCGGCAGCGTCGCGAAATCAACTGAAGCCTGCCAATCGCGATGGACGAGCACCACCTTGGCGCCGAACGGCCGGAGCCGCGCCAGCGCAAGGGGCTGATCAGTCCCGCCGCCGTGAAGGTACGCGACCACGCCAAACTGGTCTGGAGACTTCGAGTCCGGCGCTCCGACGCTCTCCAGCGTCGGCCCTGCGGCAAACGTGGTTGTTAGAAAACTCGAAGACCGAGACTTCGATCGTTGGGGTCAGGCTCCGCTAGACCAGTTTGCGCTTCGAGCGCCCTTTGCTCTGACTTAGCCGACCCCACGATCGTTCTGTCCTCGCAAGCGCTACCGATTAGGCCCGTAAGACGCATCGCCCTCGTAGTGGCCATTAAAGACTTGGCCCTTGGTAGCTCTCGCCAGCCACTCGACGACAGCGTTTGATGCGCCGCGGGATCACGCGCGACGAGGGAGCAGCATAGAGTCCCGGAATGCTATCGACCCGGATGAGCACCTGTGTGTAGTCGGTGCCCCACACGGTGATTTCTCGTCCAAAGTGCGCCCTCAATTTCTCCGGATCGAGATGACTTGTTATTTGAAGATCTCTAATCCATCGCACTGCGGGGTGCGGCGTGTCGGACGTCGTATCGGCGCAGACGTCGATCGGTTGCGGCAACGCCAGAACAAGAATCGTGATCTTCTGGTCGCGTTTCGGCGTTTCGCCGTAGCGCGGCGGCCCGAGCCGGTGTTCTTCGCGGACGATCCCCGATAGTCGTAACCGACTGCTGGTTGCGGGCACACACGACGCTGTGGTCGAACCGGTGTGGCCACCCGAGGCCACGGGGGCCTTCGTCGTAGTGGTGGAATCTCGCGGCGTGCCTTGAGATTTCTCAGAGCACGCCGCGATCGAGATCGCCCCCATCGCGAGGATATACAGGGACAGACGTGGGAGCTTGCTCCCGCATCGGCGAATCTTCACGGGCGGATGGGTCGATAAATGAGGGCGAGTAAGGCGTCCACGAAATCGGGCCAATCTCAGAACCCGTCTCACAAGTTGTGTATTTATGACTCCTTAGTTGCTCGAGGGGCCGCATGGTCTCGGCGGACTTGGTTGGAGTTTTTGTTTGCTGCAATGCGCGATTGCGGCGTCGCGATTGCCACGGTGTGATGGCCTCCACGATCACATGGAGATTTGCTCGCCGACCGATCCGCCGGGGGGTCACCACACGGACCGGATCTATTCCACACGTAAGGCCTTCCGCGTGTTTTGCTCCTGCACGGCAATTCGCTTCAGCAGTGCGGGTCGATCTACAAGGAGGTCCGTCGCGTCCCGAGTCAAACGTGCAAGGAGCTGAGCTTGCCAGGCAGTACCGTTTGGGATTTGCGCGAGGTGTGTTACGATCCGCGCAGCCTCCGCATCTCGATCAAGTAGCACGAGGGCGTAGAAAAGCGCTTCAGCACCGCGAATATCGCTCGTCTCTTGATTCGCAGAAGCGTAGGTCGACACGAAACTGGACAAGTCGCGAATGCGCCCGAAGAGGGTCGCTTCCTCTGCGCGCAGCCGACTCAATACATCCTGAGCCAACTCAGCTTCGTTTCCCTCCGCAAGTGTCCACCATTTGTCAGATCCGTTTCCGAGCCGCCGGCCAAATGAAAGCGTGACAACTGTTGTGGGAACGGCCATGATCTGAGCGAAGGCCGTGATTGAGAACTTACCTTCGACGAATGCCGATGTTTCAACCCAATATCCGCGTAGAAGGTGGTCGACCGGTGAGTGGTATATCAGTCGACCGCGCGACGTAAGCGTAGGCAGATGTCTAAGGATCTGACCCTGTAAGAATTTCTTGACGTTCATTTGTTACGGTCGAACTTCCCGAATGGGGATATCCTGCGAGCCTGCGGGTAGGTTGGCTCTGATTTGCTTGATGCGAACATCAGTCAGCTTGGCAGAACCTGTCTTTAGGTCGAAGATAGCCGTCGGGCTGGCGAGGTCTCCTTCGACAACGTCCAACCTAACGGACCCACGTGTGGCCCGGGGCACCACCTGACCATCGAGGTATGACACCTCCGAGTGCAGATTCCCTCCCATGGCTTCCACTTCGGCTTCGAAGGCAGCATGCACTCGCGTTCCGTACACAGCCCCGCGCCCGTTGCCAACGGCTTGCACCGCGCGAGACGCAGCTCCTTCGAGAGATCCAAGTGTCGTGGTTCCGGTTCGAAGTAGCGAGGCTGCAGCTCGATAGAGACTTAATGCCTCACCAAATGCGCCACCGATTGCAATTCCTAGCAGCGCGCCCTCGCTGTAGCAAGGTCCGTCCGGAATTGCCGATATTGAACCTTTGGGGCACTCGGTAAGCCCAAGCGGGTCTGTGTAGTTCACGGGATCTCCCCCCGCAAACCCATACAGATTCATCCCCCCGGCCAGCCCAATCGGGTCTTCCTGCGTGAACCGCCCCGTCCGTGGATCATAGACGCGGTTCCGCATGTCCAGCGCCCCCGTCGCATTCTGCTTCATGTTCGCCATCGTGCCCCACCAGCTCACCGGGCCCTCCGACGCGCTCGTGATGACGAACCCGTACGACATCCGGCGACCCGCAAAGTCCGGCTGATCACCGAACTGATCGTCATAGCAGACGGCGAGACCTGCGCAGGGCGAGACGATCGTTCCATCGAGCCGCGTGGCACCGTCCAGACCGTAGAGCCCGTGGTAGTGCCCGATGACCGGGAATAGGCTACCGTTGTAGTTCCGGACAAGGCCCAATGGGTGATCGATCGCCGGCCCGTTGAGGTAGCCCACGGTCCCAAAATATCGGCGTGGCGTACCGGCAGCCGAACCGTCGCTCTCGAGCACCGCGGTCAATGCCGTATCGTCGCCCGGCTGGCGAATCTCGAGCAGCACCTGGCTTCCGTCATACACGGAACGCTCAACCGTGCTGATACAGATCGACGTGCTGTCACGATCGCGCGGTCCAGGACAATACGCGTTTCGATACGCCCGGACCCAGACACGCCGGCCCAACCCGTCGTACCGGTACTCCTCCGTCACACCCCGCTCGAACTTGGGATATACGTCGAAGCTGTTGGCGTCACGAATCGACGGCGGAACCCACAGGCCGCTCTGGTCGTTACTCGTCTCCTTCCTGGCTGAGACGAGGCGACCGGCGGCATCGTAGGAGTTGAACAGATGCGACCACGCCACTAACCGTCGATCCGTCGTCTGAACGTCGCACGGCTGTCGGCTGATGGCGCTCGATCCGCACTGAATTGGTCCCTTGATCTCTTCGATGACAGCGGAGAGGTCGCCCGCAGGAAGGAACGTCTGCGTGGTCGTGTCCGCGGTAACGTCGTCGTTGAACAACTGCGTGATCTGCCGAAGCCGCGTCGTATGCGCCAGATATGAATGATTCTCCTGATGCGAATCGGTCGTGCGCACACGATTGATGATGTTGCCGAGCGGATCTCGCGGGGTCGTCTCGACAACCCGGCTTTGCGTTTCGATGACGCCCCCAAGCCCATCATAGGTATAGAGCTCGTTGGCGCCGGCGCCCATGATCGCGCCGCTCGAGAACATGGTGGTCCGTTTGCCGCGGGCGTCGAGGCTCCACGATTCACTGTGAAGCGTTCCGGATACGGGGTTGGTCTCGCTGCGACCCGTCTCGCGACCATCGATATCGTAAACGTGGGTGTCGCGCGTGCCGTCAGCCGATGTAAGCGTGTCCAGCAGCCCGGCCGCCGTATAGGCGTACCGGAAGGCACCGAAAGTCCCATCCGTTACGGTCGTCAGCGCTCCAAAGGCGGCGTCGTAGCCGTACGACACCTGGCTCAGACCGAAGCCCGGCGGTGGCGTCATCGTCCTCCGCCGCCCGGACAAGTCGTAGGTGTAGTCAACCACGTAGGTATGCGTGTTGAAGCGTGTTGCATCGGACTCGTTCAGGTCCGCGTCGGCGATATGGAGTGTGTCACTCGCTATGTCGCCGTTCGGGTAGAACGTACGCGCAACGCGAGCGGCATAGTTCGTCACGGCCGCCAAGTTGCCGGCGGCATCGTAGAAGAAGCGCTGATCGTCATCCGTTTTCGTCGTCGCGGGTGTGGTCGACGGCGTGTTCGCCACTCCACGGGGGACGACGCGATGCAACAAGCGGTTGAGCGCATCGTATTCCATGGTGACGGCGGGTGACGTCGCGTCACCGCGAATCGCCGACGTGACGTTGCCGGCGGCATCGAAGCGCCAGGTCCGAGTCGTCTGTCCGAGATTCGGATCGTATTCTCGCACCTTCCGACCGGCTGCATCGTAGTCGGACGCGATCACAATCGTCGACACGTTGAGGGGATCGGGGGCAACTTCCCGAGTGATTCGCGTCGGATTGTCTTCGGCGTCATACTCGGTCGTCAGCATGATCCGTTGTGGCTGTGACGCTCCGGGCACGACCGAAGAATCGGTGACGACGTGCGGCCGATCCCTGAGATCGAAGATCGAGTGAACGCGCCGCTTCCACGCAGCCGTCTGGGCGTCATCCGTCGGCGTGATGACCAACGTATCGCGGCCGAGCGCGTCGCTCAGGTGGTCCGTGATGAACCCCTTCGGCGTCGTTTCACGCTGGAGGTTGCCCAATGAGAGATCGTAGTCGAGCCGATAGAGTTGTGTTGTGGAATTGCCCGGAGTTTGAATGGTCTGCAACTGGCGCTTGGTGTTGTAGGTGAACCAGCTTCGGCTGATTGACCCGCGCCCATCCTCCTGCCACTGTCGATCACCGTTCGCGAAGTAGCCGAACCGAGTGACTTCGCCCGTCGGCGCGGTGATCGTGCTGACTTTGTCGAAGGTCGAATCCCACTGATACTGCGTCTTGGCCGTGTCGGCCGCCCCGAAGGGATGGAGGTCGCGGGCTTCCTGGACCAGCCCGCGATCCGTGTACGTCGCCTCGACGCGGTGTCCATTGGGCTGAACGGTGGCGGTCGCCAATAACGGCCAACGGGAATCCATGCGCTCAATCGACGTCGCTTGCCCGAGGGCATTGATGATCCGGTCGGGCGCGCCGAACCGCGTGAGATGGAAGGCCGTAGTGTCGGCGACGTCGCCTGCGAGGCGCGGGCCGTCATAGAGGGTGCGCACGTTCGTCGGATCGACAGGCACGCTCGCGCAACGCGCGAGACTCGCGGCCTCGGCGGGGCAGAACGTCACGGCGATCGAGTCGGACACGGGGTTGGTACGACCCACGTCAACGAGCGAATGGGTCAGCACGCTCGCCGTCGGATCGTAATCGAAATGCGTCGCGTCACCGAGCCGGTTGGTTCGCATCGTGATCCGATTGCTCGCATCGGCCAGGAAGTGCACCGCCGGGGCGCCGGGATCAATGACCGAGAGATCGCTCCCGTTGCGGGTGAGCGTGGCGACGCGAGCACCACTCGGGCTGGGAGGCGCAGTCGCCGAGATCAGCAGATTGTTCGTGTAGCCGAACGTGTAGGTCGGACGCGCGAAGGAGCCGGAGGGGACCGGGAGAACGATCGAAGTGAGCTGGCTCCCGACCCAGTTGAATTGGGTAGCGTGTCCGAGCGTGTTCACGGTCGCCGTGTCCCGCATCAACCCGTCGAACGCGACGTACGCCCCGTTGCGCAGGTGCCGCTTGTAACCCGCACCGTTCGGCAACTTCTCGAGCGTGTCCGGCCGATCGAGCGTCGGTTGCACGAGGTACTTGAGCGTGTCGGTCGCGAGCCGCGTGTAGACGCGCGTGCTGCCGTCGCCGCCAACCCAAAGCAATTGATCGCTGTGACCCGTGACGGGCATGAGCTGCTCGAGGCCGTCGAGCCACCACCCCGCCCCAAACGGACTCGCCTCGCGATTGACGACCACCAGTTTGCCGGTCGTATCCGCGACCGGCCAACTGCTGCCGTTCGCCGACGCGGTCACCTCGAGGCTGTATGAGTAGACACCCGTCAACATGGAGTGGGCGTGCGCGTCGACGGGAACCACGATACGGCGCGTTGCCAACTGACCACACGGCCCGGTCCAGGGGAACGTTCTCGTGGCCGTATCGTTGTTCGCGAACCGCACCGTCGCCGAAACCTGCGACGGGCACGCGCCACCCAGGCTCGGACTCGCGCCGTCGATCGTCACGTCCGCTGCGACGAGAATCACCGGATGCGCGTGCGAGCTCATATAGATGAGCGTCGGCGTGCGCGCCTTGTTCAGCGTCGTCGTCGTCGGCAGCGCGTGCACGAGGCGCAGATCGCCACACTCGTACGCCGCGTCATCGCCGGCCGCGATCGTCAAACACTGTTCGCGGCCGATCGACGTGCCCGGGTTGAGCGCATTCATCGCGATCGTCACCGGCCCGTTGGTCGCCCCGATCGTGAGCATCACCGCTCCGGTGTCGGCCACGGTGCCAGTCGAGGCGATGAGCTTGACGGCGCCCGTGCCGGCAGCCGCCGTCGTGAAGCTCACCGTCACGACGTCGCTACTCGAACCGCCGATGCTCGCGCTTCCATGACTCGGCGCGGTGCACGAAATAATGGCCGCGCCGGAGCAACTGACCATGTACGTCACACTCGCCGCAACGGTGCCGGAGTTCGTCACAGTGAACGCTTGTGATTGCGCGAGATTCGCCGGGACGGTGCGCGAGGTCTTGGGACTCACGGCGATCACCGCCGAGCCAGAGCCATTGGGTTCGACGGTCATGAGCTGCACGGTCGCTGACCCAGTGAGCGCCTGTCCCGTGGTCGTGACATAACTCGCGGCGACTGACAGGCTGCCGCCGATACCCGACGTGTTCGGAGTGAGGACGTTGACGATGATGGGCGCCGACTGGCCGGGGTCGACGGCAACAGTGGCCGGCACTGGGTCTCGCGTGCTGTAGCCGCCGGTCGTCGAGAATGACAACGCGTACGTGACAGGGGCCGATCCGTTGTTCTTGAGCGTGAACCATGCCTGGCTCACGACAGCTCGGCGCCACACGTCAAACGACTGCTGGACGCCCACCACGACGGGCACGGCCTCCACCGACGGCGCGACGACGAGCTTTCGCCCCGTGTCCGCAATCACGCCGCCGAGTGGCGACGTGTACCTGGCGACCAGCCCGAGCGTATCGATGACGTCGGGGGCGCCGATGCGCGTGTATTGCACGACGACCGGAGACGACGCTCCCGGGGCCAGCGACAGCGAACCGGCGCTCGCGACGCACGTCGCGAGCGTTCCGAGCGCGCCGCACCTCGTCGTGATCGTGTATGCCGCCGCGCTCGTGCCGCTGTTGGTGACCGTAAACGTGTCGGCGACGGATGCCGAAGCGCCCGCAGGAAGACGGCGCAGACCGGCCGTCGGCGTCACGTGCGGCGCGAACGTCGTGAGGGGCGGTGCGTACGTGATGGTCGCCGTATCGACGACGGTGTGATTCGCGGCGTCCCGCACCGTGGCGACGAGCGTCTGTTGCCACGCGTTGATCGCGAGATTCGTGTACGTCGACGTGCCGGCCGCGTAGCACCCGCTCCGCGTCGTGGCGACGTAGACGTCGGCGAGCGCCTGGCCCTGCCATGTCACGTCGTGCTGGACGAGGGCGTCGTCGGCGTCACACCAGTCGATGCGAAGCTGGGCGATCGGTGAGCTCGTGACCATCGCGCCATTCGCCGGCGTGACGGCGATGGTCGGCGCGATCGTTCCGGCCGCCGTTACCATGAACGCGGCCGACGTCGTCGTCGAATCGAAGACGCCGTCGAACTCCGCGGACAGGTTGACCCTGATCGAGCTGCCGACCGCGCTGACCCCGTACGAAACGGGCACGCGAATCGACGCACCGGCAGCGACCGAGACGGTGTCGTAGCTCGGATCCATGCTGCACGGCAGCCAATACGGATTGGGGCTGCAGTACAACCACAGCGGGTACCTCACCGCCTGTGGTCCCGCGTTCGTGACGACGAACGTGTCGACGCCGGCGTAGCCCGCGGCCACGGAGATCGTCGGATGGAGGGCGACGATCTTCGCCGCACTCTGATGCGCACCGTCATGCTCGTACCAGACCTGCTGCGTGCTGGTGTGGTACCCGTCGGACACAGTCGCGGTGACGTCGCCCGTCCCGTCGAAGAAGCTCGGCATATACGCCGCGCGTCGCGACGTGAGGCATCCGGCGCGAGTCGTGGCGACGTTCGACATCGCCGTGACCGTGACGCCAGAGACTTTGAGCGTCGGCGTCCCGACCGTTCCATCGATGTCGCAAACGTCGACGAACACAGTGGCGGTGTCCAGCGAGACGTAATTGAATCGAGTACCATCGGGGCCCGTCACCGGAATGCCAAACGACGCGATGGCAACTGTTGGCGCCGCCACGTCGGCGGCATTCACCGTGAGGTTACTCGTATCAGCTTGCACGACGCCATCGGATATCCGTGGCGGCGCAGTCATGATGAGCTGAATCTGTCCGGTCGAACCGCCGGCCCCCGTGTTGAAGCCCACAGCGACGGAGCTCCAATTGTTCGGCGTGAGCGGCTTCGTCATCGTCGCCGCCGAGTTGGGAAGGGTGCATGACGTGACCGTGCCGGTGCACGAGACGCTGAGCGTGTACGTTGCCGACAGGTTGCCGGCGTCGAGAATATTGAAGCTGAACGATCGCCGCCCGTTGGCCGAGACCGAAGTGGGGTTGTAGCGGCTGACCATTGGCTTGAACGTCGACGGCGCAATCACGACCTTGCGGCCGGTATCAGCTATGACCCCGCCGATGGGCGAGTAATACTTGGCCACCAGCTTCAGCGTATCGGGAAAGTCGAGCGTGCCGGAGCGTGAGAAGTAGACGACGTTGACATCCGATGCTCCAGGATCGAGCGTGACCTGGTTCTTGTACATGTAGCAGGTGTTCAGCGTGACTGCGCTGTCGCACACGGGGAACAGTGAATAGGTCGCCGAGTTGGTGCCGTGGTTTGTGACCGTGAATGTGTCGACAGAGCTTACCGGATCGGGACCGGACACCTGATGCCGTCCGGGCGTGGATGACACCGATGGGGCAAACGTGGATAGCGGCACTGCGTAGGTGATTCTCGTCGTCGTGGTGGTCACGTTGCCCGCGGCGTCGCGCGCCGTCGCGATGAGGTTCTGGACCCACGGGCTGATTGCCAGATTGTTGTACGTCGACGTTCCCGCGGCAAAGCACCCGCTGCGCGTCGTTGCGACGTATGCATCCGCAAGCGTCTGGCCTTGCCAGTTGACGGTGTGTTGGACGATCGCGTCATTGGCGTCACACCAGTCGATTCGTACTTGACTGATCGGCGAGCTCGCGACCGTCGTTTCTGTCGCCGGCGTCACGGTGATGGTCGGATATGCCGAGAGCCCCGCGACCGTCATCGTCGATCGGTTCAAGATCGCGATCATGACATCGGCTTGTCCCTGAACAAAGCCATATAGCTCAGGCGTAACCGTCAGCGACACGGTGTCCATCGCCGGTGAGTTGCTCCGGTAGTACACCGTCATCGGTAACGTCACGATCTGGCCTGGAGAAACGATACCTGGCCACTCCTGGTTCACGTCACCTCCTCCGTCGCACCAGGTACCACAGTCGTGGTTCACATAGATGTAGACGGGCGAGCTGCCCGTGTTCTTGACGGTCCAAGTGATATTCACCCAGAATCTGGCGCCGTCATAGCTCATCGACTGGAGGCTTGGGCCGACTCCGGTGATCGTCAACATCTTTGTCTGCGCGTTGACGCGGCCGGGAATCGCGGCCGCAACCCCCATCGCCATGAACACGTGCGGTACGAACCGACCAACGCGAGCGACCTGACGGGCGACGATCCGCCGAAGGGACCGAATCGCGGAACGACATGCTGGGAGCAAGCGGGAATGCACGAGGCGATCTCCGGTGGTGGGAGTCGAACATGGGATCGCCCATCCTAAAGCAACCGCCGGACCGCATGATCTGATATGCTAAGTCCGTGAACTACATTCTCTTAGTTTCACTTCTTACATCGTTACGTTCGCACGGTTCGCGTCACTCCCCTGCAACTCGGCGCCACCACGCGCGAACGCGCGAACCGCGGAGACCTGAGCGTCGAACACACACGCACCGGCGCCGGCACTCGACGGGACCGTGATCCCCAACCGCCGCATCCGGCGGTAGATCGTCGCTCGATGGACGCCAATCGTCTGCGCCGCACGCTCCGTGTCCCACGAGGCGCCCATGAGCAGCCTCAGAAGATGCTCCCGCTCGACGAGCTCCGCGCTCGGCGCCTGACCGGACACCGTGCGCGACCGCTGCGTCTGAACGAGAAGCAACGCGTCGACGTCCAGCGCTCCGTGACTGAACACCAGCGCCGCCTCCACCAGCTGTTTGAGCTCGCGGACATTCCCCGGCCAAGCACGCTCCTGCAGGAGCCGGGTCGCCGCCGGCGTCACTTGCCCGCCGTTTCCCGGCCGCGCCCGGTGCACGAAATGCTCGACGAGCATCGGGATGTCGTCGACCCGCTCCGCCAGCGACGGCACGGTCAGTACCAAGCCGCTCAGCCGGTGCGCGAGGTCGGCGCGAAAACGCCCGCCCGCGACGAGGTCGTCGAGCCGCTCGTTCGTCGCCGCGACAGTACGAAAGTCACTCACCGCGTCGCGCGATGACCCGACCGGCCGAATGACGCCCGTCTCGATTGCGCGGAGGAGCTTCGCCTGCAGGGGCATCGACAGGCCGCTGATCTCGTCGAAGAAGGCGGTCCCGCCATTTGCCTCGCGGAGGAAGCCGAGCGTCTCGCCGGCGGCGCCGGTGAACGCTCCCTTCGCATGACCGAACAGCGCATCCTCGAACATCGACTCGCCGAGCGCGCACACATTGAACGCCACCAGCGCGCCGTCGCGGCGGCTCTCTTTGTGAAGGAGCGCCGCCACCAACTCCTTGCCCGTGCCGGTCTCGCCCTCGATCAGCACCGGGATCCGCGTCGGCGCCACCGCGGCAACCAGCGCTCGCAACCGCTGCATCGGCGCCGACTCGCCAATCAATACGCTCTCGGCCGGTCTCACGGCTTCACGCGGTCCGCGCGCTTCCGAATCGGATCGGTGAGACGCTGCGCGTCCTCGTCGGTGCGGATGACGCGCGGCGTGAGAAAGATGAAGAGCTCCGTCTCCGTCGTGTTTCTCGACTGTCGCCCGAACAACCCGCCCAGCAGCGGAATGCTCGAGAGAATCGGGATGCCCGCCGTCTGGACGTCGCGCTGCTTGTCCGTGAGACCGCCGAGCGCGATCGTTTGTCCGTCCTTCACCAGCAAGTCGGTGCGAATGGAGCGCGTCGAGATGACCGGCGCATTGAACGCGGTCTCCGTCGTCGCGTTGCTCACCTCTTGCGTCACGTTGAGCTGCACGGTGCCGTCGATGCTGATCGTTGGGCGCACGGTGAGCTTGGTCCCCACGTCCTTGTATTGCACCACCTGGTCGCGCACGGCATCGTCGGTCGGCAGCGCGCGCGAGACCTGCACGAACGGCCGTTGGCTTCCGACCACGACCTCGGCCTGCTCGTCGTTCGCCGTGAGCACCACGGGGCGGCTCACGATCTTGACGTCGCCGCGGCCCGCCGCGGCGCGGATCGTCGCGTTCAAATCGTAGCCGCCAGCCCCCATGACCTTGAGCGTGAAGTCGCCCAGTCCGGTCGACCCGGGCGTGAAGTCGCCGCCGAGCGTAGTGTTCTCCGTGCCCTTCACGTGCTGATCACCGATCGACGCTTCGACGCCGAGTGCAAAGCTGCGATCGCGTCGCGCCTCGACGATGAGCACCTCGATCAATACCTGCGCCGGCCTGACATCGATCTGCTGCACCGCCGCCTGGATCAACTCGAAATCGGCGCGGTTGGCACGAATGAGCAGACTGTTGCCGCGCGCGTCCGGCACGATCGTGAGATCGCCGGTCAACGCCGCCGACCGCCCGCTCGTGCCGGGGATCGCCTGCGGTGGCGCCGGCTCGGCCGGAGGCGTTTGTAGCATCCGCAACTCGTCCGACAACGTCGGCGGTCGATTGCCCGGTGCTCCGTACTGCGAGCCCGAGGTGCGTCCGAACAGCGCGTTGATCGTTCCCGCCACGTCCACCGCGCGCGCGTGTTTGAGCGCGATCACGAAGAGCTCGGGCGCGGTCGTCGGCCTGCGCCCTGCCGGCTCTGTCGCCTGTGCCTGCAGCGCGGTCGAAGGCACTGCTGGCGCGCGCGACTGCTCCTTGGGACGCGCACGGTACGTCCCGCTCGCAGTATCCTCGACGAGCTCGTAGCCCTGCGAATCGAGCAGACCGCGCAACAGACGCGGCACATCCGCGCGCGCCACAGGTCGCGGCGACTCGAGCGTGACCTGCGGGCCGGCGCCGGGGCCGGTGAAAATCACGGGCTTGTCCAGATACGGCTGAACGATCTGCACGGCGGCACGCAGCTCGGTGTTGACGATGCGCAGCGTCACGCTGTCGGTCGGCACGGGCTTGGGCGCGGCCTGCGATCGAGCCGTCCGGCTGAACACCAGACAGACCGCCGCCAGGATGTTGAGCGTTCGCCTCACTGACGTCTCCGAAAGCTGAGCACCCACGTGGTATCGGGGCCTCGCATGACGACGCTGTCACGCGTCACCGATTGGGCGACGAGCTTGTCGAATGCGCTTCCCGCGCGCACGAGCGTTCCTTGCGGTTGACCTGGAATGCCATCGACGATTGCCTGCCATGGCGGGCCGCCGACGATCGCCTTGAGCGTCATCGTCGGCCGCACGGGCGGCGCAACCGCGGTGACCGGCCCGGCACCACGCGTCTCAGCGTCCGGATCGAACCGGACCGACGCCGGCACGTTCGCCAACCGGAACGGATCGTTCGAGACAATGAGATCTTCCGACTCGGAGAGGACCACATCGAGCGAGTCCGCGAGCGACGCCGTCGTGACGTCTATTGAAGTTGTCTCGTGGCCGACCGGCGGCACGGCGGCCCGCCAGCGGACAGCCCCCGCGCCCGTCAGGCTCACGAATGCCGCCGCCACGACCACGTACAAGCGCCGCGTCGTCATCGGGGCGCTTCGCGCTTCAATGACCTGATCGTGCCGATGCTCGCGACGAGCATATCGACGCGAAGCGCCTCGGGCTTGGCCTCGCTTGCCCCCGGCTCGGCCTGCGATACGCTCAGCTCGCGCACGACCAATGGAGTCGCGCCGCCTTCGACGGCATGGAGGAATCCCGCCAGCCCGGTGACGTCGGTGATGCCCGTGACGCGAACCTCGACGCGCGCCAGACCGGCCGTCGCGGCGGTGTCGGAGTGCAACTGCAGCGCGGTGACCCTGAGCGCGTTCTCATCCGCCAGATCCTCGAGCGCCGACGCGAGCCCGGCCGCGATCGCCGACGGCGAAGCGCCCGAGAGGAGAACAGAGTCCAACGCGGCGAGCCTTCCCCGGCGCGCGCGCAAGCTGTCACGAAGGGCGGGCAAGGATCGCAAGCCGCCACGCAGCGTCTCGAGCTGCCGGCCCGCAGCCTGTGCCTCGGCTCTTCGATCGGCATCCCATGCGCGCAGAGCGGGCAGACCGCGCGCGACCGCGAACAGCGATCCCACCACGGTCGACCCGACGACCAACGTTCGACGGTCCCGTTGACTCAAGCCGAGTTTCGCGATCATCGGGACCGCCCATTCGAGTGAGGCGATGCCGGCCGCCAGCGTCGGAAGCGAAACGTCGCCCGCTCCAGCGGCACGCCAGCCACCACCTCGCGTGTCACCGATCCGACGATGCGCGGCGCCGCAATCTCGCCCACGGTTGCGAGCTCAGGGAGCACGTCGGCAACGTGCGGCGCGATGGCCGTGAATGCGCCCTCGAGAGAATCGACGTGGAAGGTGAGCATCGCCGTCGACTCGGGGACCGCCTGCGCCAACTCACCCAGCGCGCGCGTCACCTTTCCGCGCTCGGCGCGAAACGACTCGATGCGAACGAGCGACTGTGTCACGCGTCGCAAATCGCTCTCGTCCCTCGCCAGCTCGAGTCGCGCACGGCGATGTCGCGCCAACTCGTCGTCCGCAACGCGGGCGAAGCCATGGGCACGCAGGCCCGGCCCCAGCGCAGCGAACATCGCGGCCGCGGCGAGCGCTCCACCAGCACCCACTCGCGCGCTCCGTGCCCGGAGCCGGGAGCGTGTCTCGGCCGAGTGCAGCGGCAATGCAAGAATCAGTCGCTTCGGTGCGATCGCCGCGGCGTACGCGTCGAGGAAGCGCAGCGCGTCGTCGCCAAGAGATGCCAGTGGCGCCGGTAATGTCGGCGCAGGGATCGTTTCGTCTCCGGAAGGCCGCTCGACTCGAGTGAGCCCGGCCGCGTTTCCCTCGAGCTCGAGCCGCTCGTCGCCGTCGCTCCAGACGATCGCGCGATTCGGAAGCGCCGCGGCGATCGCGACCACGGCCGGAGCAACCTGCCCCACATTCAAACGCGTCTCGCGGAGCGCCTTCGTTACCTCGTCGATGATCTCGCTGTCGAACGCGGCGCCCCACGCCTGACCATTCGACCTGTGGATGTCGGCGATCGCGGCCGCGCGGCCCTTCCAGAGGAAGAACGCCTGCTGATTCTCGCGCAGGAGCTGGCTGGCCAGACGGGCCGGGTTGATCGATGGCAATCCTGCAAGCGGCTTGACCTGCACCCAGGCCGGCGAGACGACGACGGCGATGCGCGTGCCGAACGGCGGGCGACGCACCTGCAACATGAGCGCGCGCAGCGCGGCCGCGGCACCGCCAACACCTGACATGGGTGCGCTCGTATGCCACTGAACGACGCCGGCCCGAACCAGCATGGCGCGCGCCTCGCGCGCTCCGACGACGATGGCGAGTCGCGGCCTCTTCACAGAATGCTCCTCGTCCCCGTGACCGTGCATCGGCTGCCCGTTCGAATCACGCGCCACTCGAGTCGGACGCTCACGGCGGGCACGCCGCGCGAGGTGCGCACGCGGATGAACCACGCATCGGGATCAGGCGTCGTCGCGCGGGCCGCCTCTGCGTAGCGTGCCGCGAGCGCGGCCGCAGACGCCTCGGAGATCGATCCGGTGACCGCGACGAGATCGCTCAGCGGCGTGCCGGCGACCTGCAGCGCGACGATTTGCTCGGCGGTTTCACGAGTGATGCCCGGCACCGCCATCAGGACAGGCACGCTCGCCGTCGCCAGTGACACGCGGCCCGGCTCCATGGTCGTCACGGTGTCGAGACTGTCCACGAGCTCGAACCCGCGCACGCGCCGGAGCTCACCGCTGTCGGCCAGCGGGCCGTTGCGCGGCGCGGGACGGCCGGCGCTCTCGTACCACGTGCGCTCCGCGCCAAGCGGAAGCGGATCGTCATCGGCATCGCGCCAATCATCCAGGGCGTCGGCCATCTCCGGCGCGCGGTCACCGAGTCCGAGCGCGCCGAGCAGCCTTTGGATCATCTCATTCGAGGCGACGTTCACGTCGAGACGCGTGCCTGCCGCCTCCAGGCTCACGTCGCAGCCCGCAACGACGGGCGACGCGAGCACGCGATGCGAGAGGGTTCGCCAGACGAGCGCTGCTTCGTCGAGCGACGTCGCATCGCGCAGAGCATCGTCGATGGCCGCTTGGGCGCGCCGCTCACATGCCAGCGCGAGCCAGCGGCCTCGCTCGAGCTCCACACGAGCTGCGCCCTCCGACACGGCGTGCCTGCCCACGAGCGCAGCGCTCATCGCGACGACGGACGCGATGCTCATGACCCAGAGGGTGGTGAGCATCACGAAGCCGCGGCGATTTCGCCGATTCGTTGCGCTAGTCACGAGCCGGCGCCAGCGGAAAGACGGTGGTGTCGACGCCGACGACGATCGCGATCGCACCGGGGAGCGCAATGCTTGTCGCCCAGCGATGAACCCACGACGAATCGCGCGCCGACAGATCGAGGTAGCGGAAGGTCGCGGCGCCCGGCACGCGTCGCACCTCGAAACGCTCGTCACGGTCGGTCTCGGCGACGATCGCGCTCGAATCACGCAGCGAGTCCATGGCGAGGGTGACGCGGCAGGCTTCGGCCCATCCGGACGGCGTGTCGCACAGTGTGAGGTAGCTCGCGTTGTGCTCGTCGCCGCGAAAACGCTCGGCGGAATCCGTCGTCGTACGCGTGTCGATCAGCAACCGGCGCAGCACCCGGTCGCCGTTGCCGGCCGTGGCATCGGCCACGCCGTCTCGCACGATTCGCTCGTGGCCGTCGTTGAGCTGGTCGAGGAGCATGACGCAGCCGAGGATGGCCATACCGGAGATCGCAAGGGCGACGAGCAGCTCGAGCAGCGTCACGCCGCGGCGGCTACGGGCTCGTGGCATGTAGCGTATCCGGCCGATAGACGCTCGTGCGCAGGAGCACCGCCGACGTGTCGCTTTCGGCGATCGACACGTCGAACAGATCAGGCGTGGCTTGGGCGACCTCGATGCTCCAGCCGTGGACCCACGAGCGTCCGACCATTGCCATGACCCGCGCGCGATCATAGAGCACGAAGCGCCCGAGCTCGTCCGACGCGCGTCGCACTTCGCGCTCGGTCTTTCTCACCGCTCGCACGCTGTGCGAGGTCTGCCCGAGGAGCGTGATCATCGCTGCGCCGCCGAGCCCGAGGACGACGAGCGCGATGACGACGTCGAGCAGCGCGCTCCCCGGTCGTCGCCGATCACCGCGCACGAGTGCTCCGTCCGGTGAGCCGATCCACGTGCAGCACGGTGTCGGCGACGATGCTGCCGTCGGGATTGACCGTCGCGAACGCCGGACGCCCGTTGACGAGGAACGCGAGCGTCACAGGCTCTCCCGACCTGATGACGGCGTCGATCGTATCCGCGATAATGGTCATCGGATCATTCGGATCCGGCGGCGTGGCGCGCCGAATGGCGAGCGTGGTGACCGATGCGATGACCCCGAGGAGCGCCAGCGTGACGAGCATTTCTATGAGCGTGCTTCCTCGGTGCCTCATGCTGTCGGCCGCACGCTGTAGATCGCCTGCAGGAGTGCGGCAGCAATGAGCGCGACGACGGAAGCGAAGGTCAGCAGCAGCATGGGCTCGAGCATGCGCACGCCGGTTCGCACGATGCGGTCGGCTCGCTGTTGTTCGATCCGCGCCGCGTGGTCGAGCATTGCCGGCAGCCGGCCCGATTCCTCACCGGCACGTACGAGGCGCACGACCGTGGTGGTCGTCGCCTGATTCAGCTCGAGCGCACGCGACAGGGGCTCGCCCGCGGTGACGCCGGCGCGAGCGAGCGTCAAGCGCGCCTCGAGCTCGGCGTCTGCCGTGGCGCGTGCGGCGAAGACGAGCGCGGACCCGATCGAGACTCCGCTCTCGAGCAGTGCCGAGAGCGAGTGTGCCATTCGGGCGGCAGCGGCCCCGCTTCGCACGGAGCCCAGGAGCGGTACGGAGAGCAGCAATCGATGCCAGCTCCGGCGGCCAGCTTCGGTTTGCGTCCAACCTCGCCACAGCGCGACGCCGGCCATGACGCCGATCGTGGCCGGAACGAGCATCGTGTGCACCGCGGCGGCGCCGTGAAGTACCGCTCTCGTCGATGCCGGAAGCGTCTGGCCGAGGTCCGCCAGGATCTTGGCGAATCGCGGCAGCACGACCGTGATGAGAATTCCAATCGCCAAGACGCCGGCGGCGGCGACGACGACGGGATAGGCCAAGGCCGAGCGAATCGATGAGCGCATCTCCGCCGACGACTCCATCAACTCGGCGGCGCGCCGGATCGCCGGGCCGATGCCGCCGCCCGCTTCGCCGGCCTGCGCGATTCCGACGACGAGGCCGGGAATCGCGACCGGCGCCGACGACAGCGCGTCCGCCAGACTTTGTCCTTCGCGCACGGACTGCCGAATGTGCGGCAGCGCAGGCCGCCATCCGCGCGGCGCCAGCTCGTCGAACGCGTACAGTGCACGCGAGACCGACAGTCCCGACTCGAGAAGATCGGCCAGGATGCGCAGTCCGAGCGCGAGATCGGCGACGGAGAGCGGGTCTCGCCGAGTGAATCGATGGCCGCGCGACTCGACGCTCAGCACGTACAGGCCGCGCGACACGAGGATATCCCGCGCCTGACTCGCCGACTCGGCGTCGACCGTTCCGGCATCGACGTCGCCAGCCGCGCTCGCGGCGCAGTATGCAAAGACCGTTTGCATTGCGCGCGCCTATTGTCGGACGGGTCCGTTCCAGGACGTGACGTCGGTATCTTCGCCGTCGCCGCCGGGCTTCCCGTCTTTGCCAAGTGTGTACAGGTCGTACGCGTTCGGGTTGGAGAGTCCCGGCGAGACGTAGACGTACGCGCGTCCCCAGGGATCGAGCGGCACGAGCTGTCGCAGGTACGGCCCCTTCCAGTTCGGTGGCGGATCGGCCAGCGGCACCGAGCGCAGCGCCTCGAGCCCCTGTTCCGTGCTCGGAAAGGAGTCGTTGTCCAGACGGTAGGCGTCGAGCGCGAGTGACAGAATTTGAATTTGACTCTTCGCTGTTCCGCGCCGCGCCTCGCCGATGTTGCCGAACAGCGACGGCGCGACGATCGCGGCTAGTGTGGCGATGATGGCGATCGTCACGAGCAGCTCGATCAGCGTGAAGCCGGCGCGAGCGCGGCGTACAGTGCTAGTCCTGGATGACACGCGCCACCTCCTCGACGGTCGTGAGGCCTGCTTCGACCTTTTGCCAGCCATCGCTTCGCAGCGGGACGAGCCCCGCCGCGACGGCGAGCGCCCGCAATTGCGCGCGCGGCGCCCGCGCGGCGATCGCGTCGCGGAGATCGTCGGTGATGGTGAAGAGCTCGAACAATCCCAGGCGCCCGCGGAAGCCGGTGCCGCGGCAGGCGTTGCACCCGGCGCCGCGCATCAGCGTCGTGCGCTCGATCCTCCGTCCGGCGACGAGCGACACGGCCTCGAGGGCGGGCTCGTACTCCACGCGGCAGTCCGGGCACACGCGCCGCACAAGCCGCTGCGCCAGCACGCCCTCGAGCGTGGCCGCGACCAGGTACTCGGGAATTCCGAGGTCGAGCAGCCGCGGCACGGCGCTGATGGCGTCGTTCGTATGCAACGTGCTGAAGACGAGGTGTCCTGTCATCGCCGCCTGAATCGAGATCTCGGCGGTCTCCCGGTCGCGCATCTCGCCGATCATCACGACGTCGGGATCCTGTCGCAGAATCGCCCGAAGTGCCGCGGCGAAGGTCACGCCCGCCTGGCGATGAACCGGCATCTGCGTGATGCCGGCGAGCTGATACTCGATCGGATCCTCAACGGTGATGATCTTTTCCCTCGATGCGTCGCGCCGCTGGAGCGCCGCGTAGAGCGTGGTCGTCTTGCCGCTGCCCGTCGGACCGGTCACGAGCAGCATGCCGTGCGGCTTGGCCGATAGTTGCGCCATCGCGGGCAGCACGCGCGGCCCCATCCCGAGCTCGTCGAGCGTCACGGGCCGGCCGCCGTGGTCGAGTAGCCGCAACACGACGCTCTCGCCGTACATCGTCGGCACACTCGAGACGCGCAGGTCGAGCTCACGCGCCTCGAGCCGCACTCGAATGCGACCGTCCTGCGGCCGCCGCCGCTCGGCGATGTCCAACTCGGCGAGCAGCTTGATGCGCGAGACCACGGCGTGGTGCAGATGACTTGGCGGCTCGGGTGCCGGCACGAGCACGCCGTCCACGCGGAAGCGCGCCGCGAGCCCGGTTCGCGTGGCCTCGAGGTGGATGTCGCTCGCCGCCGCGTCGTACGCGTCGCGCACGAGCAGGTTCACGTACCGGATGACCGGCGGCTGGTTCGCCAGATCGCGAACGTCAGTCGCCAGATCGTCGCTGTTGGTGTCGACCCGCGCGAGCTCGACGCTCCGCTCGGCACGTGTCGTCAGCCGCTCGACGAGCCGCTCGAGCTCCTGGCGTTCAATTGTCTCGTGCACGACGGGCCGGCGATACGCATACGAAATGTCCGCCGCGCCGCCGCGTAGCGCGTCTGCGGTGCCGGCCACGACGAGCACGCCGTCGGCGTTGATCGCGCGGGGACACAAGCGATGATGGAGCAGATACTCTCGCGTGAGGCCGGGCGCCAACGCGAGCGCGTGGCCACCGGTGTCGATAGTGGCGTATTCAAGATTTGCGTGCATCGTGACGATCGTGTCGGCGGACTCGAGGCCATGCCCAGGCAGCATGGCTGAACGCGCCTAGAATCGCACTATCACGAGAAAACCCCGGCATCGAATCGACGCCGGCGCCATCGGATCATTCGAGCGAGGTCGTCGGATCACCCTTGCGCGAGGATTAGACGGGTTCAATCTCTATGGACGACAGCTCGCCGTAGCTTGGGGAAGGGTTGCCGCCATGGTGACGTGCTGGGTGTCAGTCTGCTGATCGTGTTGGCAGTACGGGGCGCTGCGATCGCGGGCCAGCCCTTTCAGCAAACTGTCTCCATCCACGGTGATCGGTTGAAGGTCTAGCCGACGGAGTACGGCGCGGTAGAGCTGCCCCAGTATCAACGCTCTTTGTCAGCCGTGTCCGAGACGGTTGCGTTCTGGAATACATATTCGCATGTTCGAAGCGCCGGCGCGTTTTGCGAGAGTCCCTACTTCGGTTCCACTATAGCAGTCTCGAGAACCCAACAGGGCAACATCATTCCTTGAGTCGCGCTATGCATGACTGGCCTCGCCAAGGGGCCGTGTACGTCTTCGAATGTGGGAGTGCGGCTGTCACATGCCGTCAGGACATGTTTTTCGCCGATCTGATTGCCGATCGCCTATTGATCACGGTCACAGCCGCCGGCGCAAGCCGCGATACGGAGATCGCGATGGTCACGTATACGAGCCATCGCCCAAACGGACCAAATTGCGCGCCTGATTGCCGCACGGCGATCGTCAACGCCGACGTGCCTGGTTGACGCGGTTTTACTCGTCCCAAGTTGCGGCAAGCATCTCCGTGCTCGACGTCCTCGCATGGTCGCCGAGTCTTGCGACCACGGCGACTCGAGTCGGGGGTCAGCTGCTTGGCTCGCCACTCCCCGCGCGGAAACACCGTCGATGTGAGCGGTGGGCTCATCGCCTCGGTGCCAGCTCAGCGACTCATCGCTCGGCCCTCTTGCTCGCCCGCCACCACTCGTTCACCAGCGCACGCAGTTGCGGCTCGGCCACGTCACCGCGCCACGCCGGCCCGATGTGGAGTTGACGATCGGTGTCGATCAGAACCCAGTGTTCCTCACGCGCCGCCCCAACCTGCGCGACCGAGCACTGGAACATGCGGCCGTCGTCCGTC